>CENP01117912.1_pt1 | contig 12379 bp, 9 predicted proteins | sample 361281 | NCBI WGS metagenome assembly CENP01 (sample SAMEA2591122, study PRJEB7988) | marine metagenome | biome: marine biome (ENVO:00000447); feature: deep chlorophyll maximum layer (ENVO:xxxxxxxx); material: saline water (ENVO:00002010), including plankton (ENVO:xxxxxxxx) | depth 70 m
TGATCAAAATATATTCCAGTAATTGTCATATTTTTATCCATAGATACGTATGCCCAAATTGCATCCCATAATCCCTTACCTCTAATCGGTGCGACATAAAGATTCTTCCCATCTTTGTTAGCAATAAAAAGCGGTAATTTTCTGTTATAGCTTGGGTCTTTTGATAATGCCTTTTCTTTTTTTATATCAATCAAATAAGCATTATCATCTTCAATAACAGTGTTATCCTGAATATATATTTGCTTGGTAAAATATTTTTTGAATTCTTTTTCGGCTTTGTCAGACGAAATAAAACTAACACTATTGCCTTCATTTTCGTTTATTCCAATTGCATATAAAATATTTTGTTGTTTTTCTAAAACCTTGTTAACTTTTATTTTCTCTTTTAATGAAGCATCAACAGATGCTAACAAGGTACCAACAATAACTACAAGCCCAACGGCAAACAAAAGGGTGTAAGAGTTTTTTTCAGTATTCAAGGCCATAATTACGCAGTTTTAATTTTTAATCTTTTAAGCCTCATTTTAACATTTGATTGAATAACAAAATGATCAATTGTTGGGGCAAATACATTCATTAACAAAATCGCTAGGAAAACTCCCTCAGGGTAGGCTGGGTTAAAAACCCGTATCATAATAGAAATAAATCCAATTAAGAAACCATATATCCACTTTCCTTTGTTAGTCTGTGCAGCAGTAACAGGGTCAGTAGCCATATATACGGCTCCGAATAAAATACTTCCAATTAATAAATGTTGCCAAAAAGGGACACTCATTAGTCCATAAAACTTACTCGAATTAGTAATTATCCCACTTTCAATGACACCATTAAAAATTAAGCCCATAACTAAGGCACCTAATAAAGTGCTTGTAATAATTCTCCAGCTACCAATTTTACTAAAAATTAGAAAAAGTGCTCCAAATACTATTAAAAGCTTGGAGGTCTCTCCAACAGATCCAGGAATAAACCCATAGAACATATCAGAAAACGAATAAATTATATCTTGATTCTGAGCATAGCTTCCAAGAATTGTTTCTCCAGAAATTGCATCAGGAGTACCAGCTCTATTTACTGCGTCATGAACCCAGACTTTATCTCCACTCATCCAGGTTGGATATGCAAAGAATAAGAAAGCTCGAATTGTGAGAGCAGGGTTTAAAATATTCATTCCAGTTCCTCCAAATACCTCTTTTCCAATGATAACTCCAAAAATAACTGAAACTGCCAACATCCATAGTGGTAAATCTACAGGAACAATCAGCGGCACCAACATTCCAGTAACTAAATACCCCTCTTCAACTTCATGACCTTTAATAACAGCGAAAATAAATTCTACAATCAATCCAACCCCATAAGAAACAATTACTAATGGAAGAACTTTCATTGATCCAATCATCAAATTTTCAAATGTTAAAAAATTACCAAATAATGATGCTTGAGTGTAAATGCCATTTGCTGCATCAATGGCTAAATTGTACTGATATCCTGCATTAAAAATTCCAAAAATTAAACAAGGAACTAATGACATAATTACCGTATTCATTGTTCTTTTCAAATCATCAGCAGCTTTGACATGAGTACCAGATGAAGTTACATCATTTGGAGTGTATAAAAAAGTGTGAAAAGCATTAAAAGCAGGAGCCATTTTCTTACCCTTGAAACTTTCTTTAATTTCGTGAAGCTTTGATTTTATTGACATAATTTTTAACCTATTTCTTTTTTCATTAAATCTAATCCTTGTCTAATTATTGATTGATGTGGTTGTTTGGAAACACAAATAAATTCTGTTAGAGCAAAATCATCTGGTGATACTTCATACATTCCTAAAGCTTCCATTTCATCAAGATCTTTGTACATACAGGCCTTTAAAATTTGCATGGGAAATATGTTTAGAGGAAAAACCTCTTCAAAAGAACCCGTAACTACAAAAGCACGGTGCTCTCCATTTGTATTTGTATTTAGCTCATACTTTTTACTTGGAAAAAGCCACGAAAAAGTAAGTGCTCTAGAAACAGAAAACTTATTAAACATCGGTTTCGCCCAGCCAAATAAATCATAATCATCTCCCTCGGGGATTGCTGTAATTTCATTACTGTAAAATCTTAAATGACCATCCATGCCAACTTTGGTTCCGGTCAATACATTCCCCGAAATTATTCTTGAATTACTTTCTTTAAGATCCAATAATTTTTCAACAGAACATCCAATTTTAGACTTCACATAACAAGTTTTATTAAACGATGATCCTGTTAATGCAATAATTCTATCAGCTACAAACTTATTACTGGAAATAGCATTCCCAATAATAGCTAGGTCAGGCAAATTTAAAGTCCAAATAATGTCTCCTTTATTAATTGGAGTTAGCTTGTTAATTACAGTGCTTAAATTTCCTGAAGGGTGCGGGCCTGAAACATTAATGTGGGATACTCTTTTTAAATCTTCAAATACATTACTATTTCCATTTTTTAATGTTACAAAAGTTTCTCCGTGAGTTAATAAACTTATGTAATCAATTGCAGTTTGAATATTTTCAAATTGATCTTTCAAACAATATTCGTAGTCTGCTGCAAGTGGAGAGGAATCAAAACCAGAAATGTATATATGATTAGGTAAAATATCTGGATTTATAATAATATCATAGGGTCTTTGCTTGATGAATGGTATTAGACCTGAGCTGGATAAAAAGTCAATAATATCAGCAGGCTCTTTTGACTTTACTGATGACAATTTTTTATAGTTTTCTTTTTCGTCAGAAATTATCTTAATCTCTAATACAACTCTTCTTTCTCCTCTAACAATTTCCTCTATACGGCCAGAAACAGGTGAACAAAAGTTTACTTTTTCAGAATTTTTATCATAAAACAAGACATCACCTGCTTTAACTGTGTCATTTTCTTTTACAACCAGTTTTGGAAATACACCGTGAAAATCTGCTGGATAAATTGAAAAGTTTTTGGAAAGTTTAGGGTTTAGAATCTTGTGCGCAGATTGCCCTACTAAACTCAAATTTAAACCCTTCTTTACAACTATATCTGCAAACATTAAACTGACAATATTTTGTTCTAAATTTTGTTTCTGCAAAAATAAACCAATATTGAAGATCTTACAATAATTTTTTAATTATTTTTAGCACGATTTTTTATGAAAAAAATGAAAAAAATATGTTTAATTTTTAAAATCACATTTTTAATCTGTTTTGGATCTTTTGGTCAGGAAACAGATGCTGAAAAAATTAAGTCAATCGCATTTGATAAATTTGATGAAAACAAACAAAGCAACTTTTATGTTGGTGAATTATTTCAAAGTTTTTCAATCACTTTTGATGTGTTAACTGGATATGAAAGCGATATCTACTATACTATTGATCATTGCAATTATGATTGGAATAAATCCAAACTTTTAAAATCGGAATATTTACATGGATTTGACGATGTTAAAATTGATGATTATTACAGCAGTTTTAACACCTATCAAATATATACCCACTACAAACTAAATATTCCAAATAATGACTTAAAAATCACTAAATCGGGAAATTATATAATTAAATTTTTTGATGAATATGGACAAGAGTTATTTCAAAGAAAATTCATTTTATTTGAAAATTTATCTGCAGTGGGAGTTGAAATTAAAAGGTCAAGAGATTTACAATTTATAAATGATAAACAAATTGTAAATTTTGAGATAAATCCACGTGCATCATATTTTAATAGGCCAGAAAAAAATGTCAAAGTATTAATCTATAAAAATGACAATTTAAAAGATTCCATAATGGGATTAAAACCTATGTATAATAAGGGAAAAAAATTGGTATATAAGTATGATAAGGAATTAAGCTTTTGGGGTGGTAATGAATATCTATATTTTGATAATAAAAATATTAGAAATACAAGTGTAAGAATTAGATCCTATGATTTAACAGATATATATTCGAATTTCTTATACACGGATATTTCAAGGATAGGAAAAAAGTATACATACAACCCCGATATTAATGGTAATTTTGTGATCAATAATATTAATTCCAATGAAGACTATATAGAAGCTGATTATGTTAATATATATTTTAGCCTAAATCCAAACAATAAATTTTACAACAGCGCAACGGATATTTATGTAGTTGGAAGTTTTAATGACTATGAATTGACTAATGAAAACAAAATGATATTTGATTATTCAACAAATAAGTTTAAAATAAAATTAAAACTGAAACAAGGTTTTTATAATTACAAATATATTGCTACTGATAAATTTAAAAAAATCATAAAAAATTTAAATGTTGGAGGAAATTTTGATGAAACTGAAAATAAATATTCTGTTGTGGTTTATTACAGAGAAAATGGGGGGAGATATGACAAGGTTGTTGGCTACTCTAATGCTTCTTCAGAATTCATTACTAACTGAAAAAATTATATTATTTTTACATTGATGGTAACCAAAGTAACAAATGGAATAAAAATTTCCGTAAAATCTAATTTTACCGGATCTTTTTATGAGAAGGCAATTTTGAAATATTGCTTTGAATACATTGTTGAAATCGAAAATAATAGTATTGAAGTAGTTCACTTAAACAGAAGGCAATGGTATATTTATGATTCTTTAAATAACATTGAATCAGTATATGGTGAAGGAGTTGTGGGTGAAAAGCCGATATTAAGTCCTGGAAATATCTATAAATATAAATCTAGTTGTTTACTTTTATCTCCTTTTGGAGCTATGTCTGGATACTATGAGATGATCGATTTTAAAACAAATAAGCTCTTAAAAATTATTATACCATCTTTCAAATTAAACGCGCCATTCGCGTCAAATTAATAAACTAAAAATTATGAGTACAGGTTTTTTCAAAGTACCAAAAGCTAAAAATGAGCCAGTTAAAAGTTATGCTCCAAATTCACCTGAAAGAAAATTGGTTTTAGAACAATATAAAAACATGTATAATTCCTACATAAAGGTCCCAATGTATATTGACGGAATGGATGTTCAAAGTAAAAATTCAAAACCAATCAATCCTCCTCATGATCACAAAAAAGTTGTTGGTGAATATTATTTAGCTGAAAAAAAACATGTGAAAGATGCTATTGAAAGTTCTTTAATTGCAAAAGCAAATTGGGAGTCCATGTCCTGGGAAAACAGATCAGCAATTTTTTTAAGAGCTGCTGAATTAATTGCAGGACCTTATAGACATATTATAAATGCAGCCACCATGATAGGTCAATCAAAAACAGTTCATCAAGCTGAAATTGATGCTGCATGTGAATTGATTGACTTTTTGAGATTTAATGTTGAATATGTAACGCAAATGTATGAAAATCAGCCGGACAGTGATTCGGATGCATGGAATCGTGTCGAGTACAGACCACTTGAGGGATTTGTATACGCTGTAACCCCATTTAATTTCACTGCAATTGCTGCAAATCTTCCAGCCTGTATGGCCATGTTGGGTAATGTAGTCGTTTGGAAACCAAGTGATAGCCAAATATATTCAACTAAAGTAATTATTGATATTTTCAAAGAAGCTGGCCTTCCTGATGGTGTAATTAATGCTGTTTTTGGAGATCCAGAAATGATTACTGAAATTGTGATGGATAATTCAAATTTTGCTGGTATTCATTTTACGGGATCAACAAATATTTTTAAAACCTTTTGGAAAAAAATAGGTCTTAATATCGAAAAATATAAAACCTATCCAAAAATTGTTGGGGAGACAGGTGGTAAAGATTTTATTGTTGCTCACAAATCAGCCAATTATAAAGAGGTAGCTACAGCGATTGTTCGAGGCGCTTTTGAATTTCAAGGGCAGAAATGTAGTGCTGCCTCAAGAGCATATATTTCAAAAACTATATGGAAAGATGTTGAGAAATTCCTTCTTGATGAGCTGAAAACAATTTCTATTGGGTCACCTGAAAATTTGGAGAATTTTGTTACCTCAGTAATTCATGAAGCTTCCTTTGACAAGATTGTCAATTATATTGAAAATGCTAAAAAAGATTCTAGTTGTAAAATAATTGCAGGTGGTAATGCAGATAAGTCTTTGGGATATTTTGTGGATCCTACAGTTATTTTAACTAACGATCCAAAATATGTGACTATGAGAGAGGAAATATTTGGTCCTGTCATAACAATTTATCTATTCGATGATGACAAATTTGAAGAGACACTCTTATTGGTAGATCAAACAAGTGAATATGCTTTGACCGGGGCAATTCTAGCCAAGGACAGGAATGTAATAGAAAGAACGACAAAAATTTTAAAACATTCTGCTGGAAATTTTTATGTAAATGACAAGCCCACAGGTGCTGTTGTGGGAAGACAACCTTTTGGTGGTGCTAGAGGGTCAGGTACTAATGATAAAGCAGGGAGTATGTTAAACTTGTTGCGATGGGTGTCTCCAAGATTGATCAAAGAGACTTTTGTAACTCCAAAAGATTACAGATACCCTTTTTTAGATAAGGATTAATTAAAGTCCTGAAATTCCCCAGCAGAAACATATTGGGAGTTAATTGTTAGATTTTCAGAATCAGTGATAAATGCAACAATCCTAAGATTTTCTGTTTGGAAATTATTAGTAGATAAATCAATATTGTAAAAATTAATTACATCTTCATAGGGTTCAATATTTACTAACTGATCACCTAAAATATTTGTGAAAGTATGCCTAAGTACATCACTATGCTCATAATCTATAATTGGATTTCCCTGATTATAAAAGTAGCTAGTTTCATCAAAGTTTAGATAATTACTTTGATCAGCAATTAATCCATCTTCCAAAAGATATACAACTAATTTGTGATTGTTTAGCGCATTACGCGAAACAAATCTTACTTTAATTTGTAAAATCTCATCTTCTATACCACTATCAATTGAAATTGCAATATTATTATCACCATTTAAATAACCATCTAACAGATTTAATTCATAGGGGTCCATCCATTCAATCGCTCTATTAATTCTTGCCTCTGGTAATCCAAATGGTCCGAGACCATTGATTAATTCCTCTTCTTGACTAATTGCAAATTGATCATTTTGATGGGTTGCAACAACAGTAATTTTATTTGGGTATATTTCTAAGGCTTGCTCAATTGCATATTTCACTGGTGGACAATATCCACACCAGGTTCCCGTAAAATCTTCTAGTAATAATTTATTTTTGGGGTTGACCACAGAATAGCTTTTAGTTTCAGTTGTATAGAGTTGTCCATTGATAAAATACTCAGCGTAAACAATGTGATTACCTTCATTTGAGTGGATAATTTCATTGTTTTCATTTTCGGCACCGTCAATGTAAAAAATTGAAATATTAGTCAAATCTTCACCACTTTCATTATATACACTAAATGTAATTGGTTGATTTGTGATATAGGATGTTTCGACCTCTAATCCTGTTGAAACTTCCAATAGAGGTAACAGATAGAAAAAATCTTCATTTTCACTACATCTCATTAGCAGAAGAAGGGAAAAAAGAAAAATAAATGTTTTACTAAATAACGATCTCATATGTGAATGCAAATTTACATATTTTGTTAGTTTATTCGATACATCTAAAAAACAAACTATCTTAGCAAAAAAAAATATGAAAAAAATATTCTTTTTACTCTGCATATTTTTTGCTTTGGTCTCTTTTTCTCAAAAGCAAATACCTGATATTACCATTAGTGATTTTGAGGGTAAAAATAAGAAAGTGCATAACTTATTGTCAGATGATAAGTTAACGGTAATATCGCTATGGGCTACTTGGTGTGTTCCATGCATTAAAGAGCTTGATGCAATTAATGATGTTTATGATGATTGGAAAGAAGAAATCAATTTTGATTTTTTTGCAATAAGTGTTGATGATAGCAGATCTCAAAAACGAGCGAAAGCGCTCGCAAATGGGAAATCATGGCCTTACCAAATATTTTTTGACAATAACCAGGATTTTAAAAGAGCTCTTGGAACATCATATATTCCACAAACATTTATCGTTAAAAATAAAGAAATAGTTTATCAACACACAGGCTATCAACCTGGAGACGAAAGATATTTATTTAATAAATTAAGTGAAAATGAAACAAATTAATCTTCTAATTTTTATTCTATTTACTACTATTTTAACTGCTCAGGAAAATACATATATCTCAGGTAGTTTTGAAAGTAATAGTCAAATTTTACAAGATGATGGTGGACTAAATTTTAATGCACCATCCGATAATTTTCGTTCTAATAACTATTTTCAACTGGATTTTCAAAACGGAAAAATTTTATACGGAGTTCAATTCGAAAGCTATCTTCCAAGCGCCTTACTGGGCTACTCTGATGTATTTTCTGAAAATAGCGAGATTGTTCAATATTATTTAAAATATCAAAATGAAAAAAATGAAATAACAATTGGTTCTTTTTATGAGCAATTTGGGAATGGACTAATTTTTCGCGCATGGGAAGATCGCCAATTGGGTATCAATAATTCAATAATGGGAGTAAATTATAAATATTACCCTTCGGACAATCTTGAATTTTCAATTATCCATGGAAAACAAAGAGTCGGTTTTGATTATTCCAATTCTGTAATTTCAGCACTTAACTCTGATTATAAACTTAGTAAATTGTTGAAAAGTGAGAAATTAGACATTTCAGTAGGTTTAGGATTTGTTAATAGGTATCAAAATTTAGATGCCGGGTTTAATGAGCCAAAAAATGTTAATGTATTGGGAGGTAGATTTAACATGTTTTATGAAAAATTTTATTTTAATTTAGAAGTTGCCAAAAAAAATAGCGATGTTCTTGCTAATGAAAATATTATTCTTTCACAGAGAAAATATGATGGAACTGCTATGCAACTTGATGTAGGCTATTCCAGAAAAGGTCTAGGGCTTAATACGAGTTTGAGAAGATTAGAAAATTTTAATTTTTACAGCGACAAGCTTGCAGAAGGAAATATATATAATCAACAAACAATTAGTTTCACACCAGCACTTACTAAACAACAAGATTATTTGCTCACGAATATTTATGTATATAATGCACAACCTAGGCTAGTTGTTAATAATCTGGAAAAAAGAGCTGGTGAGATTGGAGTTCAAAATGATATTTTCTACACTTTTGATAAAGAAAGTCTACTTGGAAAATTTAAAACAAAACTTGCTTTAAATTTTTCATATTGGGGTTCTTTAGATTCCACATTTAACGAAGACCAGTCTTATGAGACTAGTTTTACGGGATCTAATAATAAATATTATCGTGATTTTAATTTGGAAATAAAAAACCGATGGAACAGAAAAACCAGTTCAACGATCACCTTACTTGATTTATCGATTGACAAAGGGGTGTCACAGGGGGGGCCTGTTGGAGTGCAAGGTTTTATTAATGCTAAAGTTGGAGTAGTAGAAATTAATAGAATTGATCAAAAAAATAGGAATAACAGATTTGTAGTACAACACTTATGGACCAAAGAAGACAGAAAAGATTGGTTAGGATTTGTATATGAATTAGGCATTAGTAACAATATCAATTTGTTTCTTTCTGATATATGGAATTATGGAAATGATAATGATATACACTATTACAATTTAGGAGGCAGTTTTTCCAAAGGAGCTAGCAGAGTTGGCTTTAACTATGGTAGACAAAGGGGCGGCCTGATTTGCGTTGGTGGAGTATGCAGATTTGTTCCAGAAAGTAACGGATTTAATCTAAATCTTTCACACTCTTTTTAATAAATACCTATTTTTTTAAATTCAGTATCACCTTCTTCATTATAAAATTTCATAACAATGATTTTATTTTGAAATTCATGAACTTTTATAATGTTCTCACCAACAAATAAATCATGGCTAAAAAGTTTTTGACCTGTTAAGCTATAAAGTTCAAGCTTTAATCGTTCATAAGAACTAATTTTAATACTATTGTTTGAATAGGAATAACTAAAATCTAAACTATTATCCGAATTATTGCTTAACGTTGATGAATACATGTAAGTAATAGAGTAATCAGTTTGCAACTCAGGGATACTCATGAGCTCATTGCCATCAATATCAGACATGTAAAATCTAAAAGAATAAACAATTGGGTTTTCACCATCACCTAAATCAAAATTGTAAATATGATCCCCTGCAGAAATTTGCGTTTGACCAGGCTCAATGAAAACAACTGGCTGCCAATTTCCAATTGGATACGACTGACCTTCTGAAACTCCAAAATAACATTCTCCAAAACAAAATTCAACCTGGCCTCCATCAGTTCCACTAACATTTGTAACTTCTGCTCTGACCATGATAACTTCTGAGGTGTTATTTCTTACAAAAAAATTTAAAGATGCTTCTGGGTAAGTGGCTGAAGAAAATTCTAAAATTGCATTATCTTCAATGGTCAAACCATCACTATCTTCCAAAGTGAAGGCATATTCATTTTGGGAGTATGAAAAAAGACAGCAAAAAAATAATGTTACAGAAAGGAATATATTATTTTTCATTATTTTTGTATTCTTCTATTAAAACAAAAATACCAATTAAGATTAATAATATGAACAAAAATTACCTTTTTTTAATGATTGCAACAGTTATTAATATGCAGTCAATAGCACAGGAAATAGTTTCCACAATTCCAGAAAACAAAAATGCCGTTATCGAAGAATATACTGGTGTTAACTGTACTTTTTGCCCTGTTGCCCATGCAATAATGTACTATTTGTTAGATTCTTATCCTGAGGACGTTTTTGTTATAAAAATACATGAAGGCGGCTATGCAACACCAGGGTCTGGACAACCAGATTTTAGGACTCCTTTTGGAACTGCTCTAGTCAATCAAGCGCAGATCAGTAGTAATCCAACATCCAGTACTAATAGACACATTTTTCCTTCATACTCTCAAAATGGTGGAACTGGAATGCCTGCTGGTTATTCTGCGACAACTAATAACCCCGTTGTGTTTTCGGTTAATGAAACTTTAGCAGAACCTGCTTATTTAAACGTTGGGGCTAATGCTGAAATTGATTATGCGACAAATACATTAACTGTTAACTCAGAAGTTTTTTACACGGGTTCAAGCTCTTTTTCAACAAATAGACTTAACATTGCTCTGCTTCAGAATAATACAGTTGGGTACCAATCTGGAAGCGGTGATTTTCCTGGAGGTAATGAATATGTGCATCAAAACCGATTAGTTCATTTTTTATCCGGGCAATGGGGAGAATTAGTAAACAATACTAGTCAAGGAGATTTAAACCAATTCACCCATACTTATCAAATTCCCTCTGAATATAATGGTATTCCTGTAGTTCTTGAGGATTTAGAAGTAATTGTTTATGTAGCTGAAAATACTCAAGAAATTATTAATGGATCAAGAGCTAATTTAACATTTAACAGGCTTGATAATGATTTGGGAGTTGTTTCGTTGGAATCACCCAATGGATTGCAACCGAGTGCTGAAGAAATTGTAAGTGTATCCCTTGAAAATTTTGGTTTAAATACTGCAGAAGACTTTCAAATAGCTTATCAAGTCAATGATTCTGACCCTGTTGTTGAGACTTTTTCAGGCAGTATACCTTCAACAGAGACATATATATATGAATTTAATACATTATTAGACCTATCCGCATTTGCATTAGGTTCAAATGTGAACATTTCAGTAACTACATTTCTAGAAAATGATGAAAATCTTGAAAATGATTCAATTTCCGAAAATATTACATTAGAGTTATGGTGCCAACCTGCTATGGATTGTTCTTTTGGTGATGGAATGACAGATTTCGCATTTGGAGATATTAGTAATCCCTCAGGTTGTGAAGGCTATGCTGACTTTACATATATTTCAACAGAATTAGTTGCTGGAGAAACCTATGACATGTATTTTGAGACTGGATATGGAAATCAACTTTACAAAGTATGGATTGATTTTAATGATGATTATAACTTTACAACTGATGAAATAATCCTTGAAACACCAACACTTGCAAGTGGCCAAGGGCCTGGAACCTATTTTGGATCACTCCCTGTAACAATTTCAGCAAATGCCCCATTTGGTGAGCATATGATGAGAGTAAAATCTAATTATTCTGCTGCTGTTCCTGATGATGCTTGTGAGGAAACACAATATGGTGAAACAGAGGACTATACTGTAAATATAGTGGAAAGCTTAAGTATTGAAGATATTGATGGCTCGTTAATTAAGGTTTTTCCAAATCCATCAGATGGAATATATAACATCAATTTGAACGGTCAAATATTAACTTATGAGATTAGTAATTTATTAGGTCAACTTCTAAAAAACGGCAAATTAGAAAACGGCAACAACATGCTTGACTTGACAAATCAAAAAATTGGAATTTATTTTCTAAAACTAATTTCTGCCAGTGGTAATACTAAAACCATTAAACTTATCAAACAATAGTTATTTTAATTAAATTCCA
>CENP01198921.1_pt1 | contig 12374 bp, 12 predicted proteins | sample 361281 | NCBI WGS metagenome assembly CENP01 (sample SAMEA2591122, study PRJEB7988) | marine metagenome | biome: marine biome (ENVO:00000447); feature: deep chlorophyll maximum layer (ENVO:xxxxxxxx); material: saline water (ENVO:00002010), including plankton (ENVO:xxxxxxxx) | depth 70 m
ACCTTTTTCTAATATATCTTCTAAATTATATTCACCATTTTCTAATTTTTTTATATCTAAATTTTTTTTTACATTTTTAAATGAGGTATTACCTTTACCATCATCATATTTTATAACCGGCCCATATTTACCGATCATATATACATGATTTTCATCAATAGTATACATCTTTCTACTATTTATTGGGATTTTTTTAGAACATTCTAAAATTTCTGAATCACAACTTTTACATATATTATGCCATATTTCATTACCATTTTCTATATTATCTAATAAATCTTCCATATTTTTTGTATAATCATAATCAAAAATAGATTTATAATATTTTGTTAAAAATTCCAATACTATAATACCTAAAGGTTGTAATACTAACTTATTTTTTTCATTGCCAAATATTTTTTCATCTTCTATTTCTTCTAATTCTTCTTGTGTTAATTTAAAATTAATACATTTCATTTTTTTACCTATTACATCTTGCTTTAAAACATATTTCCTTGTTTGAATTTTATCTATCAATGATGAAAAGGTTGATGGACGACCTATGCCTTTATTTTCCAATAATTGAACTAATTTTGCTTCAGTATAATGTGCTTTTAAATTTTTTAATTTAACATTACTAATAATTTCATTATAACTTACATCATATTTACCTTTTTTTTGAATAATTTCTTTTAAATTAAATAATAAATTATATAGTTTATTATTTTCTTCATAACCTTTTATAATTTTCCAACCTGGAAAAGTTATTTGATCTTCAGAACGTTTATAATAATGTTTTTCAGGTGTAGATATTGAAGATGTTATTTTTTTATATTCAGCGTCAGACATTATTGATTCCATAGTATTATTCCAAATTAATTTGTACAATCTTAATTCTCGTGATGTAATTTTACCAGATTCTTTGCAATTATGTGGACATTTATCTACATTAGTTGGTCTAATAGCTTCGTGAGCTTCTTGTGCATTATTTTTTTTAGTTTTTATCTTTGTAATAACTAACTTTTCAATATTTTTATTTATATATTTTTTACCAAATTTATTTGTTATATATTTTTTACTTTTATTTACGAATTCTTTACTATATTTATTGCAATCTGTTCTCATATATGTAATCCATCCATTTTCATATAATGTTTGTGCCAATCGCATTGTTTGTTTTGGTGAATAATGTAATTCATTAGATGATTTTTGTTGTAAAATACTTGTTGTAAATGGATAAGGAGCTTTGGATGTATGATTAGTGATTGAAATTTTACTTATATTATAATTAAAATCAAAACTTTTTTCTAAGAAAGATTCCATATCTTTTTTTGATTTATGATGATGATTCAACGTATAATCTAATTTATGATTTTTTATATTAAAGTTACCTATTGTGTCATAAACTTTTTCTCCAGGACTATTTTTAATTTCTTCTTCCCTTTCATATATTAATTTTAATGCTGGTGTTTGACATCTACCAGCACTTAATCCATCTTTACTATTACGACTTACATGTTTCCATAAATACGGACTAATAGTAAATCCTACCAATATATCTAATATTGCTCTAGCTTGTTGTGCATTAACTTTATTCATATTAATAATTGTATGATTTTCCATTGCATTTAATATTGCTGGTTTAGTAATTTCATTAAATTTAATACGTTTTGTTTGATGAACAGATAAATTAAAACTTTTACATATATGCCAAGCTATTGCTTCGCCTTCTCTATCATCATCTGTGGCTAATATTACTTCATCACAATTTTTTATAGCTTTTTTAAGACTGTGTACAAATTTCATTTTTGAATCAATAAATTTATAAGAAGGTATATAATTATTAGATTTATCAATGGATTTTAAACCATTTGAAAATTGTCGGATGTGTCCAAAAGAAGCTATACATTTATAACCATTACCAAGAAATCCTTCAATTTTTTTGCATTTTGCGTTAGATTCTACAATAACTAATTTAACCATATTGATTTAACTTAATTATATTAAAATAAATCAATTTTAAATAATTTTTTTATAATCATTCCATGTGATATTTTTTCCTTTTCTAGTTCTTTCTTTTTTTTTATTATTATTACTTTTTTTACCTTTTCGCAGTGCGGAATCGATATATAATTCTTTTAATATATTTCCTACCATTACACTACCTTCGTGTTGGTCAATCTCACCGTTTTCTATTTTACTTAATATATATAAAAACTTATTTAATATAGTTAAATCTAATTCATCTTTTACTAATTTATTAAATATATTAGTGTAATTTTCATATAAAAAATAACATTTATTTTGAACAATATTTAAAAACTGTTCTTTGCTTAATCTTTTATATTTTTTTTTCAATTCAAGATAAGTTGTAACATTTTCTCGTATTTTTTCACTATGTTTTAATTCGCGTATTTTGTCTGTAGTTTCAACAGGATTGTATTTACTAACCATGTTTTTTAAATTCAATTTGTCTTCTTTATTCATTATATTTTAGTATTAATTAATATTTTTAAATTATTAATTATCTATATTATTTATATATGATGGCACGATTTAGAAAAAGACAACGTAAAAAATTTAGAGGGGGTGGTGAAGTTAATGTTGCTGGTCATAATGATGGTGAATCTAGTAGTCAAATTTTAGCTAAAAAAAATGCGGATGATGCTGATGCGGCACAACAACAATTAATAAGAAATAAAATAGGAGGAGGAAGAAGAAGAAAAAGATATCAAATAGGAGGAGCAGAAGAGCAAGGCGAAACATATGTTAGACCATCTAGCTCTAATACAAGTGAAAAAGGAAATCAATCTATGGGTGATGCTGCTGATTTACAAGCACAACAACAAGCAAACCAAAAATATGAAGGTGGTGGCAGAAGAAAAACCAGACGAAGAAGAAGAAGAAGAAAAACTAAAAGAACTAAAAGAAGAAGAAGGAAAACGAAAAAAAGAAGAAAAACTAAAAGAAGAAGGAAAAGACGTTAATTGTTAAAATAAAAATAACTATATATTTTATTATGAACATATGGGATATAATAAAATTATTGATAGTATTAGGCGTATTTATGGGGATTTTTTTCGGAAATATGATATCTGTAGGTATTCAAAGAATAAAGGATGATTGGCCAAAACATAAATGTAATCCTATGGTTATGCCATTTGCGGGATATTTAGGATATGATACTATGGAAAATTTTACAACTTGTGTAGCAGGAATTATGCAAGTTTTAATGGATAAATTTTTAAGTCCTGTTTTTACTACATTAAATATAGTAACACAAGTAGGAGGTGGTTTAATGAAAGATATTAGTCAAATTAAAGCCGTCATGCCTAAAATGGAGATGCAAGGATTAAATATGAATTTAGATATTAAAGCAATACTCACTAATGTTGTTATGAAGGTTCAAAAAATGGTTATACAGATGAAAGATACTATTATGAGGATTGCTGCAACATCAAGAATTATTATGAATGCTAGTGCTGGTTTTAGTATGGCTGGAGTTAGTTATCATTGTGGTCCCCCTGGTGATTTTGTAAGAACATTTCAATTAAAACCTAGACCTAGTTGTTGTGCAAAAGGTGATTGTGGTGTAGCTGATGTATTATGTTTTTCAGGAAATACAAAAATAGAAATGAATGATGGAAAATATAAAAAAATAAAAGATATTGAATTAGGTGATAAATTATTAAACGATATTGATGTTATTTGTTCTATGAAAATAAAAAACAATGGTACTAAATTTTACAAAATATATAGTAAAAAATTAAAACAAAATATATATGTTACAGGAAATCATTTAATACAAGACCCTGAAAGTAATAGATTTATTCCTGTTGAAGAGTCATCTGTTTCAAAAAAAACTAATAAAGTTGATGATATTGTATATTGTTTAATAACAAGCAACCATAATATACCAGTCGGCGAATTTATTTTTTGGGATTGGGAAGATTAGAATATTTTCCACTTATAGTATAAATGGGAAATGTTACACCAACTAAAAAAAAATTAACAACAATCGATAAAATAGAAAAAAAATATAGTAAATCGTCTTTTTTAGAAACTTATGGTGGTTCTGTAACATCCGCTATTTTAATATTAGGGGCATTTACAATGTTATGTTCATATCTTTGTATTAGAGTATATTCAAAACCTATAAGAGATAATTGGCCAGATTATAAATGTAATCCTGCTATTATACCTTTTGCTGGTATTATTCATAATAAAGCACCTAATGAGGTTGGTATATATACAGCTGCTAATTTTGAAGAATGTTCACATACTATATTAGAAAAAATAGTAATTATATTTACAAAGCCTATTTATAGTATATTAGATACTATTGTTAAGGTTTTTAAAATAATGGCAGCAGAAGTAAGAACTATTAAAAACAAACTTTTAGATTTTTTGAATATGATAACCGGTTTTAACATTAATATTTCAGGTAAATTAGCTAATGTAGTTCTTGGTATACAAAAATATTTAATGAATATAAAAGATACTATAGATAGAACAAGTACAGCATTAGCTACCTTTTTACGAGTTATATTAGGTATTAACTTCGCATATCAATCCATATTAAAAATTTCCATATGGGTTTTATTAGGTGTTTTAATTATTTTATTAAAACCTATCGTTGCATTATATACAGCTGCTGCTATACCTCCATTTTTATTATGGTATTTAGCAATTCCTGCTACTATTTTATTCGTTATTTGGACCTATATGCTTGTTCATTGGATTCAAGTTATGATTTTCTCTGTTAAAGTGCATAATGCTACTAGACATTCATCTCCTTCTTGCTTTGATGAAAATACTATATTACAAACAAAAAATGGACCAATTAAAATGAAAAATGTTCGTTGTGGTGATGTTTTAGGAAAAAATAACAAAGTAACTGCTATTTTTAAATTATTAAACAATCAAAAAATGTATAATTTAAATAATACTATTGTTAGTGGAACACATTATGTATATCATAATGTATCTGGTTGGATCCAAGTTAATGAACATCCTGATGCTATATTACTCAATGATTATAATAAAAAATATATTTATTGTATTAATACTACAACAAAAAGAATAATATTAAATAATATTACTTTTGCTGATTGGGATGATTTAGATAACACTGATTTAATGAAAATGAAAAATCATCATATTTCTCCATCTACTGATAATATACATCAACATACCGATGCTGGTTTAATATCGATTACACCTATTACTTTAAAAAATAAAATTGTTATTCCAATTCATAAAATCATCCCCGGTGATATATTAGAAAATGGTGAATTAGTAACTGGTATTGTAAAAATTCAAGCAAAGGATATAAAAAATCATTATATTTATAAATTTAAAAATAAAAAAATAGGCGGTACTAATTTATTTTTTACATCTAGCCATTTAGGAAAATTCTTAAAACAAACTACAAAATATCAAGATAAATATTTTTATCATCTAATTACTAATACTGGAAAATTTCATATAGATAATATTCAACTATATGATTATAATTCTGCTATAGAAAATACATTAGATATTCGAAATTTATATCTATAAAATTATTATCTATTAATTATTTATATGGAGTTTGAAGTTTTTGGTATTAAACTTAGATTAGAAGTTGTATTATTATGTATCGCATTAGGTATGGTAATTGGTACTGAATTATTATGTAATTGTGTTAAAAAAGAAGGATTTAATGTTGCTGCGTCTCTTTTAAATCATACATATCAAAAAGGATTACCTTCTTTTCGAGAAGCCTTTTCTAGTATGAAATTAAAACACGACCCAACTGAAATGTATGAAAAGGTTCAAATACCTATGCCAGATGGTAGATTATTCTTTTATGCTAATAATAATTTCAGCCCAGAATGTTGTAAACATTCTACCGTTAGTGGAACCGGTGGTTGTGCTTGTGAAACAAAAGAACAAATAGATTTTTTACGTTCTAGAGGTGGTAATAAAACATTTGCAAAAACACAAGGATTTTAATAATATTTAAATTACTTAAACTATAAATATTATTAAATATATGAACTTCAAAATATTCTTTTTATTTTTTTTACCTATATGTCAATGTCAATTATATAAACGTATACCTAAAAATTATGTAGATACGCGAATTGAATATTTCTTAGCTGAAAACAGCATTAATAATTGCTTTGAATATAGAGAAAATCTTGATACATTATTATTAAAGTGTTGGCGTGATAATCAATTAGTAAATGTTAAAATTAATATACAAAATCAAATTTATTCTATACCTGATTATTCATTATCTGTTATGGTTTAACTTTTTTTTGTTAATTTCACTAAAGGAAACTGAAAACACTTTGTTTTATGCATCTTCGCATCTTTTCCTTCATTTGTTAATGAAGATGTTTCTATTTCATTATAATCAACTACATTATCAAATAATGTATCTTTTATATTTTGACTATTTTGTGATATATCTGTCTCGTCTGTTAACAAAATTATACCTGTATAATTTGATGTTATAGCATCCATATTCTTATTTTCTTCAATGCATTTACTATCATATTTCTCACCTTCATATATTTGAAATAAACTAGAACTTATATCTATACGTTGGTGATAATCATAATAACCTTTTGTTAAATTTAATAAATTAGAATGGTTAGATGCATTTCGTAATTGGCCATTTTCATACGTTTTTGCTATTTTTCTACCATTATTTTGTTTACCATAATCACAATATAATGTTAAATTACGTTTTCGTTCAATATAATCTGTTGCTGTTAAATTATTATCATCCGGAGAACTAAATAACTTTACCATCTTATATGTTATATATTGATAAATTAAATATCTCAATCTTTATATAATAATGGATACTACTACATTAAATATTGATTCTTATTCCGACCATGAATTATTCGATTTATTTGGTATTGAATTAGAAAATATTCATAATTGTCAATTATTAGATCAAAAATATGATAATTTAACAAATAATATGATTACTAGTGATATTGATATCGAATTAAAAAATAAAATTCATTTTTTCTTAGACCAAGCTTATAATAAATTAAAAGAAATTGCTGTTAATGATAATTATGATCCAAATGATGCAAAATTTACACCAAATTTAGAAAAAAATAGAGTTTTTAATAACCAACATTTCTTAATTAAAAAAAATCCAAAAGAAGATTTAACTGCTTTAATAAACCCATTAAAAAGAACCAATATTTCTAAATTATTAAATATAAATACCGTATTTAGACGTGATTATTACAAAACTAAATCTACTGATTTTATTATTGAATTATCACAAACATTAAATAATGTTGTTAGTTTATCTCTTGAAACTGCTGAAATTAGAAATACATATTATGCCTTTTCTGATAATTTAAAAACAAATGAATTCACTATTGAATTATATGATGCTGTTCCAAATGACGGCAAACCTGTTGAAACTAGCACATCCTTTGACCATATTAATAAAACTACTAAAACAATTCGTATTAAAAATGGTAATTATACTGGCGAAGAATTAGAAACCTATTTAAATGAAAATATCTTTTCACAAAATGAATTAAAACGAATCGCTTGTAAATATGACCTCAATACTTTAAAATTTCATTTTTTTAGAGATATACGTGAATCAGGTTTCGGAGGTTTACCAGAAGATACTAATACTTCTTATCGTTTTAATATTGATTTTAGATTAATAAATAATAAAAATCGTGAAATACAAAGAAACTTTGGTTGGTTATTAGGATATAGAAAACAAAGATATACATATGATGATGATTATACTACAAAAAATAATGTTCAAACCAATTCACTAGAAGGATTAAATCCTGAATCTATTCTTAATACATTAGGTATGCCATATATCTTTTTATCCATTGATTGTTTTAATAATAACCATAGTCAAACTATTATTGCTCCATTTGAAAATTCTATGATGAATGATACTTCCATATTAGCTAAATTAACTTATAATTTAGGTCATGAATTTAATTATGATAAAAGTAGTCGTGCATATGGATTTATTAGGGATTATTTCGGACCTGTCAATATATCTCGTATTCGTGTAAGAATTTTAGATCAATTTGGTAATCTAGTTGATTTTAACAATAACGATTATTCATTCACATTAAAATGCGAACAATTATACGACTTAAATACCAATTAAACATAAATTAATAATATCATATAATATATGCTTTTTATTAATCCCCCCTTTGGTAACTATATCTCATTACCCAATACAATATCTATTAAAGGTAGTTATACATTAAATTATAGACCAGGATTAATTAGTCAAATATTTAAAACATTACATTATAATAAAGAATACAATGGATGGATTAACAAAATTGGTTTAAGAAATCCTGGAATAGATTATGCTATCAAACATTATAAAAATAATCATATTGTAAGTATTGCTATTATTCAAGCATCTGATATCGATTATATTGAAAACAAAATTCCAAAAGATATGAATATCGAATTAAATATTAGTTGTCCTAATATTGAGCATAAATTAATATCAAATGGATTAGAATATTTTTTAAATGGTCAACGAAAATGGTGTATTATTAAATTATCACCTATTGATGATATGGATCGTGTCGATTTTTTTTACAAAATAGGATTTAAACAATTCCATTGTTGTAATACATTACCTGTTAAACTTGGTGGATTGTCTGGACCTACCTTAAAAAAATATACATTACCTTTAATTAAAAGTATTAAAACTAAATATCCTGATACTACCATTATAGGAGGAGGTGGTATCAGAACAATAAAAGATATTGAAGAATATAAAAAAGCTGGTGCTGACCACTTTGGTATATCTACTATTTGTTTTTCACCTTTGGGTTTAATGCGTTTGTATTGGAATTATATGACAACCTCATCATCCGCTTGAAATGATTCTTCAAATTCTAAAACCTTTTTTTTATTCTCTTCATTTTCATTATTCAATAATTTATACAAGGATAATATAGATTTTAAATCATTTATCATTGTATCTGAATTCAAATTATCAAGATTATTACCCTTTTCTATCAATATATACATGCAAATTTTCTTTGTATTCACATTTTGCATTAATATTTTCATCTTATTGTTATTGTTCTTATTTGATTTATATAATTTACAATTACGTATTATTGGTAATTTACCTAATTGATATTTAATATGTTTAGGAAAAGAAGATATATTTGTTACTCTTAACCAGTGACTATTTGACAAAATTATATTATTTTTTAATTTTGTTATAATATCATTTACTGACATATATTATAACGTTATATTATATATGAAATCTAAAAAAAATTCTCTCCCCAATAAGACAAAAAAACGTAAAAATTCAACTAGAAAAATAAAAAAAATAAAAATATCATTCAATTTTGAATCAGGTAATTGTAAAGTCATAAATATTGATTATAATGATGCCTTTATTAATATTACTTTGACTAAAAATAACGAACCATATCCTGTTACTATAAAAAGAAAATATGAAAATTGGTTTTATTTTAAAGTTTCTGATTGTAAAAATAAACATTTAAGATTTGACTTTAAAAACCTAAAATTTTATCAAAATAATTTTATTGGTTATAATACATGCTTTTCTTATGATAAAAAAATATGGAAAAGAACACTCACAACTGTAAAAAAGGATAACATAATATGGGATTTTATTCCTAAAAAAAATACTATTTATTTCGCTTATTATGTACCTTATTCTATTAAACGTAAAAATAAACTTATTAAACAAATGAAAAAAAAACCATTTACTCAACATCGTGTTCTAGGTTCATCACCCTTGCAATTTAATATTGATATGCTTAAAATAGGTAAAGGAGATAAACATATTTTTGTTATTGCTAGGCAACATCCAGGTGAATCTGTTGGTTCATTTATGGCTGAAGGTATGTTAAAAGAATTCTTTTTACCAAAACATGCCGCCAAAAGAAAAAGATTTGTTAAAGAATTTAGTTTACATATTATCCCCATGGCTAACCCCGACGGTGTTTATCTTGGACATTGGTATACCGACCATGAAGGTTGTAATTTAAATAGACATTGGCAAGATAAAAAATGCGAACAAAATAAAATTATTTATGATGAAATGGGATTAAATAAATATGGTAGTTTATATATTGATTTACACGGTGATGAAGGTTGTGATCAACATTTTATTACACAATGTTCACCTGAAAATAAAATTTATAAAGCTTTCAATAAAATCATTAATAAAATAGATGATAAATTTCAATTAAAAGACCATTATGAACCAGAACGTAAAAATAAAAAAAATCAATTCGGTTTATGGGGAACTTGGGATTGTAAATGGTTAAATGGTATGACCGTCGAAGCATGTATGAAACATCCTATTTATGAACATAATTCGTTAGAAAAAGAATGTTTAAAAGTTGGTTCGTCTTTAACAAAGACTATGTTCAAAATATTACATTTATTATAAACATATAATATATATGAAAAAATTATATGTTTCCATTTTAGAATGCATTTACGTCTTATATATGTTTTTATTTTTTAAAACTAGTGTTGATTTTAATGTTATGAGGTCACCAAAGGGTTGGTTGTTTGAACATTTAATAGGTGATGAATTCGGATTAAGAATTTGTATGTTTGGTAGAATTGTTATCTTTTTTATATTGCCTATTCTTATTATTCGTCATTTTTATCCTATATCAAAATTTGTTATATTAGGCATTATTATTGTATCCTTCCTGTTCTCCTTGTGTAATTTAAATTCATTAGTTTATTTACTACCTGTCTGGTTAATAGAACTTTTTTATCATAATAACTTTTTTGAAATGATTCTCACACAATTTTCGTGATTTGGGGAGAGAAAATTAACATTAAATAACAGGTATTTACCACGCGCCCCTACCTTTCAAAGTTATTTTCAATTGGTCGGCAATTTTCTCATCTATTGGATTATTTGATTTTTCTAATTCCTTTATAATTTGTTTTATAGATGGAGTCTCAACATATTTTTCTTTCTTCTTCCTCCGCCTTCTCCAAGGTAAGCAACCAGCATTGTCTCGTTTTTTCCTTCGTTTTCTACGTGTCTTTTTCTTACGGCGTTTTCTGCGACCAAAACCATCGTCTGAGTCTGAAGAATCTCCATCCGAACCTATTACACCACCAATAGTTTCTGCTGTTATATCCTCGTTATTCGATATTTCCATAACACTTCTAGGACTATTATTCCCGTAGTGAACACTAAACAAATCTCCTCTATTTGATGGAAATATATTTTCATCTGGAACATGGTGGTGAGCAATATGCTGCTGTAATTCAGGTATAGTGGAAAGTAGCGTTGAATCAAAATAACCTGTCCCACCTATTCCTCTTCTTATATTATTATGTCTGTCGTATTTTATGAAATGATATCCCCAATGCAAACCGCGCGGTGGAGTATGATCTAAATTATTTATTAAATTTCGTAATCTATCTTCCCCGCTATCATCGTTTTCTAAAAAAAGACCTTGGTTTTGTCTAGCTCTCATATCAGATAAAAAGGACTGTATATGATTGAAATGATTCTTAACTATAAAATATGTTAGTGGTGTAGGTGCACCACCTTCATCTCGTTTTTTTCTTCGTTTTTTTCTTCGTTTTCTACGTGTCTTTTTCTTACGACGACCTTCGTTTTTTCTTTGAGAAATTTCCGTGTACAGGGCAGATTTTTTCAAATTTTCAATTTCCTCATCTGAAAATACATTACTTGAATGAGGTGAAGATGTATCACTTGGAAGAGAAATCGCATCATCGTCTTCTGAGCTATTAGAAATATTATATATAATAGGTGGTTGTGGTAATAAAGGTTGTTCTTCTATATCATTGTCATTTTCTCTTTGTCTACTAAAACAATCCCATGGCCATTTACAACCACCTCTTTTTTTTCTTCGTTTTCTACGAGATTTTCTACGCGCCTCTTCACGTCGTTTTCTTTCACCTCCCATTATAGTACAAGGAGGACAAAGGCTTTGCCGTTCTACATCACCCCATTCTCTATTTAAATTTAATTGGTCTATGGTCGATTGAGGAACTCTTCTACCAGTAGGATGTGTATTTCTAGTACTGTGTCTTGGTGCCATGCGGTACTCTAATACCGGAGTTTCCTTACAATCTTCTGATACTGGTTCGATTTTTCTATATTGCATTTTTTGGTTACATAAAGGACAAGGGACATCTTTCCACGGATGAAGAAAATTACCAGTTATTTCATTTTTTGGACACCATTTATTTATACACTCTTTATGAAAATAATGAGTGTTTCGTCGCCTATTCGCCATATGAACGTCTATATTAGTTTCACTTTCTTTCATTTTTTCACAACATATAGGACAATTGTCGCCTATTTTATTACCACCTCTTTT
>CENP01004536.1_pt1 | contig 12364 bp, 11 predicted proteins | sample 361281 | NCBI WGS metagenome assembly CENP01 (sample SAMEA2591122, study PRJEB7988) | marine metagenome | biome: marine biome (ENVO:00000447); feature: deep chlorophyll maximum layer (ENVO:xxxxxxxx); material: saline water (ENVO:00002010), including plankton (ENVO:xxxxxxxx) | depth 70 m
TGCAGATATAGAAAAGAGTATTTTAGATTATGGAAGCCTTGCAAAAGTTAATAAAATTTCTATTGATCAAATGAAAGATGGGACTTTTACTATTTCTAATGGAGGTGTTTATGGTTCTATGTTATCTACTCCTATTTTAAATCCTCCTCAATCAGGTATACTAGGATTACATAATATTATTAAAAGACCGGTAGTCATAGATAATGAAGTAGTAATTAGGCCTATAATGTATGTGGCTCTCACTTATGATCATAGAATAATTGATGGAAAGCAAGCAGTTACATTTTTAGTAAGACTGAAACAAATAATTGAAAATCCGGAAGAAATGATTTTTGAAGTATGAGTGATAATATAGTCGAATATGATTTAATTGTAGTAGGTGGAGGGCCAGGAGGGTATGTAGCTGCTATTAGAGCTGCCCAATTAGGTATCAGAGTAATATGTATAGAAAAAAGAGAATCTTTTGGAGGAACCTGCCTTAATATAGGGTGCATACCTTCTAAAACATTATTACATTCTTCTCACTTGTATGAACAAAGTAAAAACCATTTAGTTAAATATGGCATTGAAGTTAACGGAGAAATAACACTAAATCTAAAAAAAATGATGGATAATAAAGTTGATACAGTCAAAAAATTAACCACTGGAATAGCCGGCTTATTTAAAAAAAATAAAGTGGAATATTTAATAGGTAAAGCTAAGTTTATAAATAATAACACTCTTGAAGTGAATAAAAAAAAAATTAAAGCCAATAAAATATTAATAGCTACTGGTTCTATACCAACTAATATTCCTGGTATTAAAATAGATGAAAAAAATATAGTTTCATCGACGGGAGCACTTGAGTTTGAAAGAGTACCTAGAAAACTTGCTGTAATAGGAGGCGGTTACATTGGGTTAGAATTAGGGTCGGTATGGAACAGATTAGGTGCTGATGTAACTGTAATCGAATTTACAGATGCTTTGGTTCCAACAATGGATAAAGACATAGCAGCAATTTTTCACAGTACTCTATCTAAACAAGGAATAAAATTTATGCTTAGTACTAAAGTAGAAAGTGCTCTTGTAGAAAAAGAGAAGGTTCAGATAAAATGTTTAAATTTAAGTAATTCTTCTTCAGAAAATTTTGAGTTTGACAAAGTTTTAGTTTCTGTAGGCAGAAAGCCATTTACAGAAGGTCTAGGACTAGAAAATCTTAATCTAAATATGAATAAAACTGGAACTATAAAAGTAGACAAAAACTTTCAAACTAATGTAGATGGTATATTTGCTATTGGCGATGTGATTGAAGGTCCCATGTTAGCTCATAAAGCTAGTTCAGAAGGTCATGTTTTTGCTGAACAATTAGCAGGCAATAAACCAGAAATTAACTATCAATGTATTCCAGCGGTAGTTTATACTGAACCAGAAGTTGCTTGGGTAGGCCCAACAGAAAAAGAATTAAAAAATAAAAATATTGCATATAAAAAAGGAGTTTTTCCATTTAGTGCTAATGCTAGAGGTAAAACAACAGGAGACAGCACAGGAACAATTAAATTTCTTTCGGATAAAGACACTGATAAGGTTTTAGCTGTTCATATAATAGGAGCTCATGCAGGAGAATTAATAGGTGAAGCAGTAGCTGCTATAGAAGCGGGATTAACTGCTGAAGATATAGCTTTAATTTGTCATGCACATCCTACTTTATCAGAGTCAATGAAAGAAGCTGCTTCATTATCCTCTACTGGTCAAACATTACATTTTTAATGCTCTTTTGCTCTTGGGTGGGTTTTTTTGTAAACACTCTCTACATATTTATTAGTAACTTTTAAATAGTGTTGAGTTGTAGATAGACTAGAATGGCCTAACATAATCTGTAAAGTTCTTAAATCTACACCATTCATTAAAAGTTGAGTGGCAAAACTATGTCTTAAAGAGTGCGGTGTGAATCTATCGTCTAAGTTTAGTTGATTTCTTAACTTTTCTATTAGTTTTTGAACGTACCTAGCACTAAGTCTTTTTCCTGATCTATTAATAAATAATGCATCATTTTCAATATAAATATTTTGTCTTTTCCAATTAATCCATTCTAAAATTTTTACTTTAATTTCAGGAAGCAGAGGTATAATTCTTTCTTTTTTCCCTTTTCCAAGTATAATAAGATAGTCTCGTTTAATTTGTGGGGTATTCAAAGACAATAATTCTGATACTCTTAATCCACAACCCCAAAGTAAGTAAATTAAAGCAGTATTTCTAAATTTTAAAAATTTATTTTTTTCTTTTTTTAATATGTTTATAACGTTTAGTATTTGCTTTTCAGGGACAGCTCTAGGAAGGTTTTTAGGCAATTTAGGATTAGAAAGATTATAAATTTCAGACGATTTAATTTTTTTTGTAAGAATACAATAAAAGTAAAAAGATTTTATACTTGCTCTTGCTCTAGCAAGAGATTTAGCACTTAGATTAGGGTTTATATTTTTTAAAAATGATAGCCATGACCTAAAATCACTAAGTTGTAAGTTATGTAAATCAGATATTTTAATTTTATCATTTGCATAGTGATAAAAAATGAAATTGATAAAATATTTTAAATCATAAGAATAACTTTTGATTGTATTACTACTATAATTTTTTTCGTTTATTAACCATTTTAACCAATTATTATATAACTTTAAGAAACTTTCTGAACAAACTTCGGATAACTTCTTAATAGGTTTTTCTTTTAATTTCAAAAAGTTTGCCCTGTTTTTTTCCAATCATCCATAAAACTTTTTAAACCTATGTCAGTAAGAGGGTGTTTTATCATCTGTTTTATAATTTTAGGCGGAATAGTAGCAACATCTGCTCCCATTTGAGCTACTTGTGAAACTTGTAGGGAGCTTCTTATGGAGGCTACTAAGACTTCTGTATTAAGAGTATTAGGGTAATTACTATAAATAGTAATAATCTCTTCAATTAGGTTTAAACCTTCATTACTGATATCATCTAATCTACCAATAAATGGAGATACGTAACTAGCACCCATTTTAGCTGCTAATAATGCCTGAGAAGAAGAAAAACATAAAGTTACATTTACTTTAATAGATTTTTTACTGAGTGTTCTGCAGGCAATTAATCCGTCTGTAGTTAAAGGAACTTTAATGACTATATTGTTTGCTATTTTAGATAATTCTATCCCTTGGTTTATCATCTCAATTTTATCTAGGGATGTAACTTCAGCTGATATAGGACCTGATATTATTTTGGCTATATCTTTAATAACTTCTTTAAAATCTTTTCCTGATTTATAAATTAAGGACGGATTTGTTGTAACTCCATCTACTATACCCATTTCAGATAGTTGCACGATTTCATCTATATTAGCTGTGTCTACAAAAAATTTCATTTAGATACCTTTTTATAATATATTGATATTAATAATATTAAAGAAAATGGATAAAATAGAAAGTATTAAAAATTTTTATTATGATGTATTACTTGCATACAATATAGAAGCAACTTTAATCTATACTAGTAAAAATATTTTTAGAGTTGGAAGCCTTGTTAAAGTTAGTATCAGAAATAAAATAGTAGTAGGTTGCGTATTACGTATTCACAAAGTAAAGCCAATACTTAGTTTTAAAGTTAAAGATATTGAAGAATATGATAATTATTTTTATTTAAACAAAGAAAGCATAGAGTTTTTAAAATGGGTTAGCAAATATAACTTCATTAGTTCTGGTTTGATACTAAAACTATTAATACCAGACATTTCATTTCTTAACCCGGAAAAGCATTACAAATATATAATAAATAAAAGCTTTAGTTCTAAACTGACTAATAAACAAATAAGTTTTTTGCAAATAATAAGAGAAAATAAAATTGATCAAAATGAAGTAAAGAATTTTTCAAAAAGTTTTATATCTAATTTAATTAGCAAAGGAATAATAAAAAAAAAAAATATAAAAAAAAAATACGCATCAAATATTGATTTACTAAACATTAATTTAAAGAAACTTAGTACACATCAAAATATTATTTTTAAAAAAATTTTAGAAAAAGTAAAAAAAAAAAGCTTAAAACCTATATATTTAGATGGTGTGACGGGTAGTGGAAAGACAGAAGTTTATTTTAAACTAATTGAATATTTTATAATACATAAAAAGCAGGTGTTAGTATTAATTCCTGAAATTGCCTTAAGCAAACAATGGATATCTAGGTTTTATGATGCTTTTAAATTTTATCCATTAGTTTGGAATTCAAAAATTAATAAATCGAAAAAGAGAAAAATATGGCAAGCTATAATAGAAGGGCAAGTTAATATAGTAGTAGGCGCTAGATCAGCTATATTTCTACCTTTTCAAAATTTAGGAGCAATAATAATAGATGAAGAAAATGATACTTCCTATAAACAGGAAGAAAACCCTATTTATAATGCTAGAGATATGGCCATAGTTAAATCTAAGATTAATTTGTCTAACATAATTTTAGTTTCTGCAACGCCTTCTTTAGAGACTTATAATAATGTAAAGAATAAAAAATATGACTTTTATAAATTAAAAAGAAGATTTGGAACTGCAAAAGATCCTAAAGTTTTTTTAATAGATATGAAACATGATAAAAAAAAACTAATTTCAGAAAAAACTTTTAAAATATTAAAAGAAAAAATAGATAATGGTAAGCAAGTATTAGTTTTAATAAATAGAAGAGGTTATGCTCCTATAACCATATGTTCCAAATGTGGTTTTACAGAAAAATGTAAAAATTGTGATATAAACCTTGTATACCATAAAAATAAAAATATTTTGGTTTGTCATCATTGTGGAGAATATCAAACTCCTAAAAATGTTTGTAGCAATTGTAATACACCTGATAAAAAAATTAGCCTAGGTTTTGGTATAGAAAAAGTTACAGAAGAAATATCTCAAAAGTTTGATAACAAAAATATTGTTTCACTATCATCAGATAGTGTTAACGATAAAAATTTTTTGGATGTTTTAAAAGATATTGAAAATGCTAAAACTAAAATTATCGTGGGCACACAGATAATTAGTAAAGGATTTAATTTTTTAAACTTAAATAGCATTTTTATTTTAGATTTTGATCTTTGGTTCTATAATACTGATATTAGAACAAATGAAAAAATTTTTCAGCTTACCCAGCAAGTTTCAGGACGAACAAGCAGAAGATCAGAAACTGGAGAGGTCTTCATACAAACATATGATACAAATAATTATTTATTAAAATACATAAAAGCAAATAATAGAAATAATTTTTACGAAGATGAGCTATTAAAAAGAAAAAAAATCTTATTACCTCCTTATTGTAAATTAATTGCAATTATTTTAAGCAGCAGTGATAAAGCTTATTTAGAAATATCTTCAAACAACATTAAAAAAAAATTACTAGATTTTAAAGATTTAAAAACTTTAGGCCCTATACCGGCACCAATAGAGTATATTAAAAATAAATATAGATTTAGGATTTTAATTAAAACGAATCAGGCATTTTATGTACAAAATGTTTTAAAAAATATTGATCTAAAAAAAATATTAAAAAATAAGGTTAAAATTAAAATTGACATAGATCCTTTAAGTTTTTTTTAATAATTTAGTATTCTATATTGCAACAATTTATATGGTATGTTAGAAAATCTTAATTAATATTAAATTTATGGAACAAAACATACAACTCATTCCGGAAGTTTCAAGAAGGTATAGTAAAGCTCTATTTAAGATAGCTAGTAAAGAAAACTCCGAAAAAAAAATATATGATGAAGTAAATAAGCTAATAGAAATTTTCAAGTCAGATAAAAAGTTTATAAAAATATTTTCTAGCCCATTATTAAGTTCTAAGAACCAGTTGAAATTAATAAATAATATATTTAGCTATAATGATAAAAAAAAGTTAAATGTAAGTAAAAGTGTCTTAGCGTTTTTAAAAGTTTTAGCTAAAAATGGAAGGCTTAAAGTTCTCTTAAGTTCACTTTATAGCTTTCAATTTTTAGTAAAATCAATGCATAAAGAAGTTAACATAAACCTCACTACGGCTACTATTATATCTGAAGAAAATATAAATAAAATTAAAGCTATACTATCAAAAAGAACTGATAAAAAGATTAATATTATAAGTAATGTTGATAAAAATATTATTGGAGGTATAATATTGCAATCAGGGTCCAGTTTAATTGATGCATCTATAAGAAATAAAATATTAAAACTTAATAATATTAAAAAAGGAGTTAATTAATGAATTTAAGTTCATCTGAAATATCTTCAATATTAAAGGAGCAAATAGAGGAATTTGATCTAAATGTTAAAACAGAGGAAATAGGTAAAGTTTTATCAGTAGGAGATGGTATAGCTAGGGTTTATGGTCTTGAAGAAGTTAGTGCTGGAGAGATGGTAGAATTTGCAGATAAAACTCAGGGGATGGCTCTTAATCTAGAAGAGGATAATGTAGGAGTAGTTATTTTTGGTGATGATAGAAATATTAAAGAGGGTGATACAGTAAAAAGAACTGGAAGAATTGTTGATACTTTTGTAGGTAAAGAGTTACTAGGAAGGGTAGTTGATGGTTTAGGTATAGAAATTGATGGTAAAGGAAACATAAAGACTAAAGAAAGAAAAATGGTTGATGTTAGGGCTCCTGGCATTATTCCTAGAGAATCTGTTTCTGAGCCTATGCAAACTGGGCTTAAAGCTATTGATGCATTAGTGCCAGTAGGAAGGGGGCAAAGAGAACTTATTATTGGAGATCGTCAGACAGGAAAAACTGCAGTTGCAATTGATACTATAATTAATCAAAAGGAAAAGAATAAATCTAGTAATGATAAAGATAAATTATTTTGTATTTATGTATCAGTAGGGCAAAAAAGATCAACTGTAGCTCAAATAGTCAAAACTTTAGAAGAGCAGGGTGCTTTAGAATATACAGTAGTAGTAGCAGCTACGGCCTCAGATCCAGCTCCTCTTCAATATTTAGCTCCTTATACTGGATGTACTATAGGTGAGTGGTTTAGAGATAATGGAATGCATGCTTTAATAATATATGATGATCTGTCAAAACAAGCTGTTGCATATAGACAAATGTCATTACTTTTGAGAAGACCACCAGGGAGAGAGGCTTATCCTGGCGATGTTTTTTATTTACATTCAAGACTTTTAGAGAGAGCGGCAAAGTTAAATAAAGAAAATGGTTCCGGTTCACTAACAGCTTTACCCATTATAGAAACTCAAGCAGGAGATGTTTCGGCTTACATTCCTACTAATGTTATTTCTATAACGGATGGCCAAATATTTTTAGAAACAGATTTATTTTATCAAGGCATCAGGCCAGCAATTAACGTTGGACTATCAGTAAGTAGGGTAGGTTCAGCAGCCCAGGTAAAAGCAATGAAACAAGTTGCTGGTTCAATAAAATTAGAATTAGCGCAGTATAGAGAAATGGCAGCTTTTGCTCAGTTTGGATCAGATTTAGATGTATCCACTCAAAAACTATTAAATAGAGGAGAGAGATTAACAGAACTTCTTAAACAAGGCCAATATTCGCCTCTATCAATAGAAGAGCAAGTAGTTATCATTTTTGCCGGGGTTAATGGATATTTAGATGATTTAAAAGTTAGTAGTGTAGGAGACTTTGAAAAATATTTAGTAACAGAATTCAAGAAAAATTTTAAAGATATTTTTAAGGCGATAAAAACTAAATTAGCTTTAGATGAAACACTTACGAAAGATATAAAAAAAGCTATGGATACTATTAAGACTAATTTTTTAGCAGAGTTAGAAAAGTAAATGCCTTCACTAAAAGATTTAAGAAATAGAATAGATAGTGTTAAATCTACTAAGAAGATTACTCAGGCTATGAAAATGGTTGCTGCTTCTAAGCTTAAAAAAGCCCAATCTTTAGCTGAAAGAGGGAGAAGTTATAGTTCAGGTCTAGATAGTATTGTTCAAGGTTTAGTAAGTTCTAGTGAATATATCGAGCACCCATTATTAGGAAATAACTTAGAAGCAAAAATGTCATCTCTTATTATAGTGGTTTCATCTGATAGAGGTTTATGTGGTGGGTTGAACTCTAATATTGTGAAGGAAGTTAAAAAGAAAATTAAAAAAATAAAAGAAGAAAATAAGTCACTGTCTTTAGTATGTATTGGCAAAAAGGGATATGATTTATTGTCAGGCTTATATGAGAAAATGTTTAATTTTGAAGTAAAATATATTAGCATAGGAGATGTAGACTATAAATCTACTGAGGAAATGGGAAAGAAAATTTTAAGTAGTTTTTATAAAAACGCTTTTCAAGAATGTTACCTGTTTTATAATTATTTTAAAAGTGTAATATCACAAGAGGTTAAAATAGAAACTTTAATTCCCTATGCAAGATTAAATAATGAGAATACTAAGCGTGAAGAAAATATTGATAGTTATTTTGAATATGAACCAAATGAAGAGGAAGTATTATCCAAAATACTCCCAAAAAATTTTATTGTTCAAATGTATAAAGCGATTTTAGAATCTAAAGCTAGCGAACAGGGTGCTAGAATGGCAGCAATGGACAATGCTACAAGAAATGCAGGTGATATGATCGATAATTTATCTTTAAAATACAATAGACAAAGACAGGCTATAATTACAAAAGAATTAATAGAAATTATTTCAGGAGCGGAAGCTTTATAATAAATTGGAGAAATAGATGAGCAAAAATATAGGAAAAATTAAGCAAATAATAGGACCGGTAGTAGATGTAGAGTTTGAAGGAGAACTTCCTCCAATATTAAATGCATTACATGTAAATATGAAAAGCAATAGAGTAGTTTTGGAAGTAGCTCAACATTTAGGAGAAAATACACTAAGATCGATTGCAATGTCAGCAACTGAAGGTTTAAAAAGAGGAGAAGAAGTTATTGATACAGGAGCTCCAATACAAGTTCCTGTGGGACCTGAGACATTAGGAAGAATTACTAATGTGGTTGGTGATCCTATAGACGAACTCGGAGAAATTAAAACAAAAAAAACCTATCCTATTCATAGACAAGCCCCCAAGTACATAGAACAATCTACTAATACAGAAATGCTAATAACTGGAATTAAAGTTGTTGATCTACTAGCGCCTTATGCAAAAGGAGGAAAAATAGGTTTATTCGGTGGAGCTGGGGTAGGTAAAACCGTTCTTATTATGGAGCTGATAAATAATGTAGCAAAAGGACATGGAGGTTATTCGGTTTTTGCAGGAGTAGGAGAGAGAACTAGAGAAGGAAATGATTTATATCATGAGATGATAGAGTCAGGAGTAATTAAACCTGGCAGCAAAGATTCTAAGGCTGCACTAGTCTATGGACAAATGAATGAACCACCAGGAGCAAGGTCTAGAGTTGCTTTATCTGGGCTTACTATGGCTGAGTATTTCAGAGATGAAGAAGGCCAAGATGTTCTATTTTTTGTTGATAATATTTTTAGATTTACTCAAGCTGGATCAGAGGTTTCAGCATTATTAGGTAGAATACCTTCCGCTGTTGGATACCAACCGACTCTTGCAACTGACATGGGTGCTCTGCAGGAGAGAATAACTTCTACTAATAAAGGGTCTATCACTTCTGTACAAGCTATATATGTTCCAGCTGATGATTTAACAGACCCAGCGCCTGCTACTTCATTTAGTCACCTAGATGCAACAACTGTTCTATCAAGACAAATTGCAGAGTTAGGTATTTATCCAGCTGTAGATCCTTTAGACTCAAATTCTAGAATACTTGATCCTAGAGTGTTAGGAGAGGAGCACTATAATATAGCTAGAGAAGTACAAAAAATATTACAGACTTATAAATCTTTACAAGATATAATTGCTATACTAGGAATGGATGAGTTATCTGAAGAAGATAAATTGGTAGTTGCAAGAGCAAGAAAAATTCAAAGATTTCTATCACAGCCATTTCACGTAGCAGAAGTATTTACAGGTTTTCCAGGAAAATTTGTTGAAATAGCTGATACTATTAAAGGTTTTAAAAATTTATGTTCAGGTAAATATGATGATATACCAGAGGCTGCATTTTATATGGTAGGTACTATTGATGAAGCCTTAGAAAAAGCAAAAAAAATGGCAAAAGAGAAAGTATAAATGAGAGAACAGTTAATTAAAACTCAGATTATTTCTCCAGATAAAGAGATATACAATGGTAGTTCAGAAATGGTAGTTCTTCCAGGAGAAGAAGGAGACTTTGCTGCTATGTATGAACATGCGCCACTTATAACTTTTTTAAGACCAGGAAAAATAGAAATTTTTTTAATTTCAGAGAAAGAAAAATTAGATTATTTTGTATCTGGAGGTTTTGTCAAGGTACAAGACAATAAATGTATTGTCATGGTAGACTACATAAAAAAAATTAATGAAATAAATATTAAAGATAATGAGAAAAAGATTTCAGATTTATTATTGAAGTTAGATAAGGAAAATGATTCAATAAATAAGAATCTATTATTGTCAGAAATTGAAATACTTAAATCAGAAAACGAGTCTACTATAAAAAGTTAAAAGTTAATAAATTTAAACTCTTTTAATATATTTCTATAAATTTTTTTTTTAAAATCTACTATGATTTCACAAACATCTTTTGGTTCTACCCACTTCCAATTACCAAATTCCGGTTTTTTATCAGTCTTTAAATTAATCTCTTTATCTTTCCCTTCAAAATTAAATAGAAACCATTTTTGTTTTTGGCCCAAAAACTTCCCTCCCCATAACCTTTTTTGTAAATGATCTGGTAAGTTATAGTAATACCATCCTTTAGTTTCTTTTATTATTTTAATAGTTTGTACGCCAGTTTCTTCAAACAGTTCTCTTTTTGCGGCAGTTTTTAAATCTTCATTAATCGCTATATTCACTCCACCTTGGGGCATTTGCCATGCACCGGTATTGTCAATTCTTTCTCCCATAAATATTTTGTTTTCTTTGTTTAAAAGAACAATACCAACACTTAGCCTCCAACCTTTTTCATAATGAATAGAAAGATCCATTAAGATGCCTTTTTAATATTTTCATAAACATTTATAGACCTTATAAGGTCTATCGCTCTATTAAGTTGATAATCTTGTACAGTTTCATTTTCTTGATTTATATCTAAATTTTTTTCTTCTAATTTTTCTTTTTCAATATTATTTTTTTCTTTATCTAAAGCACCTCTCAGGTCAGCTTCCCTTCTAGAGTTCTTATTTTCTAATACTTCTATTTTAGATTGAGGAACATAAATATCAGGGCTTATACCCTTTGCTTGTATTGAGTTACCAGAGGGAGTAAAATATCTTGCTGTTGTTAATCTAACAGCCCCTTTGCTTGTCACAGGAATAATAGTTTGTACAGATCCTTTACCAAATGTTTGTGTGCCCATTAATATACCTCTTTTATGATCTTGCAGTGCACCTGCTACAATTTCTGATGCTGAGGCTGAGCCTCCATTAATTAAAACGACTATTGGAAGCCCATTGGTTATATCACCTTTAGAAGCATTAAATCTTTGTTCTCCCGAATTATCTCTACCTCTAGTTGAAACTATTTCCCCTCTTTCTAAAAATGCATCTGATACAGATACAGCTTGGTCTAAGAGTCCTCCTGGATTATTTCTTAGATCCAGTACAAGTCCTTTAATATTACCATTCATTTGAATGCTTAATTTATTATATTCTTTTACAAGGTTTTTAAACGTTTTTTGTGTAAATGAAGTAATTCTTAAATAAGCGACGTCTTCTTTTTTCTTAGCCTTTATTGAAGTGACTTTTATTATAGCCCTTTTTATATTCAAATCAAATGCTTCAATTCCATCTCTGATGACTGTTATTTTAAGTTCCGTATTAATTGGTCCTCTCATTTTTTCAACTGCTTCTGATAAAGTTAGTCCCATTACGGGTTCATCACCAATGTGTGAAATATAGTCACCTGTTTCAATACCTGCTTTAGCTGCAGGAGTATCATCTATAGGAGAAACTACTTTAACTAAACCATTTTCCATTGTAACTTCAATCCCTAAACCTCCAAACTCTCCTTTAGTTTGTATCTTCATTTCAGTAAAACTTTCAGCATTCAGATAACTAGAATGAGGATCTAAAGATTGTAGCATTCCATTAATCGCTGCTTCTATCAATTCTTTATCTGAAACTTTTTCTACATATTCACTTCTTACCCTCTCATATACTTCTCCGAATAAGTTTAATTGCTTATATACATCATTATCATCAGAATAAACTCTTGGCATAGAGATTATGTATATAAAAATTAAATTGATTAGAATTTTTGGTAGGTTATTAAAGTTAAACATTATTTTCCTCTTTATATTAATTTAGCTTAGCCCACTTAGTAGGGCTAATAGTTTTTCCATTAAATCTAAATTCCATGTAAAAATTATTATTATTAATAC
>CENP01025709.1_pt1 | contig 12359 bp, 5 predicted proteins | sample 361281 | NCBI WGS metagenome assembly CENP01 (sample SAMEA2591122, study PRJEB7988) | marine metagenome | biome: marine biome (ENVO:00000447); feature: deep chlorophyll maximum layer (ENVO:xxxxxxxx); material: saline water (ENVO:00002010), including plankton (ENVO:xxxxxxxx) | depth 70 m
AACCCCCTTGGGGAACTCTTAATGCAATTGATTTAAATAAAGGTGAACTTTTATGGCAAGTACCTTTAGGAGAATATGACGAACTTACAAAAAAAGGGTTCCCAAAAACTGGAACCGAAAATTACGGTGGACCAATTGTAACAAAAGGAGGATTACTTTTCATCGGTGCAACAAATGATGAATATTTTAGAGCATTCAATAAAAATACAGGTGATGAAATTTGGAGACATAAACTACCTGCAGGTGGGTATGCTACTCCAATTACATACCAATTAAATGGAAAACAATATATAGTTATAGCTTGTGGAGGAGGTAAAATGGGAACAAAGTCAGGAGACTCCTATGTAGCTTTTGCTTTACCTTAAATCAAAATCTAAATTTAAACTTTAAAAAACCATGGAGCTAAAAAATATATAAAATACCTACTCAGGTTATTTTTTAATTAAAATTGTTCTTAAAAGCTCGTTTGAATTAGAAAAAAACTGAACTGATTCAACTTTTTTATTTACAGTAAAGTTTTCTGTTGATTGAGATTTATAAGTATTATTATCAATTCGATACATAACTTTAGTAGAACCATTTAAGTAATTTATACTACATTTAAAATCATTGCTTTCCCAATTAATTAATTTTTTATCGTCAAAATTTGAAAATTTAAAAACTTTAAGGGAATCTCTATTCTGTGATATAATTTTTAATATATTATTCTTATTTGTTATATTAACTATACTTTTTGCATCACCGGGAATAAAAAAATTTGTAAAAGGAAGTTCTAAAATTTTAAATTCTTTATTCCCTCTATTCTCTAAAACTAATCCATTTATAGCATCTAACCTGCCTTGATTAGGTTCAACTCCGAAATTATTCCCTACTAAAATAAAATCATCATATTCATCACCATTTGTATCCGTTTTTAAAATTCCATAAATTGGGGAAAACTGAGCTTGAGGAGGTAAATCATTAATTTTAAAATTATTATTTCCAAGATTTTCAATCCAAGCTGTTTTTAAAAAATTTGAATTAAGATTTATAGAATTAGATAAATCAATTTTGTCAAAAACATCTTCAGAGGTTGCTTCTCCATACAAACCATGTGAATTAAAACTTTTCCTCAAATTAGGATATAATTTTACAATATCCTCAAGAACATGATATATATATTTTTCTTTATTTCCAATACTATCACTTGAATAAAAAGAAATTATATTTTCCATTGATCCATTATTATCAAAATCCTTTGAAAACAAACTTATTGGTTGATTAAAATCAGCTTTAAATAATGTGTTTGATCCAAAATTTCCTACTAAATAATCCAAATCACCATCATTATCTATATCCGAGGAAGTTATACTATTCCACCATCCTGAATAATTTTCAATTCCAGAACTTTTTATTTCTTTTAAATTCCCATTTTCATTATTAAAAAATCTAATATGACTCCATTCAGAAAGAATAATTAAATCCAATAGGTTATCATTATTGAAATCTGTCCAAATTACATCTTTCACTATTCCCAATGAACTACTTTTTATAATCTTTGATGTTGAATTTTTAAATATAATTTCATCAGGTGTACTCAAGTTTTCAAGTAAATATGACTTATCAGAAAGTGGATAATTTGATGGTTTCACTCCACCCCCAACAAATAAATCAATATCCCCATCATTATCAAAATCAGCTCCTTTAACTGTTGTCCCATTAGAATTTTCTATAGGTAAAACACCTGAAAATTTTGAAAAATTAGCGTTACCATCGTTTAGCCAGAGAACATCTTTATAATACCTGCTATTTTGAGGAAATTGATTAGATCCTCTAACAATATATAAATCCTTATCACCATCATTTTCAACATCAAAAAAATAAAGGGCAGTATCTTCTTCAATTAAATCAATATCATTTTTTAAGTTCATGGTCTTTTTAAAAAATTTATCATTTTTATCTTGAAAAAAAATAGTTTCTTCTGACTTTGAACTACCACTTACGAATAAGTCCTCATATCCATCGTTATTTATATCTAAAACAGCTAAAGATGGACCATTTTGAGAAAACTTTTTTGGTAATGTTGGTTGATAATCAAAATCATCAAAGTCAATATCTTTATCCTTATGTAATATATTATATTCATGAGATACCTCTTTAAATAATTTAACTGATTTATTTTTTGTAAGAAGTTTAATGGGTTCATTTTTAATTATTTCATATTGATTATTAGCTTCAAAATCATAAAAAGTATCTATCTTATTTCCGGGCCATATAACTTTTATAGAATCCACAACAAAATTATCCCCTAATCCAAAATGAAGTATGTTTTCAGATTGTGATAAATAACCCCTTTGAGGCATTAAAATTTGTTTTTGAATCATACCATCACTGAAAACTGTAACTGTAGTTCCTTGCAATGGAGTATCATTTTTTTTAGCATTCAACAAAAATCTTATATAATTATTTTTCAATGACTTTCTGTCAATTAAATTTTCAAAGATGCTTGCATTATCATTAACATTATTGATTACTAAGTCAAGGTCTCCATCATTATCTAAATCACCATAAGCTGCTCCATGACTGTGACTTGGAAGATCAATTCCCCAAGACTTAGACATATCAATAAATTTAAAGTCTTTATTATTTTTAAAAATAAAATTTCTTGTTTTTACTTCTGGTATCAATTTTAAAAGAAGTTTGGTTGTATAATATTTACCAGATGAATTTCGAAAATCACTGAAATCTTTATCAAGGATATCTTTTGGAAATCCATTTGAAATAAATAAATCATTCCAACCGTCATTATCAAAATCACCAAACAAAGTAGACCAGCTCCAATCTGTTTCACTAATACCAGAGTACATACCTATTTCAGAAAATATAGGTAATTTTGTATTAGGATTAATTCCATTATTTAGCTGTAGAACATTTCTAAAATACTGATATTCATAATTGTATTTTCTTGTGATTTGCTCCCTTCGGTAGTTTGATTGGCGATTAAAAAGTTTCTTTCTTTTATTGTAATAAGGTTGCATCTCAGATACAAACAGATCCAATTTACCATCATTATTTATGTCTGACATGTCTGATCCCATTGAGCTTAAACTAAAATGTTTAAAAACCTTAGAAGTATAATTTTTAAATGTTTTGTCTTTATTATTTATATATAAAATATCGTTACTTAAAAAATCATTTCCAACAAATATATCTAGCCATCCATCTAGATTAAAGTCATTAATAAAAACACTGTTAGTTTGTCCTTGAAATTTAATCCCTGCCCTTTTAGAAATATTTTCAAAAAAAGGTTGATTTAACTTTTTATTCCATTTATTCTCATAGAAGATATCAATACTTACTGGATCTTTATCTTTACTTAAATCTCTATAAATATTTGGATTCATTCCTTGGATTTGACTAACTCCAATGAATAAGTCTAAATCACCGTCATTATCAAAATCAAAAAATTGAGAATTTGATGAGTAAGAATCATCAGACAAATTATATTCTTTTGACAATTCTTTAAAGACTGGAATATTTTTGTTATTTATCCCTTGATTAATATATAATAAATTTTTTCTTAAATCCTTATTTTTCCTTAGAGTATTATTAATATATATGTCCAATAATCCGTCTTTATTTACATCAATGATATTAACGCCTGAAGACCAAATTAATGGATTTGGTTTTGAAACTTTAGACTCTTTAGTGATATTTTTGAAAGTTAAATCACCTGTATTTAAATACAGTTGATTATCAACTTGATTACCCGTAAAAAAAATATCCAGTAACCCATCTTTATTTAAATCTGCTAGAGCAACTCCTGCTCCATTGTAAAAATATTCATAATCAAGAATATTAATGGAGTCATTCTCAATTAATGTATTTGAAAATTTAATATTGGTTTTATCAGAGTCTAAAAGTTTAAACAATTTATCATCTGAATTTTTACATGAAATAAGGAAAATAATAATAAATAATAAATTGAAAAATCTTATCATTAAAAAAAAAATTTATTTTTTTTGCCATGGTATTTTTCCTCCAATTTGAATTCTATTCATTAATAAAGAATTAAGTTCTTTATAAACAGCTGTTTCAATTTCAATAAGATTATTTTTTTCCAAAGGGTCGTCAATTAAATTATATAATTCATATGATTCATATGGACTGTTTTGTATTAATTTCCATTTACCTTTTCTAAGGGCATTGATTGTTTTCCCTCCATATCTTGTACCTCCTTCTCTTCTTGTAAAATAGAGAGTTCTTTTATTAATATGATCATTATTAGGATTAAATAATTCGTCAACAAAGCTAATACCATCAGTTTTAGCATGACTTTTACTTCCTGCAATTTCCAAAATAGTTGAAAATAAATCCATAGACATAAGCGTTTTATTAGAAATTGAATTCTCTTTAATTTTACCTTTCCAACATATAACTGTTGGAACTTTCAGCCCCCCCTCATAAACACTTTGTTTACCATCTCTCAAAGGCCCATTATTTGCTTTACTTGGATTATGTCCCCCATTGTCACTTGTAAAAATTATAATAGTATTATTATACTGTTTAGTCTCTTTTAAAGATTTAATAACTTTTCCAATTCCATAGTCCATATGCTCAATAAATGCAACTAAATTTGCTCTAGTAATATCTATCCCTTTTTCTCTATTAATTACTTTATCTAAATATTCTTTAGGAGGTTGGACTGGGAAATGAGGCGCATTGTAAGCTAAATACAAAAAAAAAGGCTTATCAGTTTTTTGTTGGGATTTTATATAATCTACAGACCAGTCAGAAAATAAATCAGTAGCATGACCAACTGATTCAATTATATTTTCATTAATTCTCATGTAATTAATTCCATGCCTAAGATGTTTCCAATAATCATCCATCATATCTCCAAGCCAACCATGAAAAAAATCAAACCCTCTCTCGTTAGGAGTATTAGGCGAATTAAGTCCTAAATGCCATTTACCAATTAATGCTGTGTTATAATCTAATTCATTAAGTTTTGAAGGCAAAATAGGAATATCCTCTCTTAAATAACCCCAATTATTATTGGGGTGAGTTCTTATTACACCGGGAACACCAGCATGATCAGGATAAAGACCTGTCATTAAAGATGCTCTAGTTGGAGAGCATACGGGAGAATTAGCGTAAAATTCATCAAATCTTATGCCTGACTTTCTGATTTCATCAATATTTGGTGTTATTATATCACGAGTACCATAATATGAAACATCATGATATCCTTGGTCATCAGATACAATTAATAAAATGTTTGGTCTATTTTTTTCAGGTTGGGCAAAAATAAAAATTGAAAAAAAGAAAAACAGTAATAAAATTCTATTTTCCATAATCTTTAATTCTGTACTTCAACTGATCAGGAGTTGAACCCTGAACATCTTTTAAATGATTTTCAAGAGACTTTAACATATCAATTACAACTTCCTGATTTTTAGCAGATATGTCATATTTTTCAGAAAAATCTGTACTTAAATCATATAATTCAGGGCTATCTAAATTGATTGTAGACCTTCCATAATTCACTGGTTGTCTTTGCTTAATATGTAATTTTAAATTGTTTTTTCTTACAGCATGTAATTCAGCGAATCCCCAATAATAAAAATTATCCCTCGGACTTGAATCTAAATCAGTTAAAACTTTAGACAAATCATAACCATCCATTTTTCTGTCAGTTGGTAAGTCTAAACCAGCCATACTCGAAAAAGTATTTATAATATCAAGAGTAGATCCCATTTCATGAACAACTCCAGGTTTTACAATGCTTGGTCCCCAAAAAATGGTAGGAACTCTTTGACCTCCTTCAAAAGTTGTCCCTTTACCAGCTCTTAAAGGTCCTGCTGAACCTCCATGTTTTTCAAATCTTAACCATGGACCGTTATCAGAACTGAATAAAACAACAGTGTTTTTATCTAAATTATTTTCTTTTAGAGCATTTAATACCTGACCGACACTCCAATCAATTTCTTCAATAACATCTGAATAAAGTCCTCCTGAACTAGATCCTAAGAACTCATCTGATGCATATAATGGTATGTGAGGCATACTATGAGCTAAATAAAGAAAGAAAGGTTTGTTTTTGTTCTTATTAATAAATTCAACAGCTTTTTGAGTATAACGCTTTGTAATGGTTTTTTGATCTGCAGGACGCTCAATAACTTTTTTATTTTCAATTAAAGGAACCTGAAATACTTCTTTAACAGGTTCATAATTTTCATCATCTCTAGTTTTTTGAAAATAAACCCGCATACTTTCAACTTCAGAATTGTCAGAAAAATGTTGAGGAGACTGATTTTTACTATCCATATCATTGGAATATGGAATTCCATAATATGAATCAAAACCCTGTTCTTGTGGTAAAAATTCAGGTAAGTGCCCTAAATGCCATTTTCCTACGGCAGCGGTTTTGTATTTTTTTTCTTTTAAAATCTCAGCAATAGTAATCTCTTCAGATTTCATACCCTTAGAAGAAAAAGGAAAAAAAACAGGTAACTCTGAAGATGTCATGCCAGATCTAATAGGATATCTTCCCGTAAGAAGTGCTGCCCTGCTTGGAGTACATACTGGATCAGCAACATAAAACTGTGTCCATTTTTGACCCTCATATGCCATTCTGTCCAAATTAGGTGTTTTAATAATTGGATTACCAAAAACACCCAAATCACCATACCCTAGATCATCACAAAAAATAATGATAAAATTTGGTGTATTTTCTTTTTGCGCATAAATATTGAGATGCACTATTAAAATAAAAATTATAAAAAAATTTCTTAACATATTATTTAATTTAAAAAACCTCCCTTAATATAAGAATAAAAAGGGAGGTTGGCTTGAACAAAATTATCAAATAATTAAAATCAAATCCAATTTAATATCCAGGGTTTTGAGTCATTTCTTTATTAGCATCTAATTCAGCTAATGGAATTGGAAAAAGTTTATGAAATTCCTGAGCAGGTCTTCCTCTGGACTGAGCATTTGATATAAATACTCCATTTCTGATTGCGTCTTCTCTTAATTTACCTTCAAAGAAAAATTCTCTTCTTCTTTCATCCATAATAAATGTTTTCAATGCACTCTTTGAGGAATAGTCAGATAAAGATATTAAAGAAGCTCCTGCTCTTGATCTAATTTGATTAATTAAGTCAATCGCCTCTTGATTTGGACCTGTAGTTTCATTTATAGCTTCTGCTCTATGCATTAAAACATCAGCATATCTAACATGAGCATAATCGTTGTTATTACTAAAAGCTCCCGAAGCATTTGGATCAATTGGATATTTCATCATAACACTTTCGTCTTTTCCATATCCAACAATACTTTCCCCTGTATTACTTGTATAGGACCTTATCATATGAACGCTACCTCTTATATCATTAGGTTCGAAAAGGTCCATAAAATAATCTCTTCCGTAAACCACAGCAGCGCATGTACCCTGATTATCAGGTCTTGGATAATCTCTAGGAAGAGTTATACAAACCAGCCATTGACCTTGAGCTGTTCCAGCTTTAACAACGGGATAAATTATTTCCTTATTATTTTGATTGTCAGCAGCAAAAACCGAAGTATAACTTGAACTTAATTCATATTTACCTAAATCCATTATTTGTTTACTTAAAGTTAATGCTTTATTATACTGTTTCGAATTCATGTAAAACCTTAATAATGAACCCATTGCCATTCCTTTGTCAAATCTTCCCCAGTCATTTTGACTGTCAGGTAATAGTTGAATAGCAGCGTTAAATTCGTCTTCAATGAATTTTTGCATTTCTGATTCTGAAGCTCTAGGATTAATTAATGTCTCAGTGGTTTCTGTAATTAATGGTCCAGGTCCATAATAAGCTAAAATCTCTTGATAAGCAGATGCCCTTAATGCTCTAGCTTCCCCTTCCATTTTATTTTTAAAATCAGCAGGAAAATCATCAGATATATTTTTTAAAACAATATTTGCGTCTCGTATTGATCTATATGAATCAACCCAAATATCTGCCACAAAAAAAGATGATGAGGTCCAACTAAAAAAAGTTAAAGGTTCAGATGTTCTTTCTTCCCAACTTCCACTTCTTCCCCAAGTATCTTGAAAAGGAAGATCAGCTGAAAAATACCTTTGACCAGCATGAGTATTATTCATTTGAGCATAAGATGAAAACAACAGTGTTTCTATTCCATCTTGAGAAGTTAAATAATTACTGGCTCCAAGTTGAGAGAAAATTTCTTCCTCAACAGCTTTATCACAACTTAAAGTTATGGCAAATAAACCAAGTATAAATATTTTTAAAAATTTTAATTTTTTATTTTTCATAATAATAATTTTTATTTGTTAAAATGATGCTGTTAAAGAAAAAATAATGGACTTTGCTGTGGGGTATGATGATATATCAGCACTATTATTTTGAGCGCCACCAAATCTGTTTGATTCAGGGTCCCAACCTGTATAATCAGTTACAGTTAATAAGTTATCTCCAATTATACCAAGTTGAAGAGATTTTAAAAAATCAATATTATCAACTGGGACATTGTAATTAACTGAAATTGTTTTTAACCTCCAAAATGATGCGTCTTCGACAGATAAATTATTTACTTTACTACCCCCGTAACTTGAAGTTAATACTCCAGAAGGCCATTTGTTTCCGGGATTTTCTGGTGTCCACCTGTTTAATCCATGAAGAGCAAATAAATTTCTTCTATAATTAAGTGGATATAAGCTTTCTAAAGCATTTACATTAAGAAGATATTTACCTTGTTGACCATAAACAAAAACATTTAATGTCCAATTTTTATAATTAACTGAATTATTTAATCCCCAAGTATAATCAGGGAATTGACTTCCCAAAGATACTCTGTCTGAGGGATTAATAGTGCCATCCCCATTTTGGTCAATCCACTTAGGAGCGCCTGGCCTAGAATTAGGTGTAGCTGAAGATGCAACCTCTGAAGCATTTTGCAAAAGACCATTCATTCTATAACCATAATATTCTCCTATAGACCATCCAGGTTTTAAAACTGCAGTATTCCCAACAGCCTCAATATTACCAATACTTATTTCAGTTAATTCTCCTAAACTGGTAACTTCATTATTAGAAGTGGTAAGATTAAAAGAAGCATTCCATGTTACATCTTGCTGATTAATAATTCCAACACCAACTAACAATTCAATACCTGAATTTTTAACATTTCCAACATTTTGTAATACGTTTGCAAATCCAGAAGATGTTGGTAAAGGCAATGCCAGCAAAAGGTCTTTAGTGTCTTTTTTGTAATAATCAATACTACCATTAACTCTATTTTCCAATATTCCAAAATCAACACCAATATTAAGTTGTTCAGTAGTCTCCCATTTTAAGTCAGGATTTGCTACTCTAGAGGGTGCAATTGCAGTAAAAGGACCATTATTAAAAGTGGCATTCCCTCCACTACCGTAAGTTTGTTGAGAAGCAGCAATGCCAACAGCTTCATTCCCGGTTTGACCCCAACTAGTTCTTAATTTTAATTCATTAAATGAATCAGGTATAAAACTTTCCTCATGTAATTTATATCCTAAAGCTAGGGCTGGGAAAATTCCATATTTATTATTTAAACCAAATTTTGAGGATCCATCTCTTCTAACTGTTCCAGTTAATAAAAGTTTATCAGCATATGAATAATTTACCCTACCTATATAAGAAAATAATGATGAAACAGTTTTATTAGAAAAAACATCATCTTTTTCACCATTTCCAAGTCCAACATTATCAGTAAAAGTACCTTTAGCTACAAAATCCTCCGCCCTTATTTGAATTGTTCTCCTTTCAAAATCTTGATATGTAATACCTGCAAGAATATTAATCGTATTCATACTATTGATTTGTTTATCATAAGTAACTGTCCATTCAAATAGATTATTAATAGCACTCAAAGTAGAAATTCCTGCAACTTCATTTCTAGAAAATCCAGTTGAAGTAAACGTATTCAAATGTGAATCACCTCTAACGTTGGTTATATCAGTACCTGCATTAATTTTTGTTGTTAAACCTTCAATAACCTCATAATTTAAATTTACATTTGTCATTATCCTGTTAGTTATTGCGCTTTTAGTATTTCCCTCGAGAACAGCAAGAGGATTATTTATATTAAATAAATTAGAATTAAAATAGGGTCTTAAAGGATCTTCTACTGGATTATAAATAGGAGCTGTTGGGTCATAAAGCATAGACACATTTACAGGACCAGCAACTTCATTATTTCTTGAAGTTTCTATACTTGGATTATCATCTAACCGACTGACAGTCATATTTAGATCAAAACTAAATTTCTCAGAAACTTTTTGACTTAAATTAAGTCTAGCAATATATTTTTGAAGATCAGTATCTTTTACAACTCCCTCATGACTAGAAAAATTTAAAGATGCAAAATATCTAGTATTACCATTGTCAGAACCCCCGGATGCAGATAAATTGTGAGTTTGAATTAAACCATTTCTAAAAACTAAATCTTGCCAATCAGTTCCATTACCAATTGTAGCTTTATCAGCATCAGTAAAAATTATTCCGTTACCTAAATCAGAGCTAATTCCATTAAAAACCTCCATATACTGCTTAGCATTTAAAACTTCAATTTTATTTGCAATTGTTTGAGTTCCATAAGTGGCATTATAAGTGAAATTTGCCTCTCCTTTTTTTCCTCTTTTAGTCGTTATTAAAACTACTCCATTTGAAGCTCTAGCTCCATAAAGGGCTGTCGCAGAAGCATCTTTTAAAATGTCTATTGATTCAATATCATTAGGATTTAGAGTATTTAATGGATTTTTTGTGGCTTCATTTCTATTGTCTACTGCTAAACCAGAAACTCCCATACTAGAGGAATTATCAATAATTAAACCGTCAACAACATACAAAGGTTGATTCGAAGCACTAATTGAGCTAGATCCTCTTATATTTACACTTAATCCTGATCCTGGCTCACCATCATTTTGATTTATTTGAACACCACTCACCCTTCCCTGCATTAACTGGTCAACACTTGAAACTACCCCAATGTTAAAGTCATCTGAATCAAGAGATGACATAGATCCTGTTACATCACTTTTTTTAACAACACCATAACCTGTTAATACAACTTCTTCAAGTTCAGTATTTGAGATAAGAGAAATTGATAAATTATCCTGATCTAAAACCAAGACTTCTTGAGTTTGAAATCCAACGAAAGATATCTGAAGTATGTCATCTTCAGATGCGTTTATATTAAAATTGCCATCAAAATCAGATGTAGTTCCATTATTTGTACCTTTTATTATAATAGTTGCCCCAGGTAATGGACCATCATCAGAAAAAACATTCCCTGATATATTTTTTTGAGCATAAACAGTTAAACTACATATTAAAAAAAATAAAGTTATAAAATGAGTTAAACCACTTAAATTATATCTAATCATAATGTTTAGTTTTTTAATTAGTTTTTATTTGATTAATAAATTTTAAAATTATTTTTTGATAAACTGTCATGAAGTATCCTGAAAAATAAAGATAAAATTGTAAGAAAGTGATAAAAAAATGTGTGTAAAATTATTAATATAATAATTTTTTAATAACTTAATATATATTATTGATTATTTATCATTATGATTAAGCCCTCTGAAATAAGTCTTTCATCAAAAAGAAATATCCCAAAATATAAAAAATTAGCTTTATTTTTTATTAAAAAAATTAAATCAAAACACATATTGGCTGGATCAAAATTACCTTCAATTAATGAAATAAGCTTTGAAAAGGATTTATCAAGAGATACTGTAGAAAGAGCTTATAATGAACTTAAGGAAATTGGATTTATTGAGACATCAAAAGGACTTGGTCATTTCGTTTCAAGTAACATTGATGAATTTCAAATTAAAAAAAGTAAAATTTTAAAAGATTTATTTAATTCATTTTGTAAAAAAGATACTGGATTAATTAAAAGCTTTTATCATAAAGACTATACTTTAATTGATCCCAAAAATAATAAATATAAAAAAAAGGATGTTTTAAAAAATCTTAAAATAATATATGATTTATTTGATAATATCAATTTTCAAAAATTAGACTTGTCTTCATTAAATTCTTCCATTATTACTAAAAGATACTCATCAGATTTTTCAACATCAATCGTATTAAGTACATTCTCGGCTGATGGAAATTTTTCTAAAAAAAAGATTAGCATTCCAATGCATCTTTATTATGAGTGGTCAGGAAATAAAATTATTAGAGAAATTCAATTTTTCGATTTAACTCTTTTTGACCAAGAAATTAATTACAGAGACAACACCTTATTCAAAATATTTAATAAAAATAATAAGCCTATTGTATTTAAGAATACAGATTTTAAAACTTTAATAAATGAAATTAATA
>CENP01191308.1_pt1 | contig 12349 bp, 12 predicted proteins | sample 361281 | NCBI WGS metagenome assembly CENP01 (sample SAMEA2591122, study PRJEB7988) | marine metagenome | biome: marine biome (ENVO:00000447); feature: deep chlorophyll maximum layer (ENVO:xxxxxxxx); material: saline water (ENVO:00002010), including plankton (ENVO:xxxxxxxx) | depth 70 m
GGGCAGCAATAAAAACAATGCCCAAAAGGACAAAGAGGTCGTAGAAAAGCGCGCCAAAGCGTCGGCCGAGGCCCGCCTTGCGAAAAGAATCTTCTAAGTTCGTGCTCACGATATTAAGTGTGCGGACCTCTTTGAGGTATATCGACTGATTACCGAGAGTCGCTCTGATACAGGGCTTTTAAACAGGTTATCCACAGGGTTATGAACAGCGCTTATCGGTTAATTGAACTGGCGTCCCCGGCAAGATTCGAACTTGCGACCTACCGCTTCATACCCCTTCAGTTTTCACTGCCAGACCTTGGGGATCTGTTCGGGGTCTGGACTTTATCTTCACCACTAGGCGCGCGGCCCGTAGGTGCTGCCCGTCAAGTCTCTACACCTTCCCACCTTTTTAACTTTTTGCAACAGGCGGGCTTGGCTCGGTATTGCCACCACCCGGGGTGCTGAGGTTTCACCGAGTTTGAGCAGATTCACACAGACTGTTTCCAGATACTGGTGCCCAGTTAACTAGGAGGCGATTGCTCTATCCAGCTGAGCTACGGGGACTCCGCTTCCAGTATACCAAGTCGGGTATCCAGCCGAAAAACATCGCTGCAGACATTCGGGGCAGTGCATTCAGGATGCCCGGCCGATACCCCAGGCCAATGCGGCGGGAGCCCGACTGTTCTAGAAAAAGCGTCCATCCGGTAGGGTCAGGATCTGAATTTGATCAGCCATGGGCTTAGCCTGAGGAGCATGTTCGGTGGTGGATATAATCGGGCAGCAAAAGAATCAAGGGTCTTTTATCTGTGAATTCCCGGCTGCACTTCGCTTTTCTTAATGCTGGGCACTTCATTGATCATCTATTGCCTTTGGTATTTGCCACCGTTGCCGCCCTGGTGCTCACCCGAGAGTGGGGCATGAGCTACGCAGAACTGATTCCCTACGCCACACCCGCGTTGGTGGTGTTTGGGTTGGGCGCGCTGCCGGCGGGCTGGCTGGCCGACCGCTGGAGCCGACAGAAGATGATGGTGATCTTCTTTTTCGGCATCGGCGCAAGCGCCATAGCGACGGCCTATGCGAACACTCCGTTAACGTTGGCGCTGGGACTGTTTGCCATTGGGCTTTTTGGCTCGATCTACCATCCGGTGGGATTGGCGATGGTTATTCAGGGGGGGCAGCGGACCGGTCTGCCGCTTGCAGTCAACGGTGTGTTCGGCAACCTGGGCGTGGCCTGTGCGGTGCTCTTTACGAGCCTCTTGATCGAGGCATCGGGCTGGCGGGCTGCCTTTATCTGGCCCGGGTTGGTCACTCTGTTGGTGGGCGTTGCGTACTGGATCCTTATTCGTGGTCCACAAGCGGATGACCCGCATCAGTACGAGAAGAAATCGGGGGATACAAAACCTTTGCAGGCATTTACGTGGGAAACCCTCGTGCGGGTTTTCGTGATTGTCTTTGCGTCAACCGCTCTTGGCGGCCTTATTTTTCAGAGCACAACCTTCGATTTGTCCAAGGTCATCGATGAGCGCCTGTCAGGCCTCACGATTTCGATAACTGCTATCGGCTGGTACACCTTCAGTATATTTGCACTGGCATCGGTTGGGCAGTTGATCGTGGGTTATCTGGTGGATTGTTGGCCATTAAAGCTCGTATTTCTCGCTGTGGCTACAGGACAATGTCTGCTTGCTCTGGCGCTGGTCAACTCGAGCGGTATGTCAACGATCGTCGTCTGCGCGGCATTCATGTTGGTGGTATTCGGTCAGATCCCGATCAACGACGTGTTGATCGGTCGGGTTACCAGCAGTGGTTGGCGGAGTAGGGCGCTCGGCGCGCGTTACATCATTACCTTTTCTGTCAACGCAACCGCGATCCCGATGATCGCCTGGACGCACACCACGTGGGGGTTTGGCGCTTTCTTCATGATTCTTGCGGCAATTGCCGCTGCGATAATGGCATTTGTCTCTTTCTTGCCGAAAGTGGAGATCACACAGACCCGATAAAGACCTCTGTGGCGTTGATCGATTGGCGGGAGGGAATTGGTGGAGCCGAGGAGGATCGAACTCCCGACCTTCGCATTGCGAACGCGACGCTCTCCCAGCTGAGCTACGGCCCCATGGTGTACATACCGCTTCGCCAGCAAGAAACGGCCCTGCTAATTCTATCTCACGATTTCTCGGACATTCCACCTTTTGAGGGATAATCGAGCGTGAAATAAAACTCGTATCTGAGCGCGTGACGTCCCCAAGCAAAAATCCCAATCAGTAAGGAGCCATCTTGACAGAAACCCCACAAGTATCACCGCAGGCCTTGTTGGACGCCGCGCGGGTTTTTGAAGAGCGTATCCCATTTAATCAGGTTTTAGGTCTTCGTATGGAGCGCCTGGGGGAATCAGACGTGGTCGTACGCTTTGATATGCGCGATGAGCTCATTGGAAACTTCACGCGGGGGAATCTGCATGGAGGCGTGATCTCGAGCGTTCTCGACGTTGTGGGGGGGTTGGTTGCGTTTATTGCCTTGCTTCGACGCGAGGGGGCGCAGTCGCTTGAAGACGAGGCAGACAAATTCTCCCGGTTGGGCACGATAGATCTTCGGGTGGATTACCTCAGGCCTGGTCTGGGCAAGACCTTTTCGGCCAAAGGCTTTGTGCTTCGCGCCGGTCGGAAAGTTGTTGTTACGCGCATGGAACTGCACAACGAAGAAGAATCACTTATCGCTGTCGGGACCGGTGCTTACAGCATATCGTGAGCGCCTAAACAAAAATCTGCATTTGAAGCGATAATAAGGCCAGGCCAAGCAGTAAAGAAGGGCTGTCTTCCTATGGCTGACACACCAAGTCCGCAAACCCGTAATCTCTCTCCCGGAGAGCAGTTACGAAACGCCCGCCAGGGATATCGCTGGTCGGTGGAAGACGTTGCCGCAAATCTCAATCTGACCGTCGAGATGGTGAGGGCACTGGAGTCCGGTGATACCGAAGCCCTCCCTGGCCCTACCTTTGTTCGGGGCTACCTTCGCGCCTATGCACGGTTGATGGAGATTGATGAGTCGACGGTTCTGGCTGGAGCCGATGACGCCCAGGGAGAGAGCATCGGTTCGGTAGTGCCGATCCTCGGCAAAGAGGCCTTTAAGGATAAAAAGGGGCGCCAGTGGCTAAAGTTCTCGACTTCACAGAAGAAGAGCTGGCGCAAAACGGCCTTGATTTCGATTTTGATCCTGGCCGGTATTTTGGCTGCCTGGTGGTTTAGCGGCCTGCTGCCCACATTTCAGGAGCTAAATCGTGATGCCGCGAAAGATTCTGAAAGCTCCAGCACAATTTCCATCCCGTTGAATACGCAAAACTGAGACTCACTTTCGGAGTTTTGTCGGCCCATCCATCACGGCGCCTTTTGTCTGCTCGAGCGCCTCAGGAATCTTTCAAAATCGTCGCCATCAGCGCGGGATCGATGTTGCCGCCGCTGAGGATGACGCCAACGCGTCCTTTCGCCTGAACAGCACCGCTGAGCAGGGCCGCAAGCCCGAGGGCTCCGGATGGCTCTGCTACCACCCGGGCATCTTCAAACAGTGTGCGCGTGGCCAGTGCAATCGTTGCTTCAGAGACGCTCACCATGTCATGCACTTTCTGACGAATGATTTCAAAGGTCAGTTCGCCAAGACATTCGGTCCGGGTTCCGTCTGCAATCGTCTGGGGGTTCTCGATTCTTTGTAGCTGGCCCGTTCGAAACGACTGGACGGCATCATCGGCATTTTCGGGTTCGACACCAATAACTTTGCATTCAGGCGAAAGCGCTTGCGCACTCAGAATACTGCCACTTAAAAGACCTCCTCCTCCACAGGGCACAAGCAAGGTCTCAATAGGGCCGGTTCTCCGAATGAGTTCCATTGCCGCAGTCCCTTGGCCGGCGATGATATGCGGATGATCAAAAGGTGGGATGAGGACGTAGTCATGCTCAACAATCAGCTCCTGGCAGAGTGCTTCACGCTTGGTTGTTTTCGGGTCATAGGTGATTACCCGTGTCGCGTACCGTTTTGTGCCCGAGAGTTTCGCCTGCGGAGCATCCTGGGGCATGACGATTGTGGTTTCAATGTCGAGCAGACTCCCGGCCAGAGCAACCGCCTGGGCATGATTTCCGGAGGAGTGGGTGATCACACCTTTACGTCGATCAGCCTCACTTAGCTGACTGATTGCGTTCCAGGCGCCGCGAAATTTAAAAGCGTTGATACGTTGCAGGTTTTCACACTTAAAAATGACCGCGGCACCCACCTTGCTATCGATGGGCGTGTCGCGTAGCGCGGGCGTCTTGTGTGCTACTCCTTTTAGCCGGTCCGCAGCTGCAAGAACGTCTTCGTAGGTTGGTAATGGCAGAGACAAGGTGAAATCCGGTTGGTGTTTAAAAGCCCATCAACCCCGCCTGAGCCGGGTCGAGTAAACGCAATCTTTGCCGTTACAATCAACTAAACATTACCGGGTTGTCAACATGAGTGACCTTTTTTCTAACCCCCTTGAAATAGAAACGGGCGCGGCGCCAGTGTTTTCGGTTATCTGGCTTCATGGCCTCGGCGCCGACTGTAACGACTTCAAGGATCTGCCCAATATGCTGGATTTCCCCTCGGGGCTGCCGGTTCGTTTCATCCTTCCCAATGCGCCCGAACGACCCATTACGCTTAACGGGGGCATGATCATGCGGGGCTGGTACGATCTGACCGGCATGGAAATCGTCAAGCAGGAGGACGTGGCGGGTCTTTCCGAGGCGGCGGGCATTGTTGAGTCCCTGGTCCGTCGGGAAGAGGGACGAGGCATTTCTCGATCCCGAATAGTGGTGGGAGGTTTTTCCCAGGGAGGTGCGGTGGCCCTGCACTATGGCTTTGGTTGCGAGGAACCGTTGGGCGGGATTGTTGGGCTTTCAACCTATCTGCCGCTTTCGGGAACGTTTCCGGAGTCAGCAGAAAAGGGCGCTATTCCGACGCCGGTCTTTCTTGCCCACGGACTTTTTGATCCCGTTCTCGTGCTGGCGTTAGGGGAGAGCAGCAGGCAGGTGCTTGAGGACAACGGCTGCGATGTGTCGTGGCACACCTATCCAATGCCGCATACCGTCACGCCCGAAGAGGTCAGAGATTTATCAGCCTGGCTGAACGCGCGGGTTTGGCCGGGCGACAACTGAATTCAGATTGCGTTTTTTTCATCGATCGATCTTTGTCGGGATTCCAGCTCGTCAATGGCGGCGTGTATGCGGGGAAGGTGCGGATTGATGAGAAGCGCATCCCGGAACGCAGCTGCAGCCGGGCCAAACTGCTTCTGCTGCAGAAAGATGAGTCCAAGACCGGACAATGCGCCAAAATGGCGCGGCTCGCGTTGAAGGGTTTCTCTGATGTCGTCGATAGATTCCCGATAGGCCCCCATCAGATAGAGAACGGTCGCGCGGGCATTCCAGCCTTCGGCGAAGGCAGGCGCCTGCTCGATAACCTTGCTGAAGTGCCGGTAAGCGCTTCGGTATTGCCTCGTCCTGATTGCTTCAATGCCGTCGGCAAGCGACTGGGCCGCCACGGGGTTGTCCGTTTCCCGCCACAGGGCCCAGATTTCCGACGCGATGTCGTCGGCTGACGCCTGGTCAGCCGCCAACTTAAGTTCAGTAAAAAGTCTATCCAACCGCGGATCATTCTGGTCTGCCTCGGATGGGGTTATGAACAGCGCCCACATTGCCAGCGCAGCAAAGAGAATTGCTGTACGAGACATAATGCCTAGCCCAGTCATATTACTGATCCAAGAAAATCCAGAGCGCGAGCGTGTAAGGTCTCGTTGGCGCTTGCCAACGCTTGCCCGGCCGAATCAAAGGTCAGCGGGCGGCCTTGCCAGTCGCTGATGCAGCCACCCGCCCCCTCAATAACCGGGACCAGTGCCAGATAGTCAAACCGACCGAGCCCTGCCTCGAGCACAAGATCGGTAAATCCGCAGGCCAGCAGTCCATAGGCATAGCAGTCAGCACCAAACTGGCGGAATCGCACGACTTCGCTCATGCGGGAGAATACGCACCACTCGTCCGGACTGAACATATCGGGGGTGGTTGCGTTGAGCGTTGCGTTTTGCAGGAAAGGCGTCTTGGCAGTGCGACAGGGTTGCCCGTTATATAGGGTGGGCTGATCTTTGATTCCCAGCCAGCGTTCGTCCAGAGAGGGCATATCAATGATGCCTAATACCGGTTTGCGATCTTGAAGGAGCGCAATCAGGCATCCAAAAGTCCGCTTCCCCGTGGCGAAACTCTTGGTGCCATCGATCGGATCGATTACCCATAACCACTCGGAATGAGTATTGTCTTCTCCTCCTTCTTCTTCTCCGTACACGCCGTGGTCAGGATACTGTTCAGCAATCAATAACCGCGCTCTTTGTTCGATTTCAAGATCTGCGATGGTCACGGGGGTGCCATCCGATTTACTCGAGACATCATGGGGCTGACGAAAATATTTCTGTCCGATGTCTCGTGCTTCGGCGGCGATTGTCGCTGCGAAATCAGCGAATTCGGATAAGTCTGGAGTGGGCATGGTCGGGAGGATTATTGTTGCGCATCCAGGCGAGACAGATCCACCTCTTGCAGGATTTTTTTGCGCCCACCAAATCCGATCATTCGAGGGGCATTGTCAACGATTTCAAAATGCGCAGAGACTTTTTTGAATTTTGCGTAAAGAACGCCATTTGCTGTTTCGCGGGAAAGGGATAATTTGAAGATCACCTCGAGGCCGTCACTGTCTATATAAAGGAAGTCGATGTGGATTTCTTTTTTTTGGATCCCGGAATATGTGCAGGAGTGGCTCGACATCGCATATGGTGAGGCGCATTATATAAGGAGCCAGATGCCGGTTTGTGGCGAAAAACGGTTGCCTGGATTTCCCGCATCATGCCGGTAGAAAGCCAGCTTTAAATCGATACACGTTCAGAGGAGTCAGTTAAAGATATGGACCTGGGTCTTAAAGGAAAAAGCATCATGGTGGCTGCGGCAAGTCGCGGCCTGGGATACGGCATTGCAGACCAGGTAGCGAAAGAGGGGGCACGGGTCTCCATTGCGGCGCCAACTGAACCGCGGGTTCACGAGAGTGCGCAACGGCTTCGTGAAGAGACCGGCGCTGATGTCATCTCCTGCGTTTTTGATGCACGGGATGAAAAGTCGATCGCCAGGTGGCGGGACGCTACGATTGCTGAATTTGGAGGTGTCGATGGTCTTGTTGTCAACGCGGGAGGTCCTCCGGCTGGCCTGTTTGATGATTTTGACGACGAAGCCTGGCAGTCAGCTTATGAACTGACATTGCTAAGCGCGGTTCGGATGATTCGGTCAGTGCTGCCTTCCATGCGCGAGAGGGGCGGGGGGTCAATCGTGACGGTCACATCATCATCAGTCAAAGAGCCGATCGACATGCTGCTCCTGTCGAACGTGATGCGTTCAGGTGTGACGAGTCTCGCCAAAAGCCTTTCGCAACAGTTGGCGGCCGAAGGAATCCGGGTCAACAATCTGGTGCCGGGGGCGATCAACACTGATCGTCTGCGCGGATTGATGCAGACCCAAGCCGACCGAACTGGTGTGCCTTATGAGGAGATTTCAAAAGCTCGGGCAGCGACGGTGCCGTTGGCCCGGTTTGGCGAGGCCAGTGAGTTTGGCCAGGCGGGCGCCTTTTTGCTGTCGGATGCGGCAGCCTACATCACCGGCGAGACACTAGTGGTAGATGGCGGTGCGATGAAAACAGTCTGGTAAGGGAAAGTTACTTTTCGGCCGACAGGTAACAGATAAACGCCGCGTCTGCCTCACCTAGCTCGGTGGCGGTGAAGACGCCATCTCCCTCCTGGGTTTTCTCATCGGTGCCCTCCCAATGGACAAGCACGCGCGAAAAACCAGCCTCTTCCAGCAGTTCTCGAACTTCCGGCAGAGTCCACAGCCGCCAGTCGTAGGTGAAGGCCTGTTTCATTTGTGAGCCATCCGGGAACTTGAAATGAATCTGGCAGTTCATTTCGCCCGTGATCGGGTTGTATCGATTCTGGTCCCAGACATAGATGAAGTCATCGTGATCAGTTTCTTCCTCCATCTCCCGCATGGCTTCATATCCGCCGTAGAAGTCGAGGAACAATACGCCGTCATCGACAAGGCATTCGCGGATGCGGGAGAAATACCCTCTTAAGGCTTCCCGCGTGCGGAAGATCCAATAACTGAAGTTCATTGCGAGGACGACATCCATTGCAGGAGTGTCAACATTCAGGACATCAGCGTGCAGAAGTTGGATTCGATCCATTGCCTCTTCGGTCAGTGATCCCAGGTTATGTTTTCTGCCCCAGCCAAGTACCTCTTCGTCCAGATCGACTCCCCACGCCAAGTTGTCTGCCCGCCGCCGAACCCACTCGCAGCTTGTATTGGCGGTTCCGCAAAAATCTTCTCGCAGGGTGCGGGCCTGTCGACCTCTCAGATTTAGAAAGGTTTCATCAACCATGTCGATCTCGGATTCGACGCACTGCACTGCGCGCTCATAGAGGATATGCCGGTCCGCTTGATCAGCCTGGCGTATACGAGCCGCCAGCGGGTCGTGATGACGGGAATTTTTACTTCGTTTGTTCTTTTTGCTCATAAATTTTCTAGTGGACGATGCAGGGGCTGTTCTGGAGCAGTCGACAGGGCTAGCGATTCAGCATTGCGGTTGAGAATTTGATACGAACTGCGGGAGACCGCAGGTCGTATGTTAGCCCAAACCCTGATGCGTCGAAAGAGAGCGTGGACTTTAGAGAGGAGAGGCCTTTAGTACCGCCGCTGAGATCAACGAGTACATCCGCGTCATCATGCTACCCCCCTCCGCCTCGTTGACGACGATAGGAACACCATTCGTTTCGGCATCAGAAACGAGCAGTGTCTGCAGGTCCCATATTGCTTCGATATTATCGAGATAGTGCTTCCTCCCGCGCCTGGGAGCGGAAATCGCGCGGCCTCTGAAAAAAGCCTTGAGGGTTCTTGCACGGTCTGCAGCGATCAGCAAAGGCACCACGACGGCATCGGGCGGCAGGGTAAAGCCCTTGATGATCGAAGGCCTGACATGCACACCCTCAACGATCGTAGAGAACTGTTCGCGTTGTGAGCGAGCGAGTAGCGCATGGAGCGCCACTTCAATTTCGTCTGCCTGTCGGTTGAAGCCCGTCCTCAATGTCTCGATGGTATAGCTGTTCGATGGAGGATTGTTTACGGCCTTCCATGCCTCGAAACTTGAGTAGTGCAGTTCTGGTGCGATCTCAGGAGGACGTAAAGAGCGCATGACTTCCCGGAACATATCGGTAGAGGCGGTTCGTGAGATATTGAGTCGGCTCGCAAGCAACGAGGCCGCATGACTTTTGCCCACTCCAGGTGTCCCGCCGATAAGAATGACGAGCGTCCGGTTGGATTGCCGCAGCCGGTGCCAGGCGTCAAGATAATCGGCAAACAGTTCTCCCGCTTCGCGCTTCACCATCTCGCAGGCGAGTTCGTGCAGCGCCTGCCGATCAATGCCCTGTGAATAGTCCTGGGTCAGTCGATCATGGGTATCCCGAACGAGACGTTCAGAGAGGCTTTCTGGTATTCCGCAGATCTCTAGACGATGCCGAAATATGGTGCGGGAGAACCACATCCCGTCCCGATCCTTTTCATTGATCCGAATCCAGGCGGGACCGACCTTGGTGAGTCGATAGCGCTCGACCATCTCCGGTCCAGATTCCTCAAGCAGGGTGCTGCAAACGGCCTCGGTAATGTCGTTGGAGGTTATGTCCTCTTTGGCTGCCAACTGGTTTTTGACCGCTGACGCGATCTCGTAGGCCTCACTGAAGGTCAGGCCCACTTTCTGCAAAGAGCGGGTCAGGACGCCGCGCAGAAACGGTGCTGACTCCCCATCAGGATGGATGACGTTCAGTCGGGACACGCGGCACTGCTCTGGTTTGAAAGTAATGAATTGCGGGAGATAACCCGACGATACTAACAGAGAAGGAAAAATCCGGCTGGGACCCGTGAAAGATATCCGAGCGGGATATAATTACCGCGAAGCGTTTTCACTGAACATTATCCGTGACTAATCAGGCTCCAATCCAAGTTTCGGCATCGGCAGTGGCCGAGGTGGTCTCCCGCCTTGAGGCGCAGTTTGGTGAACGTCTTTCTAAGACGGCGGCGATACGGGAACGCTTCGGTAAGGACGAATCCTTTCATGCCAGTGTCCCCCCGGACGCTGTCGTGACCCCCAAATCCACGGAAGAAGTCAGCCAGATCGTAAAACTCTGTGCGGCGCATCGGGTACCTGTGATTCCCTACGGAACCGGCACGGCGCTTGAGGGGCATGTTGCCGCGCTGTATGGCGGTATCTCCGTCAATATGCAGGAGATGAATGACGTCATTGAGGTCCATGATGAGGATCTTGATGTGGTGGTTCAGCCGGGGGTCACCCGCAAGCAACTGAACCAGTACCTGCATGACCGCGGGCTGTTCTTTCCGATAGATCCTGGCGCCGATGCGTCCATCGGCGGTATGACGGCATGTCGGGCGTCTGGGACCAATGCAGTCCGCTATGGCACCATGCGCGAAAACGTACTCGCACTGACCGTGGTCCTTGCCGATGGTCGTGTGATCAAAACCTCAAGGCGCGCCCGCAAGTCGGCAGCCGGTTATGACCTGACTCGGCTTTTCGTCGGATCTGAGGGAACGCTGGGGGTGATCACCGAGATCACGCTTAAGCTGTACGGCATTCCTGAAGCGATCTCCTCGGCAGTTTGCAACTTTTCAGATCTGGATAGCGCCGTTGGGACGGTCATCAATACGATTCAATATGGTGTTCCCGTGGCGCGCATCGAATTGCTGGACGAGGCCCAGATCGACGCTATTAATCGTTATTCCAAGACCGACCTCGCCGTCGCGCCGACACTCTTTTTGGAATTTCACGGCTCGCTCCAGGGGGTTGCAGAGCAGGCGCAGGTGGTTCAGGAACTGGCGGCTGACGCAGGTGGAAGCAACTTTCAGTGGACCACCAATACCGAGGAGCGTAACCGTCTCTGGCAGGCACGCCATGACGCTGCCTATGCCTGCAAGGCGCTACGTCCCGACGGGGAAATCTGGGCAACCGATGTGTGTGTGCCCATCTCCCAGCTCGCTGAATGTATCCGCGAGACGCAACGTGATATCAAGGAGTCCAATCTTGTCGCCCCGATTGTCGGACATGTCGGAGATGGGAATTTCCATCTGGTGCTGTTGGTCGATAAAATTGACCCTGAAGAAAATGAAAGGGCACAGCAACTGCATGAACGGATGGTAATGCGCGCCCTTGCCATGGGCGGCACCTGTACTGGAGAGCATGGTATCGGTTACGGCAAGCTCGATTTCCTGATCGCTGAGCATGGCGAGGCAGTGAGCGTTATGCGCGCAATCAAACAGGCACTTGATCCCGATAACATCATGAACCCGGGAAAAATTCTCAGGGTCTGAGCGCAAGTCGGATCCGAGGCTTCTCATTTCTGCGCGTCGATACGCGATCGCGCTTAAGGAAATTCGTTAGTCACTCAATGGAAAACTGGTCTATTACCAAGCCTTCCGTGCATGCACGGGGCGGCGTTGTAGTGTCTCAGCATTATCTGGCTGCGCAGGCGGGGGCCAGGGTGCTGGAGCAGGGAGGTAACGCAATCGATGCTGCGATTGCGACAGGATTTGCTCTGGGAGCCGTAGAGCCCTGGATGAGCGGTATTGGCGGTTGCGGTTTCATGACGATTTACCTGGCCGATACCGGCAAGAGCTATGCCGTTGAGTTTGGTGTCCGGGCATCGAACACTCTGAATCCGAAAGACTATCCGCTCAGCAGCGGATTTGATTCTGATCTGTTTGCCTGGCCGGGGGTGTTGGATAACCGCAATGTACTCGGACCCTACTCAGTCGCCGTGCCGGGATATGTCGCCGGCGTTGCTCTCGCGGCTGAGCGCTTTGCAACGCTTTCGTGGCCGGATCTTCTTGCGCCAGCGGTGAGGCTGGCCGAGCAGGGCCTGACAGTGGACTGGTACTCCAGTCTCAAGATTGCGTCGAGTGCGCAGGATATCTCTGCGTTTGAGTCGACTCGGTCAGTTTACCTCCCTGACGGTCAGGTGCCGATGGGTCATTGGGCGGGAGCACCTCCAGTAATTGAACTCACAGGGCTTGCCCAGACCCTGAAGCAGATCGCTGATGAAGGTCCCCAGACGTTTTATTCGGGAGATCTGGCAAACCGCCTTTTGAATGATGCCGCCAGTGCGGGTATCGGATTAACCGCTGAGGATCTCGCTACCTATCAGGCGCAGTGTTATGAACTGGCTGGGACGGCTTACCGTGATGCCACGGTATACACCCCAACAGGGCTTTGCGGCGGGCCGAGCATG
>CENP01016402.1_pt1 | contig 12347 bp, 11 predicted proteins | sample 361281 | NCBI WGS metagenome assembly CENP01 (sample SAMEA2591122, study PRJEB7988) | marine metagenome | biome: marine biome (ENVO:00000447); feature: deep chlorophyll maximum layer (ENVO:xxxxxxxx); material: saline water (ENVO:00002010), including plankton (ENVO:xxxxxxxx) | depth 70 m
AGTCTTAGAATTTCTAAATAAAGCCAAATTAAAGTTACAAGTAGTCCAAATGCACCATACCATTCCATATACTTAGGAGCTCCGTTTTCAGCACCTTCTTCAATAAAATCAAAGTCTAATACCAAATTAAGGGCAGCAATTATAACCACTACAACACTGAAACCTATGCTAAGAGGAGACGCATTATCTATTTGCATTATTCCCATGGAAGAACCAAAGAACCCCATTATAAAATTTACAAAATATACTAAAGCTATTCCTCCAGTAGCAGCGAAAATACCCAGTTTAAAATTTTCAGTTGGTTTTATAATTCCTGATCTGTAAGCTGTAAGAAGGGCAAGTAGAATCCCAACTGTCAAAAAAATAGCATTTGTAACAATACCATCGTAAAGGGAATTATACATAAAGGAAATACCTCCTAGAAGCGCCCCCTCTAATATGGCGTAAATGGGGACTGTAATTGGAGCCCACTGTTTTTTAAAAACTGTAATAATAGCTACAATAAAGCCTCCAATACCACAGGTAAAGATGATAACCGGACTAATTGGACCGAATGTTAAATAACCTGTGCCTATTAGAAGAAATAAACTTAACGCGGTTTTATTAACCGTTCCTTCAATTGTCATTTGACCAGAACTTGAAGAAACAGTATTGAATGTTTGTTTTGTTAGTACTGGATTTCCAGACCTTAATGATAAATGGCTCCTCATTTTTTAAAATTTTTCAAATATCAAAAGTTTTTAAAACTTTCATTTATAAAAATTTGTTAAAATTTATCATAATGCTAGTAGAGGATTTGAGGCAAAGACGATAATTTTCTATTAAGATTTAATAGCTCACTTTCATTTGAAAGTATCATTTCTTCTTGTTCATCTACTTCCTTTATTAAACTTGCAATTCTATCTATTTGAGGTGCAGTAGGTGGATTTGTAGTATTATCTATAGCGCTCATTAAGGAACGTATTTCTTCTCTTAATCTTGGTCTTTGTCTGTAAGTCATAGAAGGAGGAGGACGCATTAAAAATTCAAATTTATGATCAACTATTTTTTTATGAATCACCATTGCATCCTTTGAGTCCTCTGAAGAATTATCGTTTAATTTTTTAATAAGGTCTTCAAGTTGATCAGCTGAAAAGGAAACCTTGTCAATTAGTTTGTGAGTCTTGCTAAGTAAATCACGAAGAGTAAGAAGAGCCTTCAATTTTTTCTTGTAGTCGTCCGTTGGCATTTTAATTCTGTTATCTCCAACGACACTAATTTTTTCCTCTAATTTTAAACCCTCATAGTTAATCCTAGCTGTATATTCACCAGGTACAACTTTCGGTCTTATTTCATCAGAGCTAAATCCCTCTTTAATTTTATTTTCCAAGGTTACAGCAGCGTCATATCCAAGGTCCCAAACCAGTCTGTTTATACCTCTTTTAGCATTTTTCATCTGAAGAGAAGTGACTAATGAGCCGTTATTGTCAATTATATCAACTTTAATAGGAGATTTTGCATCTTTTTCTAGGCTAAAGTTAATATAAGTTCCATATTCTGGATTTTTAGCAGCATATGTTCTATCTCCCAAGTTTTCTATTCTCCAATACATATTCCATAGAGTTGCTTCTCTAATTGGAAACAAATGAATTGATTTCCCTATTGAACTTTTTAGGTCTTCAATTGGATGAATATCGTCAAGAATAAATACACCTCTTCCGTGAGTAGCAACAACTAAGTCTCGATCTCTTGCCTGAATACGTAAATCTCTTACCGAGACATTTGGGAGATTATTGTTTATTTTCTCCCAACTTTTACCCATATTCCAGCTGGCAAAAACGCCATGTTCCATCCCTGCAAAAAGAAGATTTGGATTGTGTGGGTCCTGTCTAACAACTTTCACATAGTCATTTTGTGGAAGATTAGAAGTAATTTTTTTCCATGATTTCCCAAAATCATCTGTCATAAATATATAGGGTCTAAAGTCATTCATTCGATGCTGATCAACAACTATAATAGCAGTACCCGCGTTGTGTTCAGAAGCATGTATTTTGGAGATCCATGAATACTCTGGTAATCCTTTTATCTTACCTTTTAAATTAGACCAATTCCTCCCACCATCTAAGGTAAGTTGGATATTTCCGTCGTCAGTTCCAGCCCATATAACATCCCTTTGAACAGGAGATTCAGCCAAGTACAGAATGGTACAATGAAATTCAGCGGCAGTGTTATCTTGATAAATTGTACCACCGGAACTTCTCTGTTTACTTTTGTCATTGGTAGTTAAATCTGGACTAATTACTTCCCAACTTTTCCCTCTATTATTTGACTTAAACACTACATTACCGCCAACATACACTGTCTCTGGATCATGTGGTGATATCATAATTGGAGAATCCCAGTTAAATCTATATTTGTGTTTTTCTATAGCATCACCTGCACTTCCAACAATTTTTGGATATGGATGTATCGTTTGTACATTACCGTATCTACTATCTACCAAAAAAGGAACCCCTCCTTGAAGATTTGTGTAAACAAAATGTTCTTCCCCAGGTATAGGGACCGCAAAATATCCATCTCCATAGGCAAGGCCTTTCCAATGGCGCTTTAAAATCCCTGCTCCATATAGAGAATTACTCGGTCCTACCCAAGTTCCATTGTCTTGAAGCCCACCATAAATATTGTAAGGCTTTTTGTTGTCTATTTCCATCTGATAAAATTGAGACAACTCAATATTGTTAATTATTTCCCAGCTATCTCCGCCGTCGAATGAGCGTTGAAACCCTCCATCACTCCCGTTAAGGATATACTTTGAATTTGTTGGATCAATCCATAATGCCTGGTGATCACCGTGAACTGTTTTTGCAATTTGTTCCCAACTTTTGCCACTATCTTTTGAACGACTAAGTCTACCTGAAATTGAAAAAAGCACATTAGGTTTATTTGGATCAACTCTAACATCACTGTAGTAGAAGGGTCGGAAATTTATATTTGGATCATCATTTACCATTTTCCAATTCTCACCTCTATCTTCTGATTTAAATGCTGTTCCACCTCCTTCAAATTCTGTCATTAAGTAAATAATATTTGGTTCACTTTGGGCAATATGGACCCCTGGTCTTGCCATATCTTTGTTAGGAAGACCGTTCATAATTTTTTTCCATGTTTGACCACCATCCATTGTTCTATACAGGGCAGTGTTTTTTCCTCCATCATCAAATCTCCATGGTTTTCTTCTAAATGTCCACATTCCAGCATACATTATTCTAGGGTTATTTATTTCCATAGCAATATCAGCACACCCTGTATTTTCATCGATATATAAAATTTTATCCCATGTTTTACCTCCGTCAGTTGTTTTAAATACACCTCTTTCTTTATTTGGACCCCACTCTTTACCAAGTGCACAAATGCATGCAGTATTAGGATCTTTCGGGTCAACAACTATTCGCTTAATTCTTTCAGTATTTTTTAAACCGAGATGCTTCCATGACATACCACCATCGATAGACTTATATACTCCCCAACCATAGCCAACACTATTTCTTGGGTCACCCTCTCCAGTACCAACCCAAATAATATTATTATCTGAAGGAGCGATAGTAAGCGCACCAATGGAATAGGCTCTTTGGTTTTCAAAAATTGGCTTAAAACTCACCCCGCCATTTATTGTTTTGAATATTCCACCGTCAGCACCACTAACATAGAAAGTGGATGGATCACCTGGAACTCCGTCTATATCAGTTACTCTTCCACCCATGTTAGCAGGTCCAATAGCTCTCCAATTGTAGCTTTTTAGCATTTTGGACATTGATATATTTGTTTGAGCTTTTAAATCGTTTATTTCTGGAGTCAAAAGAGTTAAAGCTAAGGTCAAAAGAATAATTTTTATCGTTCTCATAAGCAGTTATTTAAATTGGGACATATAAGTTATGAAATTTTGTAAATATTTCAATGATAAAATGTTTTATTAGTTAGGTTGGTAGATTAAAAATATTGGCATCAAAAGATTTATAACTTAAAGTTTATATTTTAATAGTGAGTTGAGTTACAAAAAATATAGATTTATCTGTTATTAATTATCGGGTTGGACCAAAATCCAATTGTCAAAATAAATAAAAGTGGAAATAATAGTATAGTCATGCTTAGTTTTAAACCCACAAAATCTCCAAGGATTCCAATTATTAATGGGAATACTGCCCCTCCAATAATCCCAGTAACTAAAATTCCAGAAAAAACTCCGTGATATTTTGATGTAGAATTTAATGCAAGAGAAATTATTATAGACCACATCGTTGATATAAAAAATCCTATTAATGGAAATGAAATTAGAGAGACTTTTAATGGTCCAAAAACAGCCACCAGTAAACAAATGATTGAAGCTAATGTAAAAAAAATCAATATTTTTCTACTATCAATTAGTTTCAACAAAAAAAGGCCAGATATAGTACCAAGAGTCATCAAACCCCAGAAATATGAAATAATTTTGGCGCCCAAAATTTGAGGGTCAATTGAATGATAAATTTCAAGAAACTTTGAAATCCAATTCGCAACGCCTTGCTCCAAACCGACATAAGAGAAAATTCCTAAAAAATAAAGGATCACAATAGGATTTTTAATTAGCATCATGTAAGTATTTAGTTTTTCTTTATCAGATTTATTTTTCTCCGGAAAATTTGTAAATACTATAATTACACACATCAAAAAAGAAACTACAGCAAAAATCCAATAAAGAGATACCCACCTTAGGTTTGGGGATGTAAATTTTTTAAAAAATAAAATAATGTAGTTTGAAGACTCACTTCCAGTAGATAAACTGATTATTAAAAAAGTGTAAATAAGTGGACTAATAAAAGAGGCAAGTCCAAAAAAAAGCTGACCCAAAACTGAATTGAATGCAAATTCTTTTTTTCCTCCAATATGTCTTAATAGAGGGTTAATTGATACTTGTAGCATAGCCATACCTGAACCAATTAGGAACAATGATAGAATATAAAACAGATAGTTTGGGTTGATTGAAAAAAAAAGGGCTCCAAAAGCTGAAAGAAGGAAAGCCAAGATCATCACTTTTTTTTCACCTATATACTCAACTAAAAATCCAGAAGGAATAGACATAACACCGTAAGCTAAAAAAAATGAAAAGGGCAGAAAGGCAGCCATCGATAAGCTTAAATTAAAGGCATTAATTATATCTGGTATGAGTGGACCAATGATATTTGTTAAAAATGAAATAACAAAAAACACAAATAAAATTATACCAACTAACAACTTACTTTTCAAATGAAAATTCTTGTGAAACTTTTAAAACTACAAAATAAAATTTGCTAAATGATAAATTTTATTCAATATGGAAAAAAGAGACTTTTATTAAACTTAAAATTAAAAAAATTAATCAAGACCCTAGTCATCTACTTGAAAGAGACCACCTTTTGCCTCCGGTACTTTGCTCTAAGTCAACACAAGCTTTTCTGTTTCCGGGTATGGGGTCGTAAGCTAAAACCCTTTCTCCTATGTATTCATTTAAACTAAAAGAGTTTAAAGTAAGAGATCTAATCTGAAATAGAAAATTGTACACTTCTGACTCCTGACCTTTCGAAAAATCAACCTTGGATTTTGAAACAACATATTCAGGTGGTTTTTGCCATCTCTCTATTTGTTGGTCACTTGCTTTTAGATATTTTTTTAGTTGGGTGTTAATGTCTTTTGAATTTATTTCATTGGAATTATTTTTTTTTGTTTCAGTTAGGACCAATTTTATGAAAATATTTATGTCTTTTGATAGTTTTTTCTTATCATTTTTACTCATCACAACATCAATATATTTATCTAAAAATTCAGGTAGTTTTAGTTCAATAGCCCCAGGAATATTAGTTTTGGGTAATATCAGTTCCATTGTTTTTGATATAATTTGAAATTGATTTTCTGAAAAAAACATCAGTGATTCATTGACGTTTGATTTACAACTATGAAGTATATTTATAATTTTGGGACTAACAACAATTGCTGCACTTCCGTATCCAATTTTTTTCAATAGATTTCTTCTATCCATATCTTAATAATTAAAAATTCATTTTTTTTAATTCCTTAACTGCATGATTTGCTGCTCTAGCTGTCAAAGCCATATAAGTAAGGGATGGGTTTTGACTACCAGAGGATGTCATTGCAGAACCGTCAGTAACATAAACGTTTGGAACTGCGTGTAATTGATTATGTTTATTTAGTAAAGAAGTTTTTGGGTCTCGCCCCATTCTTGCTGTACCCATTTCATGAATTGCAAGCCCCATTCCATATCCATAATCGAATTCTCGCACATTACGAAAACCAGACGAATCCAGCATTTCGACTGCCTGTTGTCTTATATCCTTTCTCATTGCTTTTTCATTTTCTTTGATTTCAGCATCAAAAGTTATTGTAGGTAAACCCCACTTATCTTTTTTATTGTAATCTAAATACATCCTATTATCATGATAAGGTAGAATTTCACCATATCCTTGTATACTCATTGCCCAATCTCCAGGTGTTAGAAAAGCATCTTTTAAATCTTTTCCATATCCAGTTTTTTTGATTAATTCTCTATGATCACCCCTCCAAGCTGCACCCTGGAAACCGTAACCTCTTAAAAAATCTTTATGATTAGTAGATCCACCTAAATTTCTAAATCTGGGGACATAAATAGCGTTAGGACTTCTTCCTTTGGTGTATTTATCTTTAAAACCATCATATACTCCATCTGCACCAGTTAGAAAAGTATGATCCATCAAGTTGTGCCCCAGTTCTCCTGAGTCATTTCCAAATCCGTTTGGGAACCTACTTGATTTGGACTGCATTAAAATGGAAGTAGTAGGTGCAGTAGAAGCACATAAAAAGATTACTTTTGCTCTATATTCAATTACTTTTTTAGTCTCTGAATCTATCACCCTAACTCCAGTAGCTCTGTTTTTACTTTCGTCGTAAATAACCTCATATACAATAGAATTAGGTCTTAATGTCATGTTACCTGTCTTTTCTGCTGCAGGAAGTGTAGAGGAGTTACTGCTGAAAGGCGCACCATATGGACACCCTCTCATACATCTATTTCTGTATTGACATTGGACTCTATTCAAACCGGGTTTTGTTCCCTCTGTAATAATCGCTATTCTACCTACAGTCACAAGGCGGTCTGAATAATTTTTTTCAATTGATTTTTTGAATTCTTTTTCAAGACAGTTCATATCCATTGGTTTAAGGAACTCTCCATCAGGGAGTTGAGGTAAACCCAATTTTTCCCCACTTACCCCTATGTATTTCTCTACATAACTGTACCACGGAGCCAAGTCTTTGTATCGTATAGGCCAGTCTACCGCAATTCCTTCTTTTGCATTTGCATTAAAATCGATATCACTTAGCCTCCAGCTTAATCTTCCCCATAATAGGGATCTACCACCTACATGATATCCTCTAATCCAATCAAACCTTTTATCTTCATTATATGGGTGCTCAAAGTCGTCCACTAAAAGGTGGGTAGTAGATTCGGTATTTATATATCCACTTCTACTTTGTTTAGGTTGTCTTTGTCTTATTTCTTCAGTAATAGTATCCCCTCCTTCAAAGTCCCAAGGGTCCTTTTCAACATTTTTATAATCAGTTGGATGTACTAACATTGGACCTCTTTCTAAAACTAGTGTCTTAAGCCCATTTTCGCATAACTCTTTTGCTGCCCATCCACCGCTAATTCCAGTCCCTACAACAATGGCATCATAACTATTCATGTATTCAATTTAAAGATTAAAAAATAAAACATATTTGATTTTAATAAATACATTTAGAATTATCTTCTTTAATTAAGTAATTTTTATAATTTTTTGCTTTACGGTCCATGCAACCGCATAAGTCCAAAAGACGAATATTTCTAAAATCAACAGGGTGACTTTCTGCTTGCAAAGCAATATATCCAGACTTTAAAACCTCACCTTCTTTAGTTAACCAGTACTCTTTATTTTCAATTCCATTTGAAGTCCAATCAAGATCTCCTAATTCACGATTTGTAAATCCTCCCCCAATTTGTGGTTTATTGTAAACTAAGACAGTATCATTCTCAATTATATGAGTTATAGTCTCTCCCCCATAAACAATTATTTCACCACTCACCCATTGGTCACCATCGTATGTTTTAGAATTTGAAAATATACAATGATTGTAATTTATTTTTTTGTCCATAATTACTGCAGTCCCAGGTGTACATAAATTACCTGTTGGCCTCTTACCTTTTGATAATCCACCAAGCAACTGAACCTCAATAGAAACAGGGAAAAATTGACTAAAATCATTACTTTCTGGAGATTGAGAATGAATCATAATTCCACTATTTCTTTTCGCCCATCCGGCGCCTCCTTTTGTTTGATTACCAGTAAATCTGTAATCAAATTTTAACTTGTAATATGAATAAGGTTTTTTATAATATATCTGCGCATAATTATTTTCAAAGCTTTCATAATTATCGAAAACCACTTTCAAGACACTGTCTTTAACCCTAAAAGTATTTTTATAGTTTATACCTAAATTTTGGTTTGCAAATTTGATTTTCCAATCTTTTAGATCTTTACCATTAAATAAAATTTCCCAGTTTTCAATGTTTGAGTTATTAATATTATTACAGCTATAAAATAGCATTAAAAAACAAGTGAATCTTAAAACTCTACTCATAAATCTTTTATTTCCCGTAAATGTAAATGATTTGGAATTAAACAAAAAAAGTAAAACCAGCAATCTCTTTTAAATTTTAATTAAATGAAATGAAAATTTAATTTACATTATTAATTATTAAATTGATAATTAAATTAAACCAATGAAAAAAATTAAAAAACACTTAATTATAATCTCTTTAGTCTTGTCAACAAATATCAACGGACAGTCAGCAAAAATTGATTTATATCCAGAGGGTATAGACTGTTTAAATGTTTTAAAGCAAAAAATTGATTACGATGAATCGGGAAGAATTTTTAGAAAAGTAGTTAATCCCCAAATTTGGTATTATCCATCTTCAAAATTAAACGATGTAAAAGATAAAACAGCAGTTTTGATAATTCCTGGTGGTGGGTACGAAGCACTTTGGATTGACAAAGAAGGAGTAGATGTCGCAAAATGGTTAAATGAACTGGGAATCTCTGCCTTTGTATTAAAGCACAGAATTCCTTACTGGGAAGGAAAGGATTGCAGGAGTGATGTTGCACTTGCAGATGCGCAAAGGGCAGTGCGTATCATTCGAAAAAACTCAAAAAAATGGGCAATTAACTCCGAAAAAATTGGGGTTTTAGGGTTTTCTGCTGGAGGACATCTTGCCTCTTCACTTTCCACTCACCATGATCAAGGACTTAAAAAATCTAATTTAGAAATAGAAAAATTTGGTTCTAGACCAGACTTTTCAATCTTGATATATCCTGTTGTGACAATGAAATATCCCTATGTTCACACGGGATCTAGAAAAAGTTTGATAGGTAAAGTACCATCAAATGAAATGGTCGAATATTTTTCAAATGAAATGCAAGTTAAAGCCGACACACCACCTGCTATTTTGATTCATTCAAATGACGATACAGGTGTCTTAGTTGAGAATAGTGTAAATTACTATTTAGCTCTTAGAAAATATAAAATTCCGGCAGCACTTCATGTATGGGAAGACGGTGGACATGGATATGGTCTAGCGAAAAGTCGAGGTTCTGTAAAGGACTGGCCTTATATTTGCCAGAACTGGATGATTCAAAGAAAACTAATAAATTAATTATCAGTTTTTTCGAATCCATTTTTGAGTTCTTCCAAAAAGAGAAAACCCAATGTAGCCCCTTACCTTTAATGTGTTGTTATTTTCAAATGTAATATAACAGTTGTAGGTCTTTCCAGATTTTGGGTCAAGAATAGTTCCCTCTTCCCACGAATTGCCATTAAGCTCTAAACCTTCTACAATGATCATACCCTCGATTGGAAGGTTTTTATTTTTTCCTTTGCAATTAACACAAAGTTTACCCTTATCTTCTTCGAGAAGCAAATCAAGAATTTTACCATATAACTTTCCTTCATTTTTGTAAAGAAGAACTTCTGATTTTTTTTTACCGGTTTCATCATCTTGGGTTATCCAAATCCCTTCAATCTCATTAATTTGAACAGAGCTAATTAATACACACGAAAAAAGAATTACATTAAAAATCATAGATTAAAGATTGTAATTTAAATTTATGGATTATTAATTTTATAAGTATTAAAATTATTTAAACATTGATAATTAATTGATTTGTAAGTAAATGGAAATTGAAAAATTAGAAGTTGCGATTAAAAAGTTAACCCCTAAAGCAAAACCAAAATGGGGAACAATGAATGCTGCTCAGATGGTCTGGCATTGCAAAAAATTCATAATTTTTTATCAAAACGAAAAAAATTATCCTCCCAAATTAATGACTAAAACATTAGGTTATATGCACTTGTTTTTTTTAAAATATATAATAAAATGGGATTACGACAAATATCCCAAAAATACACCAACACTAAAATTTTTTGATCCAGCAAAAGCAAAAGATGTAAACTTAGAAGATGAAAAAAAAGAACTTGTTGAAAGATTAAAAATGGTAAATAAATACAATCAAAAATTTATTATTAACCCTATGCATGGAAAAGTTACAAGAGAAACCTTCAAAGAAGTAGTAAGGGGACATACATCTTTTCATTTAAAACAGTTTGGAGTATTATAAACTACCTTGCAATTTTATATTTAACCATCTGTCCTTTTTTTCCGTGTGACCAATGAAGTTGAATAATTTTCCATTTACCATCTATTTTTTTTATAACCCCACTATTTCTTATGTTGTTTATTTCATATTTAACTCCAGAACTTGCTTCAGTAGCAGTTGTCCTGTAGCTAAAGTCAAGAATTTGAGAATACGAGGCCATTTTCCCATCGTCACCAATCGTAATTTTTAAATTTCTTGTAACAAATTTAGGATTTTCAATAGCCTCAATTTGCCCCAGTATAGAGTATTTAATTTTCTCCCATCCAATAAGATATTCTTCTTCGTCAGTACCAATTAGTATTGCATCTTTGGAAAATATTTTTTCTGCAATATCAATACTTCCAATGCTTAAAAATTCATATTGATCATTAATGAAAACTTTGACTTCACTCCTTGCGTTTTCAATTAAATCTATGTTTGTTAATTTTTCTTTTGGTGAGTAATTACAGGATTTCAAAATCCCACAGATTATGAAAATCAATAAAAAATTTCTAATCATATTAAGAATGATTTAATTATAAATATAGATATTGTTTTAAATTAAAAATGATAAAATTAAAATAGAATAAAACAAACTAAATAAATTATAGTTTAAAAATATTGAAATGAAAATAATAAAAGAATTTAAAGAGTTTGCAGTTAAGGGCAATATGATAGACATGGCAATAGGGATTATAATTGGAGCCTCGTTTAATAAAGTTATAAATGTGCTTGTTAAAAATATTTTTTTACCACCTTTATCGCTTCTTTCAGATGGAATAACTTTAGATAAAAAAAAATTAATAATTAGATCTGAAAAAATAAATCAAACTGAAGTTGCTATTGAATATGGTCTTTTCTTAGAAACCTTGATTGATTTTCTTGCGATTGGAATAACTGTTTTCATTGTCGTTAAGTTTTTCAATAGTATGAAAAATAAAGCTCACGATGTAAGCAATAACGAGATAAAAACACCTGCGGAAATAAAGTTACTTGGAGAAATAAAAGATATTTTGAAAAATCAATATCAAAAATGAATAAGAGTATAGAAAAGTTAAGATTATGATTTATTTCAAATTACTTCTTATAATGTTTTCTGGTTTATCTTTTTTATTTTTTGGGGTGTCTTGTTATTATTCGATTTATTTTAAAAATGAATTTATTCGTTATGGTATACCTAATTTTAGAAAAATAACCGGATTTTTCCAACTTCTAGGAGGTTCTTCATTACTGATTGGTATATACATAGACGAATTAACAAGAATTTCCTCGCTAGGATTAACAATTTTGATGTTTATGGGGGTTGGTGTTAGATTAAAAATAAAAGACGGTTTACTTAGGACTATGCCTGCAATATTTTATGCAGTTGTAAATGCTTTAATTTTTTATTTATCTATTTAAAATTAAATCGGAAATAGTTTTTTAAATTTAGCAACTAACTATAAACTAATTCATAATGAAAAATATATATTTATTTATAACAGCATTTCTATTTTTAACTTCAACTAATTCTCAGGTAATTCGTTACACATTAATGGATGTTGAGTCAAAGAATAGAGAAAAATTTGAAACTGCTTTAGCTAACAAAACAAAAATTTACAATAGCAAAGAAGGACAACAGGAAGTTTATAC
>CENP01162424.1_pt1 | contig 12317 bp, 7 predicted proteins | sample 361281 | NCBI WGS metagenome assembly CENP01 (sample SAMEA2591122, study PRJEB7988) | marine metagenome | biome: marine biome (ENVO:00000447); feature: deep chlorophyll maximum layer (ENVO:xxxxxxxx); material: saline water (ENVO:00002010), including plankton (ENVO:xxxxxxxx) | depth 70 m
ATTCTATCTTCAAGTTGGTCATCATCTGCGTTTATTTCAATTACAGGTTTACCCAATGCTCTTAAAGCATATTGTTTTAAATTCTCTCTACTTGCTGGTTCTGCCATTGTTTATACCCTTTTCTGGTATATTTATAATAATTATTTCAGATAGGGTTGATTTTCTGATACTATCGGAAATAAGTTGTCGGAACAGAATAATTTGATGTCTTCGTCTGGTAAACCAAGAGATTGCATAACTCTAGGTGTATGTGGATTCTTTTGTTGATGTTCAGAGTAGTAATTTTGTGCTTTAATTACGTCTAACATTTCAGCTTCGCCTTCGTGATTTCTAATTTTATCTATATAATTATTTAAATTAGAAACTGCCATTGTGCAAATCTTATTTAATTCATCTTCCTCTCTCACATTGCCAGCGGCTATCATACCTCCCGAAAAGATAGCCTTCGCCCAATCTGGCAATTCTCTCTCTTTACTAGGTTTGTACCATTTATTTTCTTCTATAAACCACTTTGTTAATGGGTGGTCTTTTTGTAATAAAGGACTAAAATCGTGAAAAGCACCTGTAACCTTTTTTTGACCTGCAATTATATCAAAACCATAAATCGGTCCGCCATTTGTTAACATAGGAAAAAGACATAGATGAGCCATCCATAATCCTTTAGATTCTCTTACATCAACAACATCTAAATGAGCTCGTCTAATGTATCTGTTATTCCAGGTTCTATTAACCCAACCTAACTTTTCATCATTGAATCTTTCCATACCTGGTTCGTTATACTCAACCAGATTTTTATTTAAGACTTCAATAGTCTCATTCTGCCACTTAATTAGTCTTTCCCAAATCATACATTTCCTTAAATAGTTTTGTTGCACTTTCAAAACAAAATATTGCTTCAGGCAACACGTTTATTTCATACACATTTAAATAACTTTCAATTCTTTCTTTTACAATTCTTTTATATTCTTTTGCTTCATTATGTTTAAAAATATAATATCTATTAGGTCCAGGCGTTTTTCTTTTAATCATTTGACCACCTGATAAATCACCTAAATGTCTTACATATATATGAGCATATAGTTTTTCATTTTCACCTCTAATAGTATCTAAATGTTCTACATATGCTTTTGTACTTTCAGTTTCTACTGGTGGATTTCCTATATCTCCCCATAAAGCTCTGTAATCATAGAATATATGTTCAGCTCTAGGTAAATTTCTTGTATCTAAAAACAAAGAACTTTCTAAAGCATATTGTTCTAGTTTAGAATAACACTTTAATTGATTATAAAGATAAGTTGCATATAATTTTTCATCAATAGTGCCTGATAATAATTGACTAACAAATGCTTGTCGCTCTGCGTTTTTATGATATTCCCAAGTTAATTCTGTAATTCTATATTTCTTTTCCATTAATCTTTCTCAATATCTAAAAAAGGTTTTTCTCTTGTCCATCTATTATCTAATTTTAATGGGTCTAATATTTTTGTTTTATCTAAAGGATAATCTTCAGGTATTTCTTCTCCAATATCACCATATTTTCTAAACTCTTCTATCATTCTTTCATTATCTTTTATTCTCCATTCACCAAACTCTTTTGTTTGTATAAAATCATCCTTTGTTTTCATAAAATAATCAGCTAATGATACAAAACCACTTACAACACGAAGCCTTGCTATTGTAAATTCTTTTGGGTTATAATCTTTTAAAGGTTTTAAAAATGCTCCAATATCTTCATTACTAACGTTTAATATTTGTTTAAATAAATCAATGGTAACACCATATATAACTTGATAAGAAAACCAATCTTGTTTAAAAGATTTAGAAAGATTGCCTATTTCTATTTTTGCTGGAGTATTAAATTTATAATCTACACCTAATTGATGTATTACGTCTGTCGTGTAAGGCATTTTAGGCATAGCAGGCGCACCACCTATTTTATAGTTTCTAATTTGAAACGGCCATAATTTTTCCCACTTGTCTCTTAATATATTTCTTTGATTATGGTGTTCAAAATCAACACCATTCATTAAAGTTTCAAAATAATTAATAATCCACCATACTTGATACCAGTATGTTGCCTGCATTTCTTTTGGATATGATTGAAATTTATCGCCGAATATATCGTGAGATTGAAATTTTAAATAGTTTTGTTTCGTTTTATACATTTTAACTCCATAATAAAAATAGTCAAAAACTATTTATTAATCACTTGGCGATGAAGCCAGGTGAGTACGATAGTTATTACTTCCCCAAGATGAACCAGTTGCTGACTGATATCTGTATGGCATTAATGAGAACATATACGTTTGGTTATTTGGTTGATAACCTGTTGTATATAATTTACCATTTTGGTCTCTAAAGTAATAATTCATTGCTGTCGGATAACCGTATGAACCAAAGTCCACAATTTTACTATTACAAGGTTGTACACCTCTTCTTTTTCTATGTCTGTTTTCAGTATTAGATTCAAAACCTTGAGCCATATCCATTTGATAACCGTTATGTGCATTATCAGGATTGTCATTTGCCATTGATGGCATAAATCTATAACCGTATGCATTACCATACCAGAATGAACCATCTTCATCTAATATACCTGGTGAGTCATAAATGTATGAACCATCACCTCTACTAGTATTTTGACCTTGAATATATCTTACGTATTTTGGTCCTCTTAAATGAGAGAACATTCCGTGAATACCACCAGAGTTATACCAATAACCTTGTTGTACTCTTGAACCTCTTGTACCATATGTTCCGTAGTTACCATCATTTACCCATAACATACCTGTAGATTTTTGTCTAATGTACATCCATTTGTGTTCATCACCACCACACCAGAACTCATCAACATCACCGTTTAAGTGAAAATCACCTCTTTGAAACTGAGCAGTATATTCTGTATTGTTATCACCAATACCATACATACCTGGAACTTGTCCACTTGTCATATAACCTGTGTACCACATATAGCCTTCGCCATCTAGTACCCAAGTACCTGCGTGATTCTGTCCGTCATAAGACCAATGTTGTAATAGTTTCATACCACCATACATATTCCAATTAATTTCAACTCTTCTTGGTACCGTGTAGTAATATGTTCCTTGAGAAGTATGAGAATTCATACCAACTCCTAGGCAACCGTAAACGTCTTGTCCCCAAGCCCATAAGTAACCGTCTTCATCAAGAGCGTGCCAATACATTTCTTCGTTACCTGAGCCCCACATATCAATAATTCTTTTATTGTTAAAAAATTGTTGAGGAATTTTAATTGGTCTTCTTATATTTGCTGAATAAAAAGAAAATGAATAAGGCGAACCACCGTTAGTATCTGTTGAGTTGTTGATACTAGGATTACCAAAACCTGCTTGACCTTGGTTGTTATAACCCCAAATCCAAACTGAACCATCTTCACCTAATGACCAAATTTGTTTACCACTTGAATTGTGTCCTTGAGAAGTTGTACCAACTTTTACCATTTTTGTATCGTTAAAAGAACGTATTGTATCTCCTAACCAATCAACCGTATCACTTGCTGATACTCTGTTTGTATAACTTCTATTTGATGTGTTTGTTGAACTACCTTCGTTATAACCTAATTGATAATGACCATTGTAACCTGAAGTAAAAACTTCACCGTTATTCATTAGCCAAATACTAAAGTTATGACCTGTACACCATTGAATACATTTTGGAGATTCTCCATCAGGAGTTACCATATGACCTGTAAATTCGTGACCTTTTGCAACATCTTTATTATCTGTTGATGTTCTCCAGTCAATGTTTGTGAAACCTACCATATGTGGTCTACCTTGTCTACCATCACCACTCATTTGGTCACCTGTCCCCATCATTCCAGTATCATCATTACCACCCCAACGCATTGCGTCACCGTTTGACATTATAACACCTAATGAATAGTGTTGAGACATTTCATTATTGTTTCTACCCATATTGTACTTCCAACCTAAAGGAGTCCTGTTAGTGTACGATACGGTTCTATGTCTGTCTGGATATGCAAATGGTGATTCGTAAATTTTTATCCAATATTCACTTGGCTCACCTCTATGTTCTTCAACCCAAGTATTATAACGTCTTGTTCTCTTTAAACATTGGTAAATTTTTCTACCAACTGAACACATTTCACCTGGCTCATATTGTCTCCAAAATTCCCATTCTGTAATATCGTCTGTTGAACGTAAAAACAATTGCCAGTATTTTGGATTATCAGGTCTAAAAGACTTTTGGACTATTCTCATTGGGTCCATAGAATAGTTAGATGTGTTAACTAGGAAATCACCTGACATAGTGTATGCTACAGGACAATCTCTTATACATCTATAAGATTTTCCTTTCCACATAACAATATCATTCTTGGAGTAAGCTGTTCTATCTCTCCAAGGACCTTGCCATTTAAGTTTAAATTCGTTTAATTCAAAAGCCATCTTTGTTTAACCTTTTATTTTATTATGCTATAGCCGGTAAACCGTAGTTTGCGTATATAGCGTTTATATCTGTTTTTAATGTTTCAATTGCTGTTTTAACTGCTGAAACATCATTAATTATTGCGTCATAAATCACAACTTTTGGATATTCTGCTTCAAAATCTTCTACTTTTCTTGCGACTTCCATTGCAATTGATACCGTGTGTCTTAATGCTTTCATATCTGCTAAATCATCAGCGTCTGAAGCGTCAAGAACTGACACACCATATTTACTTGCGTTAGTACCACTAGCGTCAATGGTTACTTCCGAATCGTCATAAGAAAAGAAAGCATAACTATCCATAGTCTGAAGTGAAAGAGGTCCAGTACCGCTTGATACGACTGGTGCCACATAATCAGCTTCAAGAGCGATTTCTTTGACTTTAAACACTTTCTTTGCCATTTTAGTTTTCTCCTTTAGTATTAATACTATTTATATTATCTTCCGTGTCCCTGGTTATATGCATAACCACCTGTTGAAGTCCAACCGTGTGTCCACCAGTTATGGCCACTCATCCAATTGTTTCTTCCCCAAAAATATATTTTTCCGTGTTCATCTGTAAATCTATAACCACCTGCATATGAAGATGAACCTTGGTCATCTGTTGTTATGTGCATATTTCTAACTCTTGCACCAGCAGGTGTCCACCATCTAAATGGATAATAATTTGAACCATCTTGTTGATAATTACTACCTGCAACAGGATGAAGCATAGCATTTCTAGAATCTTGACCATAACACCAAGCCTGTCCACTATCTTCTACCCAAAACGTTCTAGCGTAATCTGAATAACTACAAGATACAGAAATTTGTTTACAATTTTTAACATTTTGTACTTGCGTTGGTGATGTTTGGTTACCAGTTTGACCTGTACCAAGAGCATAATAACTACCTGAATGACCCCAACCGTACATTGTTCCGTCTTTATGTCTTCCCCACATAGACTTGTAACCATTCCAATAACAAGACCATATATCAACAAAGTCACCATTAGGTGATGTTTCGATTTTAGTTAATTGACTTAAATTTGATGTGTTACCTGCACCTGAATTACCATAGTCATTATGACCTGTAAACCAAGTATAACCATTTCCGTCTAGTAAAGTAACCCAAACGTTATTTGATTGACCAGATATTTGCCATACTGCGATACCATTGTTAGCACTTGGATCCCAGTTTGCCATTTTAACAGGTCTGTATTTGTCTGTTGTAGTGTTATCACCTAATTGTCCATTACCATTTCTACCAAATGAATAAATGCTATCACTAGCTGTTCTTACATAAGAACTTTGGTCAGTACAAGCAATGTCTATAATTTTTTCGTTGTCAAAATATTTTTGTGGTATTCTGTAAGGTGCTGGTTTATTTTGTGTTCTACCATCGCCAATTTCACCATAACCATTATAACCCCAAACCCATACACAACCTGAATCATCTAGTGCCATTTTGTGGTGGGTGTTATTTGACCATTGTCTTTCTGCCATTTTAATAACTTTAACATCTTCTAAACCTAAAACTCTCATAAATCCTACGTTATCACCTTGCTCGTGACCAACTCCCATTTCACCATTTGAGTTTTCACCGTTTGTGTAAACTTCTCCGTTATCAAATAGAACTGAAGCGCCTTGTCTACCTTCTTGAATTTGAACACATCTAGGTGTTGTTAAAAGTTTTCTGACCGTACTTCTATTTCTACCTCTATTTTCATTGTAACCTGAATAGTTTAAATCTTCACTTCTCCACCAATCTCTCCACCTCATATTTAATTCTTGATAGAATGAAGCGTAATAAGAACCATCTTGTTGCCAACCATTTTGAGGATAGTTAATACCCCATAATACACCATTTTTATCAATGTGTCTGTAAACGCTATCATCATTCATAGATGTTGATGTATAGTGTTTATATGGCCAATGAATAGGACCTTGGTTACCATACCAAGCGTTTGCCTCTTCAGCTTGGTTAACTTGTCTACCAAAAGATTCCCAATCATTCCAATATGATTGTATGTGTGCTGGATATTCTTGATATTCTTTTCTAATTAATTTACCACTTGTTGTTGTAGATTTTGTTCTTAAAGGCGATACGGTAATATCTTGAGGACCATAGTGAGGAGGTCTACCTTTTGAATCTCTAATACATCTGTAAATACCTGTAGGACCTTGAGGTGATATTTCACCATCTGATAATCTTTTTTCTGGTCTGTAAATTACAATATCATTGTAGCTGTAATGATGTTCTGGATTATATTTACCACAGAATTTAATTCCTGTTTGTAATCTGTCCCAATGTTTGTAACCTCTCCAAGACTCTTCAACGTCCCAACCTAAATCAGAATACATATCTGCTTTTGTTGCCGCTGAGTCTAAACAGAAAGGATAAATTTTTGTACTTCTTTGTTTAAAGAAACCAACTGGAATATAAATTTCAACTTGTCTATCTTGATTTTTCTTCCAAGAATAAACCTGACCACCTCTTGTAGAACCATCTTCAGTAGTATATGCTGGCATATCACCAGTATAAGAATTACCTTCATTCGGTATTGTATCAGCAAAAGTTTCTTTATATTGTGTTTCAGTTACCTGTTTGTTATTTAAGAAGTATCTAACTAAACCGTTTTTGTTGGCACCTTTGTACATAGGAATATTTGAAGGTACATAACTTCTTGCTCTTGAACTTGGTGTAATTGTGTCTGCTGACCAACCCATTCCAGAGTGTTGTGAGCAATAGTAGTATAATTTTGCTGTACCTTTTCTAACTTTAATTTCTGTAAATGCACCTTTTTTACCTGGTGTACCTACCGTTCTAACACCTGTTGTAAACTCTGAGCCTGAAGCGTGAGTACCGTTAGCAGTTGTAGAAAATCTTAAAGGGTGAGTTAAGTTTGAAGCGTCTGATTGGTCAAATCTATAAGTTTTACCCTCTACTAAATTTAAGGTTACGTCTGCTGTAGCAGTTGAACCATTGATAGAATATTTGTTTGTAGAACCTGTATTGTAGTATGGGTGGTCACTAGGATTACCACTTACTACTGCAACCTCAAATATTCTTTCATCAACAGCAGTTGAGTCAATCATATCTGGTAAATAAAAGTTTGTAGAACTTTCATTTGAAACTAATTCGTTATTAGGTCCTCTTGTAATTTCTGAAAAGTTTAAAGTAGCACTTGAACCTGCACCACCTAATCTTGTATCTTCAGCATTTGCACCTGTGCTTGATAGATATAATGGATAGAAAACTCCAGTATCTCCTGCTGTAGTTGTTCCTACAACAAAGTATGGTCCGTCTTCATCAGCAGCTAGTGATGTTCCTGGTGATGAGTTATGTATACCATCAGCAGTTGTTGAAAATCCTAATGGGAAAGTTTTATTAGTTTCGTGTCTTTGATTAAATCTGTATTTGTAACCTTCTTTAAAGTGTGTGAATGTTCTAAAACCACCGCCTTCGCCACCGAAAGTATTTCTTCCTAAAGTTGAGCTTGCAATTCTATTATCAATTTTAAATTTATTTGCTGGTGAAGTTTGAATTTCTACGTGAAAGTTATTCTCTACCGGTACATAATTTTGGTAGAATTGAATTTTGTTTGTATTTAACTCACCATAACCCATAAAATTACCTGGGTCACCCATTGCGTAAGTTTCATTATCTTCTAATAAGTGTGATTGGTAATCTAAAAAATAACCACCGTTATTTGAGTTATTGTTAAAGTAATCTGCTTGGCCAAATCTTTGACCGTTTCTAGTTGACTCTTGCGTATTTTCATCACTACCATATCTTGAAGTGTTGATTACAGGATTACCTGTTTCATTACTTCTTTGGAAGTCATCTTCCATAGTGTGATAACCTCTACGTCTATCCGGGTCATTTGAGAATGTTCTTGTCCAGAAATAACCTGTGTTCTTATCACCTGGCGCCATATTGTCGTAACCATTTGATAAGTAAGGATTAGTACAAATCCATAAAGAGTTGTTAAACCAACAAACATCATCTTTACGATAATTTGTGTTATTATTCCAATCGCCTTGAAATGCGAATTTAACTCTTCCTAAATTTATTTTTGCCATAGTTTTTTATCTCTCTTATTATTTATCCTAAAATTGGTGGACTTGGAATATCTCTTGAAGCCCCGTTAGTATTACCCATAATATAACTTCCACCATAACCATTTAGATAATATCTATTGTCATAAGTTTTGTATTCCCAAAAAGCATACACGTTGTCAGAGTTGTTTCCGTAACCACAACCTCTAACATCTTCAACGTTACCTTGCATTGAAGGTGGTAATCTTAATGGTAAGAAATAACCATTGTTAAAGTGTTCTTTTTGGTTTTCTGAATCTCTATCTGCTGTTCCAGTAGTTGAAGTCCAACCTAAACCACATTGACCGTATCTGTTATCACCAGAGCAGTATAACATTCCGTCCCAAGTTAATATTTTTGTACTCATATCATTATAATGAGGATAGAAAGAAATCATTTTAACATTTTTAAAATCTCTTGCTGTGTTTGAACCTAATTGAAATTTAGGGGTTACAAATCCGTTTCTAGTTGTATTTGAACCATCACCTAATGAATAATGGTTATTGTAACCTGCACATAAAATATTACCTAATGAATCTTCAACCCATTGTTGAGCATAGTCACCATTACCACCCCACCAAAAGTTTTCACAATCTGCATTTGAAGCATTACCTGGACCATTTGACGCTATTGTCCAAGTAGATAAGTTTGTAGTGTTACCATTTCCAAAGTGACCTTGGTTATTGTAACCTGCCATATAAATTGTTCCTCTTTCAGTTAAGATACCTGCTGATTGACTAGAACTTCTAGTTAACATTTGAACTTTTTTAATTTCACCAACACCTGTGCCATCAAAAGTTACCGTTGTTACCTCTTGAGGAGTATTTTGATTTGTAGTATTACCAATACCTAATTGTCCGTTATTATTATAACCCCAAGTATATAATTTTTTCTCTTTAGTATATGCCATACACATTACATAAGATTCACCACAAGTCCAAAACGCTTCTATTTCACTATTGTTAAAGTTAGAAGCTTTTGCAATTTTTTGAGGTACGTTATAGTTAGTTGTATTACCTGTACCTAATTGACCATATCCGTTATAACCCCAAGACCATAATTCGCCATCTTCATCAATTGCATAACAAGAGTGAGTGTTATCATTATAACCTTGCCAGTTTGATATGAAACATCTTTTAATTCTTACACTTCTAAATACGTGGTTTGAATCGTTAGCAGCTAAGTAAACGTTTGTATCTGTACCACCAACTCTTACAGCATAACTTCGGTTTGAAGTTGAAGCGTCACCACTTTGACCGTGACCACCATAACCCCAATGATATAATTCACCTGAATTCATAAGAGCCATACCTGACTCATAACCACCTTCTATTTGAATAATTTTAGGAACTTCACCATCTGGTGTTGTGTGAACACCTGTACCACCATTGTCTGTACTTCTCCACCAATCGTAGTGAGGAAATTGCATTTGAGTAGCAGTCATAAATGTTTGGTCCATTCCGTTTTGACCTGTTGAAGAACTACCCCAAGTCCACATATTACCTGTACCACCGTGGAATACTGGCCAATCTACACAATGTCTTGATGTTCTTTGACCTGATAATCTGTAATATTTGTTATCATCGCCTAAAGGTCCATTGTTAATTAAAGATACACATTCGTGTGGGTTACCTGTATAAATTGTTGCCATACCTCTAGTTTGTTTTCTAGTTGTAGCAACTTGACAAGTTAAATCTGCACCACCACCAAATATATCTCCGTCAAAAGTTAAAGTATCACCAACAACATTATTTTCACCACCTGAAATCATACCTGTATCATTGAAATATCTTCTATGTCTTTGTGAATCTCTATTTTCTCTTTCTACTTCTATTGTAGCTGCACCTGCTGTACCTACTCCGTTTACAGAGAAAGTAAAGTCAGCAGCACCACCGCCACCTAATGAAGCGTCAGCGATTGTTAATTGTTCATCATCAACATAACCTGAACCACCTGTTGGTGTAGTTGATTTATTTCTACTTTTAATAATTTCTATTTTTGAAACTGCACCTGTTGTATCTACGGTAACATCAAAAGTAGCAGCCGTACCTGCACCAGTTGTTGCTGATTGGGTTACGTTTGTATATTTACCTGCTGTTCTTGATGAGTCAGCAGCTGCGAAATTATCTGTATCTAAAATATTTCCGTTACCTTGAACGGTAATTTTAAACATACCTGGGTGTACGTTAGTAGCTGAGTTTGATGTAGATTTAGGAGATACGTTTCTGAAAACTCCGTGTAATCTTGAAGCGTCAGCGGCTGAAACATTATTTACGGTTTCAATTACACCGTTATTTTCATATCTTTCGTCATCTGATTCATATTCAGCACCCATTTTCATCCAATACATATTTGCATTAGTGTCAACATTTCTGTTGTAAGGTAAAAATCTTTCTGTACCATCTGTTGTGTGTTGTCTTAAACAGATATAAGTTGATAAAGTTTCTTTCTTTGATTGACCCTCGTAATCTGTACCTTGGTCATTATTAATTCCGTGTCTAACTTTTACAATATCATTTTCATAATAAACCGTACCACTTGTATTTACGTGGAAGTTTCTCCATTTAAATGAATTTCTTAAAGGTCTCCAAGTGTCCCAATCTGCGACTACAATTTTAGCACCATAACTAGCACCACCTGTACCAGCAGAGAAGTAATAAATTTCATCTGGTGTATCTTTTGTAAACTCTACAACTACTCTTCTAGCAGTTTTAGGATTAAATTTTGCTGTGGTTACGTAATCTGCTCTTGAAACCATTTCTTCATTATGATAATAAGAAACACCTTCAGTTAAATAATTTGATGTTTGACTTGTAGCTGTTGTAGATAATGCCAAAGGTTGGTCATCATTGTTATTATTATTTTGATAAAAAGTAATTTTATCACCTCTTCTTACATAAAGAGCAGTAGCCCACTCGATAGTTGAAGTTTCATCAGCGTCTATTTGAAATTTTGTTGTTGAATCGCTGGGGTCAGTTGTTGTTTGAATATTGTAATGGTATTGAGTATTTTGTTGAGGTCTTTTACCAGTTGTATCAGACTCTCTTATCATTAAATAGTCAGTATTATTCCATAATACAATATCATCTTTTTTATAAGCGACAGAATTATCGTATTCGCCACGATAATTAAACCATAAATTTCCGATTTTTGTTCTAGTTATTGCCATTTTTTATCCTATTTATATCCAATATTACTCGTTGCTTGGAGTTTCTACGCCTTGTTCAGCGTCTCCAGTTGTTCTATAAATTAAATTTCCTGCTTTATCAATTTCAATTCTAACAGAACCGTTTATTACATCAAATCCTGCGTTTTGTTCAGCAGCATTAAATAATGTATCTTCATATTGATTTACAACGTTAAAGTTTGTTATTACTTTTCTATTTAATTGTCCTGTATCTCTATCAAAAGATAATGTTTGTAAATTAGGAGTTACCGAACTATCAACATAATTTTTGTTAACAATATGTGTAGCTGCTGTAGGGTCAATACTTGTTGTTGGTATAGTTGTAAAGTTTACCGTATTTCCAGTTGAAGCAGATATGTTTGCTCCTGATATTGAGATTTCACCTATTACAGCAGAGTTAACGGTCAAATTATTTTGACCACCACCTAGTTGGTTTTCAACAAACGTTCTAATTGCCTTCTCGGTTACGAGAGCATTATCAGAATTATCACCTAAAGTACCATCTGTTGAGAATTCATTAATTGTTGCACCAAAATTTCCTAATGCAACAGAACCTAGAGATAATT
>CENP01237076.1_pt1 | contig 12312 bp, 11 predicted proteins | sample 361281 | NCBI WGS metagenome assembly CENP01 (sample SAMEA2591122, study PRJEB7988) | marine metagenome | biome: marine biome (ENVO:00000447); feature: deep chlorophyll maximum layer (ENVO:xxxxxxxx); material: saline water (ENVO:00002010), including plankton (ENVO:xxxxxxxx) | depth 70 m
GCCTTAATTTATTATAATTTTTAATATAATACAATAAAAATTTAATAAATTTATATAATTTTAATTAATTAATTAATTTTAGATGTTTTTTTGTTTCTTCTACACTTCTCAGAGCAATATTTCACTTTATCCCAATTTAAAGACCACTTTTTTCTCCAATTAAATTTTAAACCACAAACTTTACAAATCTTGAAAATTGATTTATTATTCAATTTGAGCTTTAGATCTCTTAATTATATTTATTAAAGACTTGCTACCTGTCCTTAATTTTCTTTCTTGAGTTGTAAAGTCAACCTCATATAATCCAAATTTCATTGAATATCCTTTAGCCCACTCAAAGTTATCCATTAACGTCCAGTAAAAATACCCTTTAACTTTAACACCTTCTAAAAGTGCTTTATTTGTAGCATATAAATATCGATCAATAAATTTAGATCTAATTTGATCAGAGCTATCAGCAACTCCATTTTCTGTAATGTATATCGGAACATTGAGTTTACTTATAGTTTTTAAAGCTTTATATATTCCCTCAGGGTAGATTGGGTAATTCATATCTGTTTGAGTATCTTTTTTTCTAATTTGAAAAACAAAAGGTTCATTTGGATTCATTTTACCTTTCACATGAAATCTACTATAATAATTAAGACCAATAAAATCAAGAGAACCTGGTGCTTCATTATTATTAATATCATCATTAACCAAACCAGGCATAAAGAATGTAGATTTTCCCTCCTTTAAAAACCTAATTGGTTCGTTTGTAAAAATATCATTCAATAAACTGCTCATGTACAAATCCAATGCATTCAACCTGTTAAAAGGATCAAATTGAAAAATATTTTTAACCATTCCAATTTTCACATTATTTCCATTAGGCATAGATTTAAGACTTCTATAAACTAAAACGTGAGCATTTAACATATTTTTCAAAACTTTACTAGCTAACACTGGTTCTCTTTTACCTGGGGGAAATTCAGCATTAAAATAACCTTCAGAGACATAAACCATTGGCTCATTTATAGTACACCAAAATAACACAGAATCGCTAAATTTTTTAAATGCAAATTCTGAAAAATGAACAAAGTCCATGATGTTCTCAGATTTTTCAAATGCTCCTTTTTCTTCAAACCAAATTGGATTGCTAAAATGATGTAGGGTTATAACAGGAATTATATTGTTTTTAATCAAAGTATCAATTTTTTTTTTATAATGATCAACTACAGAATTGTCAAATATTCCTTTTTGCGGTTCTATTTTTGACCATTCTATTGAGAATCGATAATGATCTACACCCAATTCCTTCATTAGTTGAATATCTTTTAAATAAAGATTCCAATGATTAGATGCTATACCAGATTTATCACCATTATGAATATTTGGAATATTATTCTTTTTAAAACCATTTTCAAAAACATACCAATTATTGTTTACATTATCACCCTCAACTTGATGAGCTGAAGTTGCTGTACCCCAAATAAAATTTTCTGGAAAAACAAAACTTTTAGTATTTATTTTAGACCAATTCCATTCAAGCTCTGGATTTTTATAATTAAAATAAATAATAAATGTTAACCATATCCAAAAAATTATAGATAAGCTTATAAAAGATATTTTTTTCATATCATCATTCTAACTTGAAATTTTTGAGAACCAATCTTCAATGATTCTTATCGAATCAATAGTAATTCTATGACCAATTTTTAATTCATGAAATTCAATATTTGCATTCATAGCTTCAAAAATTTTTTTAGTTTCATATGCATTTTTAATTCTTAAAACCAGATCTCTTTTTCCATGTATAATTAATAAATTTAGATTTTTATATCGTGATAAATTATCATGAAATTCAAAGTCTTTAAGCAGTCTAGTACTATGAGCGATAAAACCTTTAAATTTTTCAGGATATTTTGAAAGCATATGTAAAGCCATCATACCACCTTGACTAAATCCACCAATAAATATTTTTGTAGTATCTATATTATATTCATCTTTTATATAATTCATAGTATCTAAAATTAATTTTTCACTTTTTAAAATATGTGATTTTTTTTCTTTAAGATCACCTTTTAAATCTATATCTATGTGAAACCATTTATTGTGAAGAAATCTTAAAGAAATTAAAGACAATTTAAAGGGCGCTCTCATTGAAACAATCAATGCTTCATGATTAAAATTTCTTATAAATTTATTAAAATGTCTTTCATTATCACCATAACCATGCATTAAAAAAATAACAGGAATTTTCTTGTCATTAAAAGATTGTTTGCTTGTAATAATTTTAAGTGGGGATTGTGAAAATAAACTAGAAAATAAAAATAATGAAATAATATATTTCATCTATAATTATATACCCGCTTGAACTCGTTTAATCATCTCATCAATTTCTATTTCTAGAAAATTTAATGGAAGAGCACCATTTGATAAAATTGTATCATGAAATTCTCTTATATCAAAATTCTCACCCAATGATTCTTTTGCTTTGGAGCGAAGTTGAAGTATTTTATCCATTCCAATTTTATATGCAGTTGCTTGTGATGGCATAATTATATGTCTTTCAACCATTTTAATACAATCTGATATATCATTTGGAGTATTTTCCGAATAATACTTAATACCATCTTCTCTTGTCCATTTTTTACTATGAATTCCAGTATCAACTACCAACCTGCAAGATCTCCATAATTCCATTGACAGTCTACCGAAATCAGAATAAGGGTCAGAATAAAAACCTAATTCTTTTGGTAAATACTCAGAATACAATCCCCATCCTTCAATATAAGAAGTATAACCTCCAAATTTTCTAAACTTTGGAATATTTTGAAGTTCTTGAGCAATTGCTATTTGCATGTGGTGACCTGGAATTCCCTCATGATAAGCTAAAGCCTCCATTTCATATTTAGGCATTGCTCTCATTTTATAAAGGTTTGCGTAATATGTACCTGGCCTTGATCCATCTGGAGCTGGTCTTTGATAAAAAGCTTTGCCAGCAGATTTTTCTCTAAAATCCTCAACAGCTTTTACAATCATTCTAGCTTTTGGTTTTGTTATAAACAATTCATCTAATCTCAATTCCATCTTATCAATGATGTTTTTTGCCTCAGACATGTAAGCCTGTTCTCCTTCGATAGTTTGGGGATAATAAAATTGATCATTTTCTTTTAATTCATTAAAAAAATCCTTTAATGATCCAGAAAAACCAACACTTCCCATAATCTTAATCATTTCATTATGAATTCTTTTTACTTCTCTTAATCCAATTTGATGAATTTCATCTGCAGTCAAATCCGTTGTAGTTGTACGCTTAAGAATATGTTGATAAAAAACATCACCTTTTTCCCATCTCCAAACTCCATCATCTTCATCATAATTATTTGCTAATTCGCTAATTAGAGATATTAAACTTTCATAAGCTGGTTTTAAAGACTGATTTAAGGCTTCTTTTGCATCTTCAATCAACTTATCCTTTTTTAACTGTTCAATGTCAAGATTATTAATTTTTAATAAAATATCACTGAATAAAGCTGATGAGTCAGAACTAGAAATTGAAAAAGGATATCCGGAAATTATATTCCTAGAATCATTCAAGACATGTTCATAAACAAATTTTTGAGCGACTATTCCAGCTGATTCCTTTTCTCTAATATTAATTTCGAGCTGTTTGAACAATGCTTTAACACCATTTAAGCGACTTATATAGTCAATTGCTTCTTTTTCTGAAGAAACGCTATGCATATTAATTAAAAAAGAAGGAATCTCAGATTGCATGCCAAACATTTGATTAACTGGATATTCATAATATGGAGCCGATCCGAATAACCTATATTTCTGATCTTCAATTTGGTCCTTAAGTTCTTTTACATACAATTGATAACTAAGTAATGTAGATTTATCCAAAAGGTCAACACTCACTGAATCTTTTAACCAAACTAAAGATTTTTTGGTTTGACTTAAATCATATTGTTCCTCTTTTGGTGAAATATCATTCCATTTGTCATAATTTTTTTTAATTCCAAGGCTTGTTTGCAACTGAGGTTTTCTATTAACAAGGTTATTAAATTCCTTTTCAAAATATTCATTTACTTTTTTTGATTCTTCAATAATATTTTGTTTTAAAATACTTTCATTAGAAAATGAAGTATTTGAACAAGAACTAAAAATTATTATTAAGCTTAAAATTATATTTTTTTTCATTTTAATCCTTTTTATTTGAATTAGTTACAATGAAGTTGGAAAAAATTGAATTTAAAAATTGTAAAAAAAGAAAAAAAATTATTAATGAGATAAAACCAACCGCAAAAACTATTATATCATGAAAACTTTTCTGTTGTAATAAAAAAATTTTATCTAACATTGTCAAAACTATTATGAAAAAAAGAAAAGTAACAACTATTGAGATAAAAATCTTAATGAAATGATGTGAGAACCTCATTTCTTAAATCTACTAATAAAATCCCATGCCATTCTAGATGTATTTACATCAGTTTGAACACCCTGATATAAAACATGACCACCTTCATTAATTGTTACAAGAGAAACCTCCGTTTGATTATCACAATTTTCATATGTTAGGGTAAAATGGTCATTTGACCTCCAAGTTTCTTTAGGTTCACCTTCACAATTATTTATTTCTTTCCATGTGTTTAAATTTTCTAAAGCACCAGGAAGATCACTTGGATAGTACAAATCATCCTTTGTGCCAAATAATGTCATAACAGAAACTGGAGAATAATTTTGAGACTCAGGAACCAAAAGATGTAGAGCTATACAAGCAACCGAGGATACAATATCACTTGCCTCAACTGCCATTCTTTGTGCCATAGCACAACCATTTGACAATCCAGTAAAATAAATTCTTTTAGTATCAATATTATATTGATTTGATACTTTTTCGATAAGTTTTCTTAAAAAATCTACGTCATCTATATCATCATCAGAGGCAGGTGGACAACATTCTTCACCACTATTCCATGAACGTGCCAATCCATAAGGCCAAACTAATACAAATCCAAATGTATCAGCTAAAGATTGAAATCCAGAAATATTTTTCTGATCTTCAACAGTGTCACCCCAACCATGAAGATCTAATACCAAAGGATATTTATCATCTAATTTATCAGGAACATGAACGTCCCAACACCTATATAAACCATCAATTTGAATACATTCATCACCATATTCAGCAAGGTAATCGTCTTCATAATTTTCATTTGATTCAGAAACAGTTCCAGAAATTAACCAAGCTTTATTTTCTTTCGTTAGAATAAAACCCATTTCAACTTCACCTTCATCATCAAAAATCAAAAACTCAGCAACATCACCATTCAAATCAACCTTAGATGTATTAAGATTAATTTCAATGCCATCAATCATGCCAGCATTTATTACTATCTTCCAGAACTCTGCAACTTGTTCTTTACCACCAATTTCTTCAGAAAAAAAATCATTTGAGTAAAATTTAGATATTTCTCTCGGATTTTCAGATAATACTGCTTGCTTCCATTGCATCATAGTACTCATTATAGATTTGTTATCATCTAGTTTGTTAGAACAAGCACTAAAAATTATTAGTAGACTTAAAATTATATTTTTTTTCATTTCATTTTTTTTCATTATTTGGAGATTGAAACGTATAAACTTCATGACTTTCAACATCTTTTGCGATTAATTTTGCAAACTCATCACTTTCTCTTCTACGTTTTATTTCTTCCATATCTACATCAAAGTTCATCACCATAGCAGTTTTATCATCTACTTTTCCATATAATATCTTTCCTTCATCAACTCTTTTTTGATTATCATAAGAAGAAAGAAATAATTTTTCCCAAGAGTCAAAATTTGTTTTAATGTGAATTACAAATGCCATATTCATTACTTATTTCCTTTAATTGTTATAGGTAAACATTTACAAGTTAAATATTAGTAAAATTTATTTTGAAATAGAAAATAATTTAAAATTAGTTAAACATCTCCAAATCCATTCTAAAGGACCATATTTAAATCTTCTTTTCCAAAAAATTGTAAAAGAAATCAATATCATCCATATGAATAAAGTTATAAATAATTGACCAATTCTACTTATATAACCAAAAAAACCTAACCCGTATCCATAGAAAATGAAAGTAGCTATCATTGATTCAAGCAAATAACATGTTAATGCCATTTTACCAATTGATGAGAGATAATCCTGCAATTCATTTAGGACATTAGTTCTTACCCACAATTTGATAAAACCAATATATCCAAAAACTATAAAAGGGGTTGCAATATTATTTGGTATTCGTGAAATAAATTCTAGATAATTCGCATTGCTTTTAAATTGATAAGTAAGTATTAATCCAACTATCGATAGTGGAATTCCAAAACCAAAACCAAAAAAAACCATTTTTTTATAAAAAGAAGGACTCTTTGAATTATTTAAGATATTCATTTTGAACATTGCCATACCTATTAGCATCATGCCAAATGCTCTAGAAAGAAAATCAATTGCAAACATGGTCTCTTTTAATATAATAGCTAAATTTTTTATAGGTTTTGAATCATATTTAGATTCCCGATAATTAATTTGATCAAGATATTTTCCTCTAAAAAGATTTAATTCTTTCTGAATTTGCTCCTCAGATGGATTCCATTTTTTTTCGATAGCATTTAATTCTTCAACCTCAAATTCATTTGCAATATTATTATATATAAAATAATTAGTTCCAGAAGGAATAAAATAAATAATAAAACCTAAAATCAATAATGTTCGATTTGATACTTTTTTAAAAAAATATAAAAAATAAGATAAACTTCCGTAGAGGATTAAAATATCCCCTCCCCATATATATGTAAAATGAATAGTACCAATACAAATCAACCAAAAATTTTTTCTAAAATAAACCCAAATAGGTCTTTTGTAACCTTTTTGTTTTAAACTATTTATGTAAAGTAATGTACTAGCGCCAAAAAGTATAGAAAAGATCCCCATAAATTTTTGATCAGCAAAAATATGACTAAAACAGTATACTATATGATTTAAAAGATTAGGTTCATATACAAAAGGACTTAAATATGCAATTTTTGGCATAGAAAAATGCATGATATTCATTATTAAGATACCTAAAACTGCGAAACCCCTTAAGATATCTATTGAATGAATTCTATCTGACAAAGTATTCTTAATTATCTTTTTCTGAATTTTTTATTATTGTTTTTAGAGTTGGAAAATTTTTTTCTTCTATCTCTATTTCTATTTTTATCTCTATTTTTATTTCTATTTTTATTTCTGCTTCTACTTCTGCCTCTACCTCTGTTATCATCTTCAACTAATGGTGTTGAAAGATTAATATCTTGAGAATTTTTATAATAGGATAAATATCTGTTGAATTCTATTGAAACGAAATGCTTTATCAGTTGTTCACGATCTAAAAAATTAAGCTTATCATATATATAAGGTAAAAATGGTTCGATTTGTTTTTCATTAACATCTACCTTCTCAACATTATCTATTAATCTATATAATCTTTTTTTACATATATCTAATCCACTTGGAACTTGTTTTTTTTTGAAAGATATTTTTGAAGCATTTTCTATGTTCTTCATCTTTCTTAATTCTCTTCCATGTATAATAACTATGGAAACACCCTTTTTACCAGCTCTACCTGTTCTACCACTTCGATGAACATAAATTTCATTATCATCTGGAAGATTATAGTTTATTACGTGAGTCAGATCATTTACATCTAATCCTCTAGCAGCAACATCAGTTGCAATTAATAATTGAATTTGTTTTTTTCTAAAACGTAACATCACATCATCTCTTTGAGCTTGAGATAAGTCACCGTGAATTGTATCAGCATTATAATTATCTTGCATTAATTTATTAGCAACATCTTTAGTTTCTGCTCTAGTTCTACAAAAAACAATTCCGTATATATCAGGATTAATATCAGCAATTCTTTTAACTACTTCATATCTGTGTTTTGCATTAACAACATAGAAAATATGTTCAATATTATCTGCACCCTTATTTTTTACTCCTACAGAAATCTCTAATGATTGTTTCATATATTTTTTGGTAACAATCTCAACTTTTTTTGTCATTGTTGCTGAAAAAAGCAATGTTTGTTTAGTCTTATTAGAGGAATCTATAATTGATTCAAGATCATCTTTAAATCCCATAGACATCATTTCATCTGCTTCATCTAGAATAAGATAATTAATTTTATCTAAAATTAGTTTTTTTCTTCTAAGCAGATCTGTAGTTCTACCTGGTGTTCCAATCACAATTTGAGGTTTCTTCTTTAATCCTCTCATTTGAGTGTCAATTCTAGCTCCTCCGTAAATAGGTAGAATATTGATTTTTTGAAGATATTTTGAATAATTGATTAAATCTTTTGAAATTTGAATGCAAAGTTCTCTTGTTGGACACAAGACCAACATTTGAACATTATTATTATTCAAATCAATAGATTGTAATAATGGCAATGCGAATGCAGCAGTTTTACCAGTTCCTGTTTGTGCAGAAGCAATCAAATCTTGTTTTGAAGATAATAAATGAGGAATTACTTTTTGCTGAATTGGAGTAGGAGTTACAAAACCTAACTCATCAATAGCTTTCATAATTTCAGATTTTAAAGAAAAACTTGAAAACGTATTATTTATCTTTTTTTTGGGAGGAATCATATCGACAATATTAAATGAGTTTTGTATTTTATACTAACGATAATAAAATTAATATTATTTAAAAGTATAAAAATTGAAAAAACTACAAAAAGCTGTAAAAATAGGAAAAATTTTAGATAATCTATATAATGAAACTCCAGTACCGCTTAATCATACTAGTGATTATACACTATTAGTTAGCGTTATGCTATCGGCTCAAACTACAGATAAAAAAGTAAATCAAGTAACTCCAGCACTTTTTAAAAAGGCAGATACACCAGAAAAAATGTGCAAACTTCAAACATCAACTATACAAAAACTCATCAAGGAGATCGGACTTGCTCCAACTAAAGCAAAAAATCTAAAAAAAATGGCAGAACAATTAGTTGAAAGTGGCGGAATGAAACCAGATTGGGATTTTTTAGAAAGTCTTGCAGGCGTTGGTCATAAAACAGCTAGTGTAGTGATGGCTCAATGGTATAATATACCGGCATTCCCAGTAGATACTCATATTCACAGGCTTGCATCAAGATGGGGACTCTCAAAAGCTAAAAATGTGGAAATGACTGAAAGAGATCTAAAATTATTATGGCCAAAAGAAACTTGGAACAAACGACATCTGCAAATTATTTTTTTTGGAAGAGAATATTGCCCAGCAAGAAATCATGATCTAAAAGAATGTGAAATTTGTTCCTGGGCAGCATCCAAAAAAAGAATCTCAGAAGAGATGAAAAAATAAAGTTCTAATCTTCTTTTGCAGTAATACCTACATAAAGTGAATAAATAGGTAATAGAATCCAGATCACCATAGCAAAAAGTGGTGCATTTAAATAATCTGCGCTTTCAGGATAGTTATTTGGTATATCCACTAATCTAATCTTCAATAGAAGAATATCCATAATCACTAAACATACACCGATTCCAATTAGAATTTTTTTAGAATTTTCAAGATCTACACCTCTACATAAGAACATAACAACACCTATTACAAGTGCCATCGATCCTGCAAGTTGATTGTCAATCCCAATAACAAAAAAAGCTTTTTCGCTTAAACCACTGATTTGTTGAACGCCCATAGGACCTAAAATAAAAAAAACAATGATATGAAATAAGAACCAAACTGATAGTGCTGTAAATACTGCTTTTGGTTTTAACATGTTTTACCCTTTCAAAAAATAATTAATGAAAACTAATGAAAAAAAATATATTAAGATAATCTTTTATCTATTCTAAGGAATCTCTAGGTGCACCTTCAAAGATGAAAAAATTTTGATATTCGTACAACTCAATAGATCCATCGCCATTGGCATCCAAATCATAAAACATTGGAAACATAGGAATAGTTGAATCTCCTTCAGAGAGATAAAAATCAAAATCTTGTACTAGACGTCTCTCATTTTGAATAAAATTTTCTTTTGAAGATAAATATTCTCTATTTTGATTTAGTTCGTCTAAACTTTCATTTGGATCAGATGATTCAGATTCAACATCACCCCCTTGAGAAACTGAAGGAGGCATACTACCGCCCCAATTCACATTGATAATCTTTCCTTCTGAAATGACCCATTCACCATCACCATAATCCAAGAAAAAATCTGGTTGATGAACTATTTCACCATCTTCATATCTTATATTGTTTGATATTACACCAGTAAAATCAGACCCTGGATAATCTTGGAGATTTGGAACTATTATTCCATTCATAATAGCTCCAGTAAAATTTGCTTTATTTGCAGTAAACTGTAATAGATTTGCCCCACTAAAATTCGCTCCAGAAAAATTTGTTGGAGTATCAAAACTGGTTGCCATAATAGCACCACTTAAATTTGCAGCCTGAAAGGTGACATTATCAAACCTAGCATAAGTAAAATCAACTCCTGATAGATCAGCACCAGTAAAGTTGTAAGGGTTACCATTAGTAGAATTACCATTAAAATTGAAATTTGCACCTCTTAAACTAGCACCAGAAAAATTTAAGGCATAATCATGAGTCCATCTCATACCATTCGTACAAGAGTCATCAAAACCCAATTCATTGTAAGCTTCACAAGCTACTTTTCCAAAATCAAAATTATCAAAATCACAATTACTAAAATCGTGAATATTTAAATTCTGTATTAGATCTTTAAAATTTCTTTCACATTGAGACTCAGCCTGTGCAAAAGAAAAAAACATCATAAAAAATCCTAAAAAAATATTTCTTATCATTATTTAAACCTTTAAAATTTTATTAATTTAATAATTATTTTTTTTGAATTGAATCAACTTTCAGTTTAATGATAGATATAATTTAGATTTGAAAAATCTATAAGTCTAAAGTAAAGGTATTTATTTCACCAAAACCTTTTATGTCTCTTGTATGGGAATCTAATTGAAATTTACTTCCAATTAATTTTTTTGTCTCTTCTGAAATTTGAATTTTTCCTACCGGACATGTTGTTTCTAATCTATTTGCTAAATTTATAGTTGAACCCCATAAATCATATGTATATTTTGTCTTTCCAATAACACCAGATATTGCCTCACCAGAATGTATTCCAACTCTTAAATCTATGATCATTTCAGCAATCTCTTCATTAATAGTTTTACAAATTTTATTCATTTCCCTAGCCAGAGAAATAGTATTTAATGCACTTTTTATTGGATCACCTTTTAATCCACCAACAGCAAAATAACTATCACCTATAGTTTTAATTTTTTCAATTCCTAATTTTTTTGCCAATAAGTCAAACTCAGAAAAAACTTTATTTAAAATTGTCACTACATTTAATGGATTCAAATCTTTTACTTGAGGAGAAAAATCAATAATGTCAGCAAACATTACAGAAACCATTTCATGCTTATCTGCTATATGAACTTCACCAGATTTTAGGCGATATGCAATTTCATCTGGTAAAACATTGTATAATATAGTTTCAGAACGTTCTCGTTCAATTTCAATATCTTTTAATAGTTGTTTTTCTTTATCTCTGAGTTGTTTTTTTTCAATACAAGTTGAAATTCTTGCATCTAATATAGATTGAACAAATGGTTTTTGAATATAATCATCCGCACCCATTTCAATACACCTATATATACTATCAGTATCATCCATTGATGAAACCATAATTACAGGTAAATCAAAAAAACGCTTATCATTTCTTATGAATTTTAAAACTTCATATCCATTCATCTCAGGCATAATTATATCTAATAATAAAACGTCAAAATGATTTACATTTTGCATTAATTGTATTAATGAATCTTGTCCATTGTTCGCAACAGAGACAGAATGTCCTTTTCGACTTAATCTCTTTTTCAATAATTCTGTATTATTAGGATTATCATCAACAACCAAAATATTACCGGTAACTTTTACTTGTTTTTCATCTGGACCAAGGGGCTCTATACTTTGAATAACATCTTTTACCATTGAAAAATGTCCAGAATTAAGGTCTTTTTTTCTTAAATCATCTGTTTCAAATGAATTAAAATGAATAATAGACTCAAGTTCAATTTCAAGTAAACTTGCAGATTTTAATATTTTATCAATATCTGATTTAAAATGATCAATTTTATTCAAAATTTCATTTTCATTTAAAAGAGACATTGAAACTTCTAAAATAGTATTTAAAGGATTTTTTATTGCTGATTCAATTTCACGACCCATTTCAAGAACTGATTTATTTAAAT
>CENP01090814.1_pt1 | contig 12311 bp, 8 predicted proteins | sample 361281 | NCBI WGS metagenome assembly CENP01 (sample SAMEA2591122, study PRJEB7988) | marine metagenome | biome: marine biome (ENVO:00000447); feature: deep chlorophyll maximum layer (ENVO:xxxxxxxx); material: saline water (ENVO:00002010), including plankton (ENVO:xxxxxxxx) | depth 70 m
GAGAATTAGAGGAAAGAATTAAACCATGAATTTTACAATTTCTCGTCTGCAAACTAGCTTGAAGGGTTAATTGAATAATTAAAAAAGAAATGATCAGACGTGTAAAATAATGATACAGAAAGTATCAAAATGATAAGATGTATTATAATGTTACGATAATGAATTACCCTGCAGACATTGCCTCATACATATCCCAAATAGGAAGGAATATAGATAATGCTAGGGTAAGAATCATAAAACCCATAAATACGGATATCAACGGTTCAATAGTGGCAGTCAACTTTAATACATGATCTTTTATTTCTGCATCAGTCATTTCAGCAATTTCCACCAACATGTCGTCTAAAGACCCTGCGCTTTCGCCGACTTGAATCATTTTCAGCATCTGACTTGGAAATATTGCAGATGTATATTTAGTCAAAGAAGTAGCTAGCTTCCTGCCCATTTGAACATCTCCAGTTACCTTTTGAAGTTTTGATTGTATGAAATCATTTCCAGTTGTTTTCCCAGAAATCTCAATTGCCGTAAGGATTGGTACGCCTGTTCTGTCCAATGTTTCAAGAACATGTACAAAACGTGAAATGGACATTTTTAATGAAATGGGTCCCGAAATCGGAAGTCCGATCTTATTTTTATGCCAAAGATATCTCCCTTTTGGATTTCTTAACGTTGCAATAATTGATGCAATGATTAAACCAATGACTCCAATGATTAAATACCATTGATCCTGAATAAATGTGTCCATGCCTAATAATATTCTTGTGGGCAAAGGAAGATCTATGCTCGTGCTAGCAAACAGAGTCGAAAATCTGGGGAGTATATAGGTAACAGCAAAAATACCTACAAGAACTGTTATGCCCACAACAATGGCCGGGTAGCGAATGGCTTGCTTGATGCCCATCTTTAATTTTAAGTCACTTGCAATAAAATCGGCCAATTGAAAGAGAACCTTGTCAAGAACGCCTGCACTCTCACCTGCCCTTACAATATTTGTGTACATGGAATCAAACATTTTAGGGTGTTTTTCTAATGCTATTGATAGTGCATTTCCGCCCGATACATCCTCAATGATATCATCAATGATTTTGTTTACCATTGGTCCAGAACTTTCACTATGAAGAGAATCCAAAGCATCTACAAGAGGGACGCCTGCTTTGAGCATAACCGACAATTGTCTTGTAAAATTATATACCTGGTTGGGAGTTGCTTTTGTAAAAAGAGTGATATCTGCTTGAAAAATACTCTTTTTAACCTCATTTACAGAGAGCACTTCGAGCCCTAATTGTTCTACACTTGCAACTGCACCTCGTTCATGAATGGCTTTCACCTCTCCTTTTTCAATGGATCCTTTTTCAAGGTCCATACCTATGAACTGAAATGTTTTGGACCTACTGCTCATCAGATTCTAGCCCATATGATTCAACCTTACGATAAAGTGTCATTCTACTTACCCCAAGGATCTTAGATGCTTTGGTCATATTATAACCAGCGTGCTTCAGTGTTTTATTTATTGCTTCTATCTCTATCTCTTTGAGTGACTTCAAATTAGCCATTGGCTCATCTGAGACAGGGTCTTGGCTTTGAATATTCTTTTCAGATAATTCATCAGGTTCTGTATTATCTTCTTTTTGTGACCGAGATTCCTGGTCCTTAAGATCTTCTGAAACACCCTCATCAAAATCAATGATGTTTGAGATATCTTGTTCTCCAAGGGCTCGACCTGTGCATGTTAATGATGCTCTTTCAAGAATATTTTCAAGTTCACGCACATTCCCAGGCCAATGATAAGACTTCATTAAGTTTAATGCTTTGCTATCTATATATTCAAGATCCAAGCCATGTTTCTTCTTTAGGCTGTTAAGTATATGCATTGCGATAAATGGAATATCTCCAGGACGTTCATTTAAAGATGGCATTGTAATCGGAAATACGTTTATTCTATGAAATAAGTCCTCTCTAAATTTTTTCTCTGATACTCTTGATGGTAATTCTTGATTTGTAGCAGATATAATTCTGACGTTGACTTTGATACTCTTATTTGAACCAACTTTCTCAATTTCTCCACTTTCTAATACCCGCAGTACTTTTGCTTGAAGGCCTATATCCATATCTCCAATTTCATCTAAGAAGATCGTGCCACTATTTGCAGCTTGAAATTTACCTTCCTTATCTGAATCAGCACCTGTAAAGGAACCTTTCATGTGTCCAAATAATTCGCTCTCTAAAAGCTCTCCTGGAATAGCAGGACAGTTTACACTTACGAAAGGATTTTCTCTTCTAAGACTATTTTTATGCAGACATTTTGCTATCAAATTTTTTCCTGTTCCACTTTCACCATACAAGATAGTGGTTACATCTTTCTTTCTTATTTGATACAACAATCTGTATAGATCGATCATGGGTTCAGTAATTCCAATAATATTTCCCGTACCATTATGATCAAAAAATTGTCGATCAAGCTGAGACATCTCCGCGATAAAATCATAGTACTGCTTACCAAGCAGTATGAATTCTAATATATCATTCGGTGAAAGTATATCTGGCTGGATGTAAAAGGTAGCACCTGAAGATAGATCGTTAAATATATCTGACTTTCTTTGATCAGAAGTAACCATTGGATAAATGGGGACATATCTATCAATTTCTCTTATTTCGCTTATAAGCCTTGAAGCAGTCAACATTGGGAGCTGATCATTAAGGATGATACTGTCATAGTTCTCAGTATTAAGCGCACTAAGCGCAATCATTCCATTTTGTACTTGATCAATATTTATTGGGAGGTCGTTAAGCAGCGCTATATCATTTTCACTACCGCCTACAAAAAGAATATCAAGCATCTAAACGTCTCGGGTCGAACCTAGAACCTCAATAAGTTCATGTAAACTTGTTTTTCCATCCAACGCCTTTTGAAGACCATCTTCAAGCATGGTCATCATACCATTTTTTCTAGCCATTTCTTTAATTTTAAATGAAGGTTCTTGATTAAGGACCAGTTCGGATACTTTTTCATCAACTTTTAGGAGTTCATACAATCCAACCCTGCCTCTATATCCTGAATTACGACACGATAGGCAACCTTTCCCCATAAATGTTTTTGCGTATTTTTTCTTATCAATCTTCAATAAAGTTGATTCTCTATCTGTAATTTCATGTTCAACCCTGCAGTTATCGCAAATTCTCCTTACCAATCTTTGAGCAAGTATTCCTTTAACCGTGCTGGCAATAAGAAAAGGTTCGATCTCCCAATTTAAGAGTCTAGCAAAACCAGAAGCAGCGTCGTTCGTATGGATGGTGCTAAAGACCAAATGCCCTGTTAATGCAGCTCTTATTGCCAACTCGACAGTTTCGTCATCACGAATCTCACCAACCATGATAATATCAGGGTCTTGCCTTAAAATTGATCGAAGGGCAGACGCAAAAGTGACACCAGATTTAGTATTTACCTGTGCCTGATTAATATTTTCGAGATCGAATTCAATCGGGTCTTCAATGGTAACAATATTAATGTCTGGTTTTTCCATTTTATTCAGCGTGGAATAGAGTGTGGTTGTTTTACCACTTCCTGTTGGCCCGGAAACAAGTATTATCCCCTCACCTCCATACAACATATTGCTGAAATTTGTTTCTGTGTCTTTTCTAAAACCTAAGCTAGAGAGTGGAAAAAGAGCTTCCTTGAGGTTTAACAGTCTAAGAACCGTTTTCTCTCCAAACAAAGTAGGGTAGGTTGAAATTCGAAGATCAATTCTACCCATTTTCGATTTAAATAATATTCGACCATCCTGAGGTCTTCTGGATTCAGCGATATCCATATTGGCCATAATTTTCATTCTTGAGGTTAGAGCATCCTGAATGGATTTAGGGAAAACTTGGAAGTCTTGTAACTTCCCGTCAATCCTGAATCGGACACGTATGTCAGTTTCACGAGGCTCAATGTGGATATCACTGCATCTATATCGCTGGCTCTGAGTGATGATTCCATTAACCAGTTCAACCACTTGACTTTCATCATATAGATCGGAAATGTCCATCGCATCATCGTCTTTGACATCCGAATCAAGAAAACTTGAAATTCCATAATAGAGATCAATTGCATTGATAATATCTTCTTCTAAACATAAAATGGGCTCTACATTAAGACCAGTTTCTTCCCTAATTAAGTTAATTGGTTCTGGATCTAGAGGATCAACAACAGCCAGATTGATAGTATTTTGTGCTTTAAAAAGCGGAAAGATCTTATTTGAACGAACTAGTTTTTCAGAAACTAGCTCAATTAAATCCTCATCAATGGTAAAATAACCAAGCTTCAAAAAAGGTACTTTTAGTTGCCTTGATAGGTATGGGATCAATTCTTCATTGGTTAAAAATTGAAGCTCTGTAATTGCTTTTCCTAGGTAACCACCATTCTCTATTTGGAATTCCAATGCATCCCTCAACTGCAAAGGATCTAGTTTGCCACTCGTAGTTAGGATCTGCCCTAAGGAAGTTTTTGTTAATGTTGCCATGATTAAAACATCGTCCTAAAGTACCAGTTTACAATTGCGTTTTCTCCACTGCCGGTGCTGGTAATCAAAGTGAAGAATGTTCCTAAGGAAAGATAAGGACCAAAGGGTATCTTATTAGATGTATTGATTTTTTTCAACCCCATTAAGATCATGATGCTTAGAGCCGCACATGAAAAGCTTAAGTATAGTGCAACAATCGAAAATTTTGCTCCTAAGACCCCTCCTAGTACTAGACCTAGTTTCACATCTCCAAGACCAATACTTTCTTTACGAAGTATAAACTCTCCCAGCACACCAATTACAAAGAGAAAACCACCAAAAATGAGAGCTCCAGTGGCTCCGTCCTGCCAATCAATTAATAATAGATCGTTGAAGTATATAAAAACAATTGCGCCTAGCCCTAACAAAATAAATCCATTTGGAATGATCATATGATCCAAATCAATAAATGCGATTGCTATGAGACAATAGGATAATAGAGTAAAAATAATAAAGTAATTCGAAAGACCATACCGCATTCCCAAAGCAAGCGTTATCAATCCTGTTAGGAATTCTACCAATGGATACCTTCGAGAATAGGGAACGCCACAATCTCTACATTTCCCGCCTAGCAGGAGATAGCCTATAATTGGAATATTATCCTTAAGACGAATTGGTGTTTTGCAACTAAAACAGTGAGATCTTGGTGCTATTATACTCATTCGTAGTGGTACACGGTATATCACAACATTTAAAAAACTTCCAAATGTTGCACCGAAAACAAACATGATCAAATAAATTGGATCAAACACTCTTATCACCTTGAAGTATTTGATCTATGAGTAATCTTAGATCTCCGTACCGAAATGGTTTTTCAATCTTTCCATCATATTGATATTCATCTTGCTTTACACTTTTAAGAATATTTTTGCTACCCATCAAGATCAGATTCAGATTTTTGTATCTCTCATCAAGCTTTAGAAGTTTACATAACTTTAAGCCATTCATCACCGGGACCGAAACTTCAACTAGAATAATGTCAGGCATCTCTTTTTTTGCTCGCTCATATCCTTCAAAGCCATCCTTAGAGCTGATGACAATCATGCCTCCCTCCCTCAACTTATTTTGAAGCGATTCAAAAACCCTTACATTGCTTTCCACAATTAGGATAGATTTGTTTTTACTTTTTTTCATTTTATTACCAGCGATAGTACTGGCATAGCTTACCTCAGATTATGAAATTTAATATTTTTTTTAGAGAATGCAAATGTGTAACATTATTTAACAGTATTTATGTAACTATTAGTTACAATCTTTTAAAAAAAGAATAATATATTAAGTAAATATTAGAAAGATGTTTGGATTATAATTAAAAATTAAATTTTTAAGAGTATTAATTGAAAAAGTGTGCATTTTTAACCATTAAAGACCTATCAAGTTTTGAATCTTATGACCATCTTTTGATTGGGCCAATGAAGGAAAACGGTTGGGACGTTTCATTTATTCCATGGGATAAACATAATCAAAATTGGAATAATTTTGATTTAGTCATTGTACGTTCAACGTGGAATTATCAAAACCACCTTGATGAGTTCCTTAATGTATTGCGCGCGATTGACCAATCAAAACCGTTGTTGCTCAATCCTCTACCACTGATTGAATGGAACATAAATAAAACTTATTTAGAAGATCTAAAAAAGAATGGAATTCCCATTATCCCATCCTTATTCTATGAAAATTTTGAAATTGATAAAGTTTGGGATTCATTCCATACTTTTGATAGCGAAAAGATTATTATAAAACCAGTGGTAGGTGCAAACGCTGATAGGATCATGTTGCTCAATAAATCGGATACCATAGAAAAATTGAAAAAGACTCGGGACAGATACAAAAACAGGCCTTTTATTTTGCAACCATTTATAAACTCTATTAAAACAGGTGGTGAAGTATCTCTAATATTTTTCGATAACGAGTTTAGTCATGCATTATCAAAAGTCCCCAAGATAGGAGATTTTAGAGTCCAAGAAGAACATGGTGGGACTTTAAAACTATTAAATAATTTAGATGGAAAAATAATAAACCTATGTGAAAAGGTTTTGCGTACATTACCATATTACTGCTTTTATGCAAGGATTGATCTTGTTATCAATAAAGGCCATCCGGTGTTAATGGAAATAGAAGTGATCGAACCATCACTTTATTTCAATCTTAAACCACAGTCATCTGATCTATTTGCAAAAAAAGTTAGTGATTTTTTCAATCATCAATATTCACGTTAATGTCAACCTGACCCTCTGAATCCGTTTTAATTAAATAGTAATCGTTATTGCCTCCGGTCTCTACAACTCCGGTAATAATATAGCCGCTATTATTTAATTGGGATACACCATTCGCATTGTCCATCCCTTCAAAACCTAAGTTTCTACTCCAAATGATTGAACCATTTTGGTCTAATTTCATCAACCAAGAGTCGTAATCATCTGCTTCAGTTGTCCCACACAGAATAAAGCTTCCATCATCAGATCTTTCGATATCACTAAACCAATCGTTTAAATTTCCTCCAAAGGTATGATTTGATATAAAGTCACCATTGTCATTCAATTGTAAAAACAGACCATCTTTTTGCCCTCCATAAGTTGTACTTCCAGCTACGTAGTAGTACCCTTCACCATCTGCAATGATCGCACTAGAAATTTCAAATTGATCTGATTGATGATAATTATACCAAATTTGGGAGCCGTCCAGTCCAATTTTTCTAACAGAAATCTTTTGATCAGTATAGCCACTTATTTCACCATTAGATAAAATAATTAAATGACCGGAATCATCAGAGATGATTCCGACACCATAATTATTCAATTCAGTGCCGAAAGTCAATGAGTTTAACTCATTCCCTTCTGCATCAATAACTAATAACCATACGTCAGCTTCTCCTAGCCCAAAAGATCTAGTATATCCAATCAGATAAAATAACCCATCTTCCCCAACGTAAACACCCCTACCCTCGTCTAGATCATTTCCACCATAGGTATTGGTCCACTCCAATACCCCATTTTGATCAACTTTGATAGCAAGAACATCTTTCAACATACTGCCATAAGATTCAGTAGACCCAACAAGAAGAAAGCCACCATCTGGAGTCTCTGCTAGATCGTATATCGCTTCAGGGTTAACTCCTCCAAAAGCTTCCAGCCAGATAGTTTGACCATTATATTCTACTTTTGTTAGAAATCCATCATAACCAGAATCCCCAAAAGAGGATGACTTTCCTGCAATTATATATTGATTATCAGTGCTACTCTCAAGAAGTGATATCCCCTGATCAGTTTGCTCATTTTCATAAATAGTTCTGAATGTATTAAATGAGCTTGCTCGTACGGACTCTCCTAAAGATTCTTGTCCCCATACATCAGTAAGACCTAATTGAAAATAAATTATGATATCTTCTTGTGACATATAAATAAAGGATGTGTCTTGTGAATTTACCGAGCTAAAAGTAGAAACCTTATCTACCATATCTGGGTAATTAGAAATGTACAGTTCGTATTTCAGAAAATCTAATTCCGATGTCGTTTCCCATACTACTGTGAAATTATTATCATCAAAAGATATTGAGTTTATTGTTGGAACTGTGGGGAAAGGGTCGATTTCACTTACCATTGGTTCTCCAACTACTTCTTGAGACCAGATATCTGTAGTTTGGACTTTGAACCAATTCTCTAATGTAGGATCAAAATCATTAAGCGAATAGGTTGTATCACTAGGATGATTGCTTGTGAAAATTATATTGTAACCCCCATTTTCTGATGGTGACTGTAACAGTTTATAACTCAAAAAATCTTCATCAGAGCATGTCTCCCACACAATTCTCATTGAATCTAAATTATAATCTAGACTCCGTATTTCAGAGACAGATGGCAAAGGATCTAATTGATTCGACATCGGGGCACCATTTGAAAAAAGTGCCCACTGATCTTCCGTTTTTACCTTAAACCAGCTCTCTATTGTTGGATCAAACTCATCAAGAGTTAACTCTGTTCGATCATATTCAAATATTTGATGTATTGGGCTATATCCTGAAAATTGATTCGTTGAGTATAGAATAGTGTAACTTTTAAAATCAAAATCATCATTAGATTCCCAATTGACAATCATGCTATCCATATCATACACAATTGAAATAATACTTGAAGATTCGGGTGGTAGATTAATATCATTTGCAGTATAACTACTCCTCGTTTGTAGTCCAAGAATATCCTCTGTGACAACACTGAACCAGTTTAATTGGTTTGGGTCAAAATCATCAAAGCTAAACTGTGTCAAATTCTTTTGATTGGTTGTAAAAATTTCTTCTCCAGGCTCACCATTGCTGTATGATCGAAATAGTGTATAGCTTAAAAAATCATCATCAATTGATTCGGTCCAATCCACCGTTAAACTATCTAAATTGTAATCGACAAAATTAATGGTAGAAGCAGCTGGAGAAGCATCTCCTAAAATACTAAAAATAGCACTAGAGGATAGCTTACCATAAATGTCTTCGATATTCATTCTTACATATATATTTTTTAACTGGTCAACTTGAGTATATGATTGTAGCGTATCACTGATCTGCTGAATTGTATCTAAAACAAAAACATCACCCATCTGATCATTATAAGCAATCTCAATTATATAATGTTCAAAGTCATTTAAACTTTCTTTTTTCCACAATACTTCTAAAGTATCAGATTGCCTATTAACATCAATTATTTGACCAGTGGGGGGGAAACCAAGTGAATTATCAACTGTGATATTTATGGTATTACTAAAACTTGAATTTCCATTTTTATCCTTAGCCATTACGGAAATCTCATACTGCCCATCTTCAATTAACATAGTATTCCATGTTATTGTATAATCTATTTCAATAATTGTCAGATTATCTGAGCGCACTACCCTACTTTCATAAGCAACAGATGAATCATTGATCAATGGAGATCCGTCCAACCACAATTCAGACTTTTCTATTCCCTCTGCATCAAATACTGTCCAATGAACCAATATAACTTCATAAAGAATTTGTCCATTTGTTAAATTGAAAGATTCTATATCAGGAGATAGGGATTGGGTCTCATCCTCGCATCCATGAATAAGGAACGATAATGAGAATATTAAGATGGATATAGCTAATTTTGGATAAATAGGGTGCACGTGGTAAGGATACCAATTCTATTTTTCATATCCAAACTGATTTTTGTAGGCTAAGCCTTTATGCACTTAGGATTACTTATATTATTTATAGACTTTTTTATTCCCTTCAGCATCCATAAGGATCCATCCACCCCCAGGAACTTCATTCCTTACTATACCTTCTCCCCGAAGAGAGCCATCAGGAAACCAAAATCTTGCCCGCCCTCTTGGGACGCCGTTGATATAATTCATTTTCATTTCCTTCTTTCCATTGGAGTACCATTGTATCCACGGACCATTTTCATACCCATTCTTATATTTTATCTTTAAAGCTCTTTTTCCATTGGAATGCCATTCTCTATACCATCCCTCAGGATCTCCATTTATGAACTTGGCCTTTAGGGCTTTCATTCCATTTTCATACCACTCAATGTATCTTCCTTGTTCCTTCCCATCGATATAAAATCCCCATATCGATCTTTTACCATTCTCATACCATTCTCTATATTTACCAACATATTTATCTTGGTCGAACGTTGCAATCAATTCTCGATGCCTTGACGCTCCATCATCATACCATTGTTCAAACGCACCATGCTTTTTCCCATTATCAAAATGCCCTATCATGATGGGGTCACCTATCTGATTCAAAGTTTGCCAGAGTCCGTGTTTTATTCCATCTTTGAATTCTCCTGCCATAAGACCTATATCTAGTTGCTTCACCACAGGTCCGCTATATGGAATGTCATCAAAATAATACACTCCAGCTAAGGAATCAAGGTAACCCCACTCAACAGCTCTGGTGCTATCATCCTGTGCTTGCAGCATTGATATAAATAAAGATATGAATAGAAATGGTCTTAAATAGCTCACTGTAATTGTTTATTTAGGTTTTAAGTAGCCGCGAAAGTTAAAAAAAATAGACTAGTTTACTAAAAATAAAAAATTGATCTCAATACGAGTATTATTTTAAAAGGAGACTTTGAAGGTTTTAATCTCAAAAGGGTCTAAGGTAAGATTAAAAGAATCTTCAATAAAGTGACTTTTTCCAAGATTACTCCACTCCATTAGATCACATTCTACCAACTCCCCATTGAACTGAACTGAGCCGCTAGATCTTTTTCCAAGTGTCTCAATTATTCTTAGAATCCAAACATCTTCTTTTTCAGCTTTCTTAAACACTGATAATTCTAGTCCTTCTCCCAATAACTTTATCGGAATATCAATTTCACTTACCATTCCCTCAAAAAGTAATGGCTGTTGATTTAAACATGAAGACTCTGCTAGAACACTAGAATTTATTAGGTCATTTTGATGAGGCAAGAGACTATACGTAAATGTATGAGTGCCCTTATCTGCGTCTGGATCAGGATTACTTGGGGAGCGAAGTAGATTGAGGTCCAAGATATTATCATGAACCATATAACCGTATTTACAATCATTAAGCAGAGCAATACCATTATCATGGTCTGATATATCTGCATATTTATGCCCAACTACTTCAAACTTGGCTCTGTCCCAGCTTGTATTTCTATGTGTATTTCGTCTGACATAGCCGTATTGGATATCAAATGAGGCCTGTTCCGATCTTACATTAACTGGGAAGTGCACCCTTAACATCTTATGGCTCTCTACCCAATCAACATGTGTTATAAAATCTAATCGCTTTGAATGAGGGTGAAGAATGATCGTCTGGTCGATCTCGGAATTTCCAATGCTTAACATAACTCTTAATTGCTGGATAACGCTTCCGGCTAATAATGAGGATACCTCGACTACTTTAGCCGTTTCTATCAAAGCATCTCTGTAAAAGAAATCCACATCCCAGGCATCCCAATTATTGGGTCTATCTTCATACAAAGATAGAATATTCCCAGATTCAGCCATGAATTCTTTTTGGAGCTCTTTGTCAAAAGCGGATACAAGGGCTCCGTGATCATCAAACTCATATTTAACAAGATCGTTTTCTAATGCAAGCTTTTTACTCTTTTCAATATCACAAACTAAGTTATCGCCTTTTTTAAAATTAGTGAATGATAAAGCATCAAGCTCGACGTATGCAAGAACACCGTCATCTATCTTTTGTAATGGTATTTTATCACCATCTTTATCTATTAATTCACATTGCTCAAAAGATTTTGGCACTTTCACAGAACCTTTCCATGGATAGGAAAGAGTATTCATCAATACAAGAGAATTAATATCTTCATTAAATAACATTTTGGAAGATTCATTGATCAAGCGATTGCATCCTTGTTGAATCTCTTCATATTCAGCATGAGTAGTTTGATAGACAAGATTAATACTTGTACCTGGTATGATATCATGGAATTGATTGATCAATAAGATCTTCCATAACCTATCCAATTCTTTGATCGGGTAATCTTTATGGGTTAGACATGAAAATAGCATCTCTACCGATCGAAGTTTCCACTCCAACTTACGATTCTGTTTCTTGACCAGTCCGTGCGTTGTAAGTGTGCCTCTGTGGAGCTCTAGATATAGTTCCCCAACCCATGTCTCTAGATTATCCTTGTTTTTATCAAGCCTTTCAAAAAAGTTCTTTGCCATATCAAATTGAACTCTAGGAGAGTTCTCAAGGCTAGACATTCTTCTTCCAAGTTCTATATTCTCTGGCTTGGGTCCACCGCCTCCATC
>CENP01061197.1_pt1 | contig 12307 bp, 9 predicted proteins | sample 361281 | NCBI WGS metagenome assembly CENP01 (sample SAMEA2591122, study PRJEB7988) | marine metagenome | biome: marine biome (ENVO:00000447); feature: deep chlorophyll maximum layer (ENVO:xxxxxxxx); material: saline water (ENVO:00002010), including plankton (ENVO:xxxxxxxx) | depth 70 m
TTACTGATATTCCACTTCCTATATTTCCCGTCAAATGAATGAGCAGAGGGACCAAATCCAATATATTTTTTTCTATCCCAATACCCCAAATTATTTTGACACTCAAAACCTGACTTTGCAAAACTGGAAAATTCATAATTAATATATCCAAAATCAGACAAAGTTTTGAATGTAAAATCATATTGAATTCTTTGATCAGTTTCGTTAATTTGATCAATTTTATTGTTTTCAATTAATTTTTTAAGAGCTGTTTTGGGTTCAATAGTTAGAGCATATGTTGATATATGGGGAACATTATTATCAATTAATATTTGAAGATTTTTTTTCCAATGACTTGTTGAAGAATTTGGAATTCCATAGATTAAATCAACTGAAAAGTTTTCAAAATTTTGCATTACTAAATTGAGAGACGATAGAGCCTGATCAGAACTGTGTGACCTATTCATTAATAATAAATCAGAATTATTAAAAGATTGCACACCAAGACTTATTCTGTTTATCTTACTACTTTTCCAAAATTCAATTTTACTTAAATTGATGTCATCAGGATTGCATTCTAAAGTTACTTCGGGATTCTTTATGATCTTAAATGAATCATGGATTGTATCTAATATTAAAGAAATATTTGATTTGTTCAATATAGAAGGTGTTCCGCCCCCAAAATAAATTGAATGAATCTCCTCATTTAATTCAGATGATCTTAATTTAATTTCATCACATATTGATCTTATTATTGAATCTTTTGATTTTAAAGAGGTTGAAAAATGAAAATCACAATAGTGACAAGCTTTTTTACAAAATGGTATATGAATATAAATACTAGCTATAACTATTTAATTTTATCTTGATTTTTTTTAACGAAGCTGGCCCATCCAGAATATTTTTCACCACCTATGCTATTGTTATAATTATAAAAATGACAAACCGCTGCAGCTAAACCATCAGTTGAATCAAGATTCTTTGGAAGTTTTTCAATACTAAGTAAATTTTGAAGCATTTTAGCAACTTGCTCTTTACTAGCATTCCCATTTCCGGTTATTGCCATTTTAATTTTTTTGGGAGAATATTCAGTAATTGGTATTTCTCTTGAAAGACCCGCTGCCATAGCAACACCCTGGGCTCTACCTAATTTTAACATACTTTGAATATTTTTACCAAAGAATGGTGCCTCAATAGCAATTTCATCTGGGTTATATCCTTCAATTAATGATATTGTTCTTTCAAACACCAACTTTAATTTTAAATAATGATCTTTATATTTAGTCAAATTCAATTCATTCATTAGAATCAAACTCATTTTTCTATCCTTCACTTTTATAATACCAAAACCCATAATTGTAGTTCCAGGGTCAATTCCTAAAATAATTTTTTCAGCCATTATTTTTATTCAGTTGATACGAGAATGGGAAGGTCAAAAGTAACATCAACCTCTTGACCCCTCTTTATTGCTGGGTACAATTTAGGCAAATTAGCTGCAGTCTTAACAAAAGACTGATTTATCACTTCTTTATATGGCAATATCTTTTCACCAATTTCTATATTTTCAATTTCTATAATTCCTTTTTTATCGACCTTAAATTTCATAAAAACTGTATCGATTAATGTTCTATTTAGAACCAAATCATTTTTAATGAAATTTAAACTAAGACTGTCTGAGATTGTTCTTATAAAGCAATTATTTTTTTTACTGGTTTCATTGATTTGTGTACAATTTTCAAACACAGGTAATTGATCAACTTCTGACCAATTGAATGATTTCATTTCATCATTAACAAACTCATCAACTGAAATTTTCTTACTTATTTGAAAATCCAAATCACAGGCTAAAAAGAAAAAAAAAGAAAAAATCAATGAGGTTTTTCTCACAATAAATTTATATTATATATTTTCATAAAGTTAATTGATTTATTTAAAAAAATCTTAAATAGAATATGGATATATTTTTATTAATAGTATCATTTGCTATAATGATTGTGGGGATTATAGGAAGCGTAATACCTGTTTTACCAGGACCCTTAAGCTCCTGGATTGGTTTATTTTTATTCAGTATGATTTCTGATGTTCAGGTAAATACTACTCTGTTAGTTACAACTTTTATTATTGCGTTGATTATTTTTATTTTAGATTACATATTACCCATCTATACCTCTAAAAAATTTGGAGCCAGTAAATACGGTATTATTGGAGCTTCAATTGGAACAATTTTAGGTCTTTTTATCCCTCCCTTTGGAATAATAATTGGAGCAATAATTGGAGCTATTTCGGGAGAATTGTTATTAAATAAAAATTTAAAAAAATCTTTTAAAGCAGCTATAGGTGTATTTTTAGGTTTGATAGTTTCTGGACTTTCAAAAGCTTTAATATCTACTGTTTACCTTGTACTTTATATAAAATTATTTTTAGATAATTTTAATACCTTATTTTGATTCTCCCCCAATTGTTAAGGTTGGGATAATATCTGTAGTGTAAGAATTTAGATTTTTATTTAGGCCGAACCATTTGGAATTCATTCTGTCTACAAGCAACTCAACAGATCTGTTTCCAATCTCTGTTCCATGCTGATAAATTGTTGTTAGTTTAGGGCTTGAATACTCAGAAATCATCTTATCTCCAAAACCAACTACAGATAATTCTTTAGGTACTTCTATATTCAAATTCCTTGCAATATTAATTGAAATAACTCCACAAATAATATCAGCTGAAATAATCGCATCAGGTTTATTCTTTTTTATAAACTTTTCGATTTCTATATGTTTATCATGGTTTTTTGAAATTCTTAATATTAAATTTTTATTAAATTTTTCAAAGAAATCAAAGGATGCTTTTCTAAATCCATTTGCTCTGTATTTACCAACATTTAAATCATTAATTGTTGTAATGAATCCAATTTTTTTTCTTCCTAAATCTTTTAGGCTTTTGACTTCATTATAGATTGCGTCAAAATCATCAATTATTACCTTATCACAATTTATATTTTCTGTTACTCGATCAAACATAACAATTGGAGTTTCTTTCATTGTAAATTCCTTAATGTGAGTATAATCATTTTTATTTAAGGTTTCTTCTGACATAGCTATAATAACTCCGTCGACAGTTCCGCTTGAAAGAATTTGCAAACTATCAATCTCTTTTATCATAGATTCTTTCGTATTGATTGTAATTACATCATAACCGTATTGATCAGCAGAATCATGAATACCATTTAGCACCTTGGAGTAAAACCTGTTTAAAATATCTGGAATAATAACACCAATTGTTAATGTTCTGTTACTTTTTAGACTTAAGGCAATTTTATTGGGTCTATAATTATATTTATTTGCAAGAAATTTGACCCTTTCAATGGTTTGTGAACTGATCTCAGGGCTATCACGTAAAGCTTTTGAAACTGTTGAAATAGAAACCTTAAGTTCTTTGCCTAATTGTTTTAATGTAATCATTAATTTTTATGTAAAAAATTTAATTAGTTTATTTTTATCTCTTTGGAAAGATTATCAACAGATAATTTAAACCTTCCAGGTTCAACAACAAATTGATTATCGGAATTTACAAATGCCAACTCACTAACAGGTAAATTAAATGTGATTGTCTTGGTTTCACCTGCTTTGAGTTCAACTTTATTAAAATCTCGTAGTCTTTTTATATCAGGTGTAATAGAAGCATATAGGTCTGATGAATAAAGCTGAATAGTCTCGAAACCATCAATTTTACTTAAATTTTGCACATTTACCGAAATTTTTATTGAATCATTAAGATTAAATTGTTCTTTATTTATTTTTAAATCACTATAAGTAAATTCAGAATAACTTAAACCAAAGCCAAAATTATATAGGTTATTTACTTCTCCTACATAATTATAAGCACCCTGAGAATTATTTTGAACCTCAGACGGCTTATAAAAATATGGTATTAAAGAATTAGGATAAGCAGGATATGTATAAGGTAATTTACCTGAAGGATTTACTTTTCCAAATAAAATGTCAGAGAGTGCATCTCCTCCAAAATTTCCAGGAAGATAAATATTTACAACAGCACTCATAAGTGGTTCTATATCAGAAATTAACCTAGGTCTTCCTAAATTTAAAATTAAAATAATTGGTTTTCCTGTTTCTGCCAGTTTTTTAGCTAACTTCAACTGAAGCTTGTGTAGATTAAGATCATTTAAGTCTCCAGGTTTCTCAGTGTAAGTGTTTTCACCCAAACACAGAACAATGTAATCAGAATTTCTAGCTTCACGAACTGCATTATTTATATTATCCTCCACCATATCATAATAATTTCCATTTTCCTTATAAGACACACCAGAAACATATTTAACATTAGCTTTTCCAAAATTATTTTGTAATGCCTCAAAAATAGTATTGAAATCTCCTGCAAATCTGTCTGTCAACTCACCTTGCCAAGAATATGACCAAGCACCGTTAAGAGTTCTCATGTTATTTCCATTAGGTCCAGCAACAAGAATTCTTGGTTTTCCTTTTATTGGTAATATATTGTCACTGTTTTTTAATAACGTAATTGATTCAGAGGCAGCTTTATAAGCGAGCTGATGATGTTTATTTGAACCAAAATCAATGTAATCTTTGTAATTAGTAACTGGATTTTGAAATAAGTCTAATTCAAACTTTAGTCTTAAAATTCTTTTTACCGCATCATCAATTCTGTTCATACTAACCTCACCTTCTTCAACAAGTTGAACTAAATCATTAAAAAATTGCTCATACTCATATGGTACCATAGACATATCAATGCCTGCATTAATTGCAATTTTTACTGCTTCTTTTTGTGTTTTAGCAACCTTATCTCTATCATGAAGCTTTCTAATATCTTCCCAGTCAGTTAGAATAACTCCTTGAAAATCTAATTTATTCCTCAAAACATTAATAAGTAAGTTATAATCTGCATGAACTGGAATTCCGTTGATAAGCCCTGAATTTATCATAACTGTTTTAGCACCAGCATCAATTGCTTTTTTAAATGAGTTGATATGATATTCAGTTAAAACATTTTCGGGTATATAAGCAGGGGTCCTATCCTTACCTGAAATTGTTGCATGATAACCAACGAAATGTTTCATGCAAGCTGCTACGCTGTATTTGTTGGATATATCATTATCTAATCCTTGATAGCCTTTAATCATTTCTACACCAAATCTTTCAACTAATAAAGGATCTTCACCGAAGGTTTCAAATTGTCTTGGAAATCTAGGATCTAAACCCAGATCTAAAACAGGTGAAAAATTCCATGGAATACTAGAAGCTCTTGTTTCATAAGCACAAACTTTTGCCATATTGTATGCATTTTCTGGATTCCAACTCGCAGCAGTTGCAATTTGTTGAGGGAACATTGTTGCTCCATCCGTATATGTAGTTCCATGAATAGCGTCAATTCCATAAATAACTGGAATTCTTAGTCTATTATTATTCATGGCTATTTCTTGAATTTTTGAAATATTTTCAAACCACACACTTGGTTTTTGAGCTGTATTATTAATAGTATTAAGAACTGAACCCACTTTAAAATCTACTAAAGCCTTATTTGCTCTGTTATCATCAATTTCCATCGGAGTTGATGATGAGAATTTACTGGGTCCCTTAGCAATTACTGTAACATTAATTTGCGTCATTTGACCAACTTTTTCATCCAAAGTCATTTGAGAAATTAAATCTTCAATGAATTTTTCTTTTTTTGTCAAATTAGATTTTTGACATGATGCAATAAAAAATAAAACAAAAAAGATGTAAATAAATTTTTTCATAATTATAATTGATAAATTCTTATATAATCAACTTCCATAGTTGATTCACTAAATTCTGGGTCAATATCAAACCAGCTTCCGCCAACCGCAACATTTAATATAAAAAATGCCTCTTGATCAAAGGGCCAGTTTTCATCCGTTTTAGGTGATGGATTGTATGTATAATATAATACATCATCAACAAAAAATTGGATTCTATTTTCATTCCAGTCTATAGAATAGATATGGAATTGTTCATCGTAATCACTTACGGTGGTATGTCCATTTGTCCAAGTATCTCCATGACTCATTGGAGTATGAAGAGAGCCTGCAATAACTGTTGGGTCATGACCCCAATGCTCCATAATATCAATTTCACCACATTCAGGCCAACCAACTTCATTAAAATTTGCACCCAATAACCAAAGTGCTGGCCATGTGCCAATACCTGTAGGTAATTTTGCCCTTATATCAACTCTCCCGTACTGAAATTCGTATTTATCACGTGATATAATTCTTGCAGAAGTGTATTCATATCCTGCAATATCTTCTCTTTTAGCAGTTATTTTTAATAACCCATCTTCAACCCTTACATTATCTAAACTACTTGTATAATATTGAGATTCTCCATTACCCCATCCCCATTCACCATTACCGATTTCGTGAGTCCAAATATTTGAATCGATTGCACCGTTATAATTAAATTCTTCAGACCATGAGGCTTCAGGTGCTTCGGCTTCCACAAAAAGTTCAAAAGTAAAAAAAGTACTAGTGTAATGCCCTGTTGAAGAATATGCATAAACATAAACTGTATGCGAATTTGTTCCTTGGTCCGTATATGTATATTCTACTTGTCCATTTACAGATTGTTCAGTTACGCCACTTCCAAACCTAAATTCATAATTTAGAGCATCAGTGGCATTTGCTGAACAATTAATTAGTCCAGATCCATCTCCATTTGGAAAAGAATCCGTTTGTCCAATAATATTTATTTGTAATGTCAAATCAGAAGGAATGATTGGTTCTTCAATTGTTGTGTCAGAATTTGAATCAGAGGAATTATCGGATGAACATGCCAGTATGAGAAAGCATAGAAAAAAAACAGATTCTAATAATTTATTCATGATTTTGTTAAGCAAGACACAAATATAAAAAATAAGAGAGAAGTTTTATAAAACTTCTCTCTTATAAATTTTTATTAAAAATAATATTACTCTTGGTTAGTTATTTTAATAAACCATCCATTTGTGTCAGATCCAACAGTCCTCAAATACATTTCGTTTGAACTTCTTGAAAGAATTGTATATGCGTGATCACCACCAACATAGAATCCAGCAAAACCGTTACCTGTAAAATTTAATATTAAATATCCATTATCTTCAGAAACAGTCCAGTTTGAACTGAAGTTATCCGCAGGATAATATAAATGTTCATTATCTGAATTTGGTTCTCCTAAATCTTGGTTTCCTGAAAAATCCGCCTCAAGAGGTGGTGCTTTTCCAAAAATACTACCCTGAGTTTGATATTCCATAATACCATCAGATGAAAACACCATCCTATCATCGTACATGGCCGTATCTGCTTTATCATAAGGTCCTGCATTCCACCAATTAGCTACACCATCGGGAGCCGTATCGTCAGCTGGGCCAACACCCATATGTGCAGGGGCCTCAGCCATAACTCTCCAGCTACCAGTAGTCAAAGCTGCTACTAAATCAGTAGGAGGTTCAAATGTATATAAAACCTCGACAGAAGTTGCACCATTTGACATAACACCAGCTGTTCCAGAGGCTACAACTTCAATATCATAAACGTGTATGCCTGTGTTAGTAAATCTTGTTGTATAAACACCACTTGGCTCCATATATTCAACGCCATTTTGAATGAATTTGTAAGTAATAGCATCTACCGCAGTTGCAGTAAATGTTACGTATCCACTACCATCTCCGTAGGGATTGTCTGCATCAGCTCCCTGAATTGCAGCAGAAATTGTTAAGTTTGTTGGACTTAATATATCTCCAAACTCATAATCCTCTTGTTCACAAGAAGTATAAATAAATAGAGATAAAACAATCAGTAAAAAATTTATTCTTTTCATAATATTATTTGTTAATCAATTAATTGAATTTCATCAACTCTGTATGTAGCCCCCGTTGTATTTCCAAAATCATAAAAAACAATGAATGAAACATATTCTAAATCTGGAGCTTCTGAGAAATCATATACTAATGTTTCCCATTGGTTAGCAACGTTTGTAGTCATATCCATCTCATGTGTAAGCCCTGCAACATTTCCAGCACTTGTTTCAAGTTTTATCTTAACTACTTTTCCAGCTTCGGGTGCATAAGACTTAATATGGATTTGACTTGAACCGTTAAAATCTATAATATCCACTGCAAAGCCCATTCCTGCCCAAACTTCAGCTCCTTCGTCTTTTACAAATTGAAGAACATTTCCAGTAGTATTTTCCCCTGACGGATCTGGATTAGGAATCACTTCAACTCCTCCAACTCCACCAAAAGAGAAACTTTCTGGAGCGTCTCCTTCAAAATTTTCAATACCCTGAATATACTCACCTATTCCTACCTCTACATCATCAAAGTGATATACTCCAGCATCCTGATTCCCAAAATCATAAAAAACAATAGCTGTTATGTAATCTAAGTCAGGTGCACCAGAAAAATCATAAGAAAGAATCTCCCATTGATTCGCAACAGTTGTAACCATATCAAATTCATAGGTTAATCCAGCTACATTTCCTGCACTAGTTTCAAGTTTTACCTTCACTACTTTACCTGCTTCGGGCGCATAGGATTTTAGTCTGAGAACGTTATTTCCGTTGAAGTTAATGAAACCATCAACCGCAAAACCCATTCCTCCCCAAACTTCAGCACCTAGATCTTTTGTGCATTGCATTACATTAGTAGAGCTATTAATTCCTGAATTGTCAGGATTTGCTACCACTACAACATTTCCGACTCCCCCAAAAGAGAAATTAGCTGGCACCTCACCTTCAAAATCTTCAAAAGTTGAAAACCCGTCAAATACAGGGGGGTCTGTGATAATAAGCTCTTGTGAATATTGAGTTGTTGCTGCCCCACCACTTAAAGCGGTTACCGTTACATTGTATGTGCCTGCACCCTCATAGGTGTGAGATAGTTGTTCGCCAAGCTGCATTGCAGTAGAATCACCAGTGAGCTCATCACCAAATAATACCTCAAATGAAGTTGCATAATCTGCGGTTGCCGATACCAATACATTATAAGATCCAGATGAACTAACAATATCAACTACTAAGTTTTCTGGAGCAATAAAAGAAACAACAACAGTTACTATTCCTTGTGTTGTAGATCCATCTAAAGCTGTACCCGTAATTACTGCCTCGTATGAACCCTCCATGTATGTGTGTTGTGTACTGTTTCCCGGGTTGATTGATTCAGAAATATCTGATCCATCTCCATAATCAATATGAAATGATACAACTCCTTCACCTGTTGGTGTAATTGTAACAAGTCCTGTATTATCCTGTGTAATACTAACCAAGGCAGATATATTTGCTGGTTCAGAGATTGAAGCAACAAAATCAGCGTTACTTTCATTTTCATCAACACAGCCCATTGTAAAAGCAGTCAATAAAAATAGTCCTAAAAAATTTCTTAAAATTCTCATATTTGTTGTTGTTAGTTTAATATCCTGCATTTTGAATTAGTCCTGAAATGTCAATTTCCTGTTGCGGAATAGGAAAAACTTCATGTTTCCCCTCAACAAATCCAGGTATCAAGCTAGAAGCACGTCCTGTTCTAACTAAATCAAAAAATCTGTGACCTTCAAGAGAAAGTTCAAATTTTCTTTCTTCCCAAATTGCATCTGTAAGTGCAGTCCCAGACGCTGAAATGTCGTGATCATCATCTCCAAATGCTCTTCTTCTTACTTGATTTAAAAATTCCTGAGCAAGTCCATCGTCAATTCCACTTCGATTATATGCTTCAGCTGCCATTAATAAAACATCTGAGTATCTAATAATTCTAAAATTGGTAAGATAATTTAATTCTGTTTGTCCACCTGACTCACCAGCCCTAGGAATATATTTATTATTAAAATAACCCGTGTGATCATAGCCTTCAGTATAGCTTGACCCAGTTGCAGTAGCAAAAGCTTCTATATCAAGAACTGTTGCATCTCTTCTTGAATCACCTTCTTCAAAAGAATTATAAAATTCTGCAGTTGGAACATTAAAACTCCAACCTTGAGCATATTCAGGTCCACTCCATCCTCTTGGGCCATTCATTATAATGGCATAGTTTCCTTCACTACAGTGAGCACATCCCCAGTCATACCAGTTGGACTGGTTAGAGTACTGAATTTCAAATACAGATTCTGGACCATTTTCTCCAAATCTTAAAAATTGACTTCCATAATCTGATACAAGAGAGTAAACCCCAATTACATTATCAAGTGCTAATGCAGCTTCATCAAATTTATCTTGATACAATAAAACCTTTCCTAATAAAGCATAGGCTGTATATTTATTAACCCTACCTAGTTGAGATTGCGAATCTGGAAGTGATCCTATTGCATTTTGTAAATCCAATTCAATCTGAGCATAAACTTCTTCTTTTGGCGTCCTTGTAAGAGTACCTGCCTCTCCGGCAGTAAGTCTAGATTCTGTGAATAGAGGAACATCACCAAAGAACTTAACCAATTCAAAATAATAATATGCTCTTAGGAAATAAACCTCTCCATACATAGAATCCTTTCCGTCAAAATCTATGTTAGCCTTATTTTCTTCCATATAATTTGCTCTATTTACACCTTCATATAAAAACTGCCACATTTGTCTAAGAACATTGTTTTCGGGATAATGAGTCATATCATCTATTTGCTGAATTCCAATATAATCCGTCGCACTCTCACCACCACATAATGAAATTTCAGATGCAATGGCGCCTAGTTGTATATTAAAGAACAGCCATTGTAACGGATCATACGTTCCAACTAAGGCAGCGTCATAATCAGATTCTTGCTGAAAATATATTTCAGACGTAATTTGATATCCTTCAATTGCTTCATAATCAACATGATCTGAACATCTATTGAACAACGAAGTAATAAAAACCAGTAATAATATTGTTTTTAAATTTTTCATAATTTTTTATTTTAAAATTTAATATTTAATCCCATTGACCATATTCTAGGTTGTGGGTAAGTTCCATAATCAATTCCTGTATTTAATACACCACCAACAGAAATTTCAGGATCATATCCTGAATAATCAGTAAAAGTAAGAGCATTTTTTATCTGAAAATAAGCTCTAACCTCGTCAAATCCCCAAATATCAGTGAGTGATTCAGGAAAAGTATAACCGATTTGAATGTTTTTTATCCTTAGATAGCTACCGTCTTCAATGTATCTATCAGAAGCTCTAGTATTATTGTTTGAATCAACAAATGAAACTCGTGGTTCATCAAAGCTTGTTCCTGGACCTGTCCATCTTGCCAATGTTGAAGCAAACCTGCTGGTATAATTTAAATTTCTTTCGTAAGCTCTATAAATGTCATTACCAACCGAAGAATAAGTAAAGACACTAAGGTCAAATGCATTATAAGCTAGGTTTAAATTCCAACCAATTGTAAAATCTGGAAACGGATCACCAATCTGTGTTCTGTCTGAATCATTAATAATCCCGTCCCCGTCTACATCTACAAATCTAATATCACCAGGACCCGCTCCATTTTGTGTTGCATGATTATTGACCTCTTCTTGCGTTTGAAAAATTCCATCAGTAGAATATCCAAAGAAATATCCTGGAGAATAGCCTTCTTCAAATCGTACTATATTTCTGTAAGGAATTCCATAACCAGCTCCCCATATATACTTATCACCATTATTTATAGATACAACTTTATTATCAGCTGTTGTAAAATTTAAATTAGACGAAATTTCGAGGGCTCCAACTGAAGTATTTAATGAAATTGAAGCATCAATTCCTGTACTCTCAGTACTTCCAATATTTGTTGTTGGAAATGATGGGACTCCAAGATATAGAGAAAGATTTGGGCTAAATAATAAATCATCAACAGTCTTTTTGAAATAGTCTAAAGAAATTGAAACCTTGTCATTTAAAACTCTGGAATCAACCCCAACATTCATTTGAACTTGATTTTCCCATGAAACATCATCATTTGGAATAGATCCTAAAGAAGAACCAGGTGTAATATTTCCGTTAAAAACATAACTTGGGAATGTTGAAATTAAAGAAAATTGAGGGCTAATATTATCATTTCCTAATGTACCATAACTAGCTCTAAATTTTAAATAATCAAATACTTTAACATTATCAAAGAAGTCTTCTTTTGAAACCACCCATCCAACAGATGCTGAAGGGAAAAATCCAAACTTATTATTTTTACCAAAAGATGTACTTCCATCCATTCTTGCTGTGAAAGATGCATAATATTTTTCGTCATAGTCGTATAATACCCTGGCAAAATATGAAAGATTTCTACTTACATACTGCCAAGAACCGGATGTTTGCTGGGTTGCATTTCCTGTAGCAGCACTAACATCTGCATA
>CENP01238112.1_pt1 | contig 12302 bp, 13 predicted proteins | sample 361281 | NCBI WGS metagenome assembly CENP01 (sample SAMEA2591122, study PRJEB7988) | marine metagenome | biome: marine biome (ENVO:00000447); feature: deep chlorophyll maximum layer (ENVO:xxxxxxxx); material: saline water (ENVO:00002010), including plankton (ENVO:xxxxxxxx) | depth 70 m
TTAAAAAAAAAAAATAATTGAAACGGACCAGTCATAAAATAGGGTTGATGAGTAGATTTTTGATCTTTTGCTCTGGGGCTAGTTTGGAGCTATTGGAAAAGTGCCCTCGATTTGAAAATACCAAATATGTCTGTATCGGCCTAACTGTTTTTTTTACAGCTGTTCTGGCTACAATTTCCTCCTTTTTTGCTTTTTCTTTGATTTTTGATCAGACTTCAATAATTGTTTTTTTCTCCCTACTGTGGGGTGCTATTATTTTTAATCTAGACCGATATATCGTCTCTACAATGCGACACAGTGACAGTAGATTTGAGGAAATAATTAAGGTAGCTCCAAGATTAATTATTGCATTTTTAATTGCAGTTATCATTTCAAAACCTCTAGAGATTCAAATTTTTAAAAATGAAATTCAATCTTATTTGATGGTTCAGAGTACCCAAAAAATAGCAGACGTAGATTTGAAATATTCCTCCCGTTTTAATGAATTGGATGAAAAAAAATCTTTAATTGATTCACAATACAACGCTCTGCTAATGCTTCGGGAAAAATACTATGAAGATTACAAATGTGAATGTGATGGAACCTGTGGAACCCAAAAAATAGGAAGAGGTATTGAATGTTTGAGTAAAAAAGATAAGTATGAACAATTTATCAAAGAACTTTCCTTAGAAAAAGTAAGACGAGATTCTAGTTTAGTGAATATTGCAAAACTTGAGCATGGATTAAAAATAAAAATTAAACATGAGTCAGGAGTATTGGAAGCCTCTTCAAGCTCAGGCCTTATTGATAAAATAAGAGCCTTGAATAAAATTGACAAATTTTCCTCGATGTTCATCATTTTAATTTTTGTGATGATTGAAACGGCACCAATTTTTACTAAGCTTTTATCTTCAAAAGGGCCTTATGATAACCTTATACTTGAACTAGAAAGTGCTTTTGAGACAAATTACCTCAAGGCTCTTGATAATTTTGATCACGAAAGACAAAAAAATAAAAAGCTAAAAGAAATGTCCTCTCGATTGGAATTAAAATCAAAGGAGAGTGAGATTAAGAACATTACAAAACAAGAGGCAAGAGATCGCTATGATAAGATTAGAGCTGAACTTGAAAAGAAAACATTTGAAAATTGATTGATGAAAAATAGTTCATTATTTATTCTAGTTTTTAGTCTGATTTTTTTGATAGGATGTTCCGCAATAAAAGATCTTATATCGGGTGGTGAAGTTCCTGATGTCAGCAGTTATGATACTGACTCTGCAAAAGATCAGGTTTTAAGTAGTGTTACCGCCTCAGTTTCATATGGTTACGCGTCTTCTGAAAATGGAGCCGCTATTCAAGGAAATAATCTTGAATCAGAATCTCTTTCACAAATTGATAGTTTAAAAGAAAAGCTACTTACCGATGGAAGTGTTAAAATCAACCCTGCAGAAGCTTATCTGATCGATTATCTACGCCCAAAACAAAATCCAGATACTCTTTTTCTCGCTAATTTATATTTTGAAACAGGAAAAAAAGGAATTCCTATTACCTTCCAGTATCAGGTAAAAAAAGATGATCAAATTTTCTTTGAATTTGAAAATCAAAAATCTAGAAAAATAAAAAAAATTGAAATTATAGAAGGAGGTGAGTCTCGATTCAATCATACTAACCTCAAGAAAAAAAAAATTATTAAAGGCAGTTTGACTATTCAATCCGATAATATGATGACCATAAATGTATTAAAGAATGGTTTTTTCAAATCAGTGGTTAAAATGAAAATCAGAAAGCTGTCAAAACCCCAATCCTACAGTATAGAAATGGTAAAAGATACTTTAATTGAAACCAGAATAGTTATTGAGGAGGTAGTTGACACATTATTTGCCAAAGTTGAAGATAAAAAATACAGTCTAAGTCCTCGCTTGGACATTACCCACACTAGTAGAATAGATTTTCCGATCGAGGTAAAAAAAGTTGAAAACCTTATTGGATGGGGATATTGGCTCGGTCTAAATCGAGAAGATTTGGAAAAATATAAAACCTTGGCCGAAGCTGATGAAGAATCCGAACCATTAATCAGTTTTATAAAATCTGAATTAAATATCAATCAAGAAAACATCTACCTCCCTCAATCAGAAAATCCTGATGTTTATTTTAATTTAAGAAAATTAGTAACTGATACTCCAAGCCTTAATACCCAATCAAATTATGGTTATTTCATTTCAGAGCCCTCTTCACAAGCACAGAAAGCAAAAATTTATTTAGCTAATAAATCCAAACTATACGAACACAATATTTCTCTTCTCGTTGTAGCAGTTAATTTGGAACACTCTCAAAAAGAGATTGAAAAAGAATTCTACACTGAAATTCCTAGTTTAAAATTAACCTTGATCCCTTGAAAAAATTTATTAAGCTTTTTGTTCTTAGTTTGGTTTTGACCTCATTTATTTCTTGCAGGGAGGTAATGAAACTTAGAAATAGTGCTCGAAAGACCAAGGGTCAAATGCGGATGTTGGATCGCAGTTTGAATCGCTCAAAAAAACAACTTGGATTAGACAGTAAAAAAGAAGAAATTACCGAAGACACTATTGACCCAGGATATGCACCCATGGAGCAAAAGAATATGCTTAATTCCTACGGATATCTTTATGATGCACTGAATGGTGACAATCAAGAGGTGACCAGTTCTAATTTTTATTGGGATCAAGAGAAAGAAGTATATTATGTAAAGGATAAGAAATACCGTAAAATTCTTCCTGACAAGGAGGTTTTTGGATGGCATCCCTATTGGATGGGAAATACATGGGAGAATTACCCTTTTGAGTTATTGTCAACCCTATCATTTTTTTCATATAAGGTTGATCCATTAAATGGATCATATTCTAATCCAGAACAAATTAAAGAATGGAGAAAAACTGCATTGATTGACTCAGCAAAATTAAAGAATACAAAGATTTTAATTACTGTGTCCAGTCACGGTAGAAGCAATAATAATGAGTTCTTAGGTGATAGGGGAAAATGGTCAGTTTTGATTGATAGTGTAACTAGATTGATTAAAGATCGAGATGCTGATGGGATTGATTTAAATTTTGAGCAACTTCCTTACATGAAGCGTGAGAGATTTAATCTCTTTGTAAAACAGCTTAGAGAACAATTAGACAATAAAATCAATGGGAAATCCCCTATAATATCTATAACACTTCCTGCAGTTGATAGCCGTGAGATTTTTGATATTCAAGAACTGCAAAAATATGCAGATTTAATGGTTATTATGGGCTATGATTATAACACTGGCAACCAAGTTCAAGGGGCAGTTGCACCATTGCGTTCTGTTGAAGGAATCAATATCAGTTTAAGTAATACAGTTGAGTTTTATCTTAAAAATGGAATCGATCCTGCAAAAACTGTTTTGGCCTTACCTTTTTATGGGAGTATGTGGACAGGAAATGTGGACAAAAATGGAGATGTAGAATCGAAATTTGAGCGGAAAGTTACTTACAGAGAAATTATGAATTTGTTCTCGAAAGAAGAATCGGTAAATTCAAACACATCTCCTTTCTTGGACAAAAAGAGTATGACAAACTATTACAATTTGACATACCCAGATAATACCACTAAAGAGATATGGTATGATGATGATTTTACATTGGGTAAAAAGTTTGATTACGCAATTAGTAAAGAGTTAAAAGGGATTGGAATTTGGGCTTTAGGTTACGATAACGGTCATGAAGAAATATGGGATGTTATTGATGATCGATTCGCAAGTAAAGAAAAAATTGTCACCAACCCCATCACTGATCAGTCGGGTTATGCAGTTCAATTTTCGAGATTTATACTCAAGAAAAAAGAAATAGTCATAACTGCTGCTCTATTTTTCTTTTTTTCTGTGGTAATTGGTTTTTTGATTACCCTGAGTGATTGGAAGGTAAGAGATTCTATAGCGAGGAATCAGTTTCATCGAACTATATTTATCGCATTGGTATTTACTTTTTTGACCCCTTTGGTTTATCTTGTAAATGAGTTGATTTTTTTGAAATCAAGCTGGGTTTATTATTTGGTTTTCCTTATGGGAAATCTAACTTTTTATCTATCCTCATTTATCAAACTAAAAACATATAAAAAACCATAGATAATGAAAGATATATTGATAAAAGAATTTTTTTGGTTAATCATAGGGTCCCTTCTATCATTGATTTTATCATTTATTTTTTTAGGTCTACTTGAACTCACCTCTGCTAACTTGGAAATGAATGAGGTTGAAAAAGTTTTTTCCGTCCAGCTATACATAATAGGATGTTTTGTGTCGCTAATCTCTATATATATTGTAAGAGTTGTTGTAAATGCAACTAAAAAATATATTATAAAATGATTCATAATTTAGTTTCCTCAATAGGCTTTCGCCTAGATGAGTTTATAAAAAATAAACTTTCAACAGCCGAAGACACTGTTGTCATTTCAAGTTTGGTTGATATTAATGGTAATGTGAATCAAGAAATTGAAAATAAAATTTCAATTTTTGTGATGAATATTGAAGAAGAAAAAATAATTAAAAATTCGCATCAATCTTCATCACCGGGCACTCCTCCTCCTATAACGGTAAATATATATCTTATGTTTACAGCATACTTTCCCAATTTTAATTACATAGAATCATTAAGGTATATTTCTATAGTCATCGAATTTTTTCAGGATAATAATTTATTTACGACTTCAAATACACCTTTTCTCTCAAATGATATTGATAAAATTTACGCTGAATTTTACAATTCAGATACATCAAAACTAAGTGAATTTTGGAACAGTATTGGAGTAAATTATATACCTTCAGTATCATACAAGATTAAGCATTTGAGGTTTGATGGTGGTAACATAACTGAAAACATTCCACGCCTTCTTTAATATAATTTAAAAATTCCATTTAAGTTTTTATAAAATTAAAATTATGAGTGCTGTATCAACTAACTCTATAAGTTACCAAAGTAATTTTAAAAAAATCATTGAAGTATTGATTTTCCATGAATTTTATCAAAATAAAATTTGCAAAAAAGTAGATTTTTCTCCAAACGCTGAAAGTAAATTAATATTAAGAAACTATGGTCTTTTATTCAAACAGACTGGGCAAGGATTTGTTATTATTCAAAATTTAAACTCCAAAACCGATGGTCCAACTTTTAAAGGTCCCATAACTTTATGTTTTGATATGTTATTTAAAGACATTCTATTTCTAAATATGACTAAAATTCCATTTCAATACAATCAATTAATAAGTTTTACGAATGAAACAGCTGAGGTAGAATACTTGCACGGGGATCCTTATGTAGGGGATAAGGATATTCAAACTTATGATGGTAATGGCATAGCAGGTAAAATAAGTTTAACTCTAAACCAGAGTGATGAGTTTTTTGGAGAACGAACTCAGTCATCAAATTTCTATCAATATAAAATCTTTTTCGATTCACGAACATTTGTATTACGTTACAATTTTTATTTTTCCTCTAAAGAGGAAGATATTAATAAGTTTTATGTCCTTGATGAAAAAGATGGTAAGCGCTATGAAAATTTTACTGCTAGAAAATTAGAGAATGAAATGGATGTATTTTCTTTAGAATTTTCTAATGAGATTAAACTCAAAGAGAAATTTGATTTTTTATTTTATCTAAAAAAAGATGACGAATTCGATAAGGCATTTTCAAAATTTTTGCCGCATCCCGAACCCAAAAACCTAAGTTTTGATTCCCACAGGAACCTATTTATAATCGATATCTTCAATCCATTAGATTAATTTTGAAAAAAAAGTATAAAATATTTTTTTATTGACTTTATATATATAAATTGTAAGACTAAATTTTAATTATGGCCGCAACATTAGCAACACCCGGAGTATACATTGAAGAAAAGAGCTCATTCGGCTCTTCAGTGGTGCCCGTAGCAACTGCAATACCCGCTTTCATTGGGTATACTGAAAAAGCAAGTAGGGGGTCAAAAGATTTGACCAATCAACCTACTAAAATTTCGTCCTTAGGGCAATATGAGGAACTTTTTGGTGGAGCACCAGAAACAAAGTTTACTATTGAAAGTTCTGACGAATTTATTACAGGATTTCAATTGTCTTTTGTTGAAAACACCCGTTTTCTGATGCACAATTCGCTAAGATTTTTCTACGCCAACGGAGGAGGAGATTGTTACATTGTGTCAGTAGGTAACTATGATGAAACTATTGATGCTGGAAAATTAAACGATCCAAAAGGTGGAGGTTTAGCTACTCTGGAAAAACATTTGGAGCCTACAATGGTTGTAGTTCCCGATGCTATTTTGCTATCTGAGGCAGATTGTTATTCTCTTCAGGCAGCTGTACTTTCTCATTGTGGATTTAAAATGAAAAATCGATTTGCGATTTTAGATGTCTTCAACGGAACTGCCGAAAGAACTTTTGATGATGAAGATGTTATCAATAAATTCAGAGAGGGCGTAGGTTCTAACTTCCTTATGTGGGGAGCTTCCTATTATCCTTTCCTCAATACAACCCTAATCAAAGCTTCTGAGATAGACTACACAAGAATTGAAAACTTGGATGGACTTGTTGAAATTTTAACCAAAGAGGTAGATGATGATTTAGCCGCAGAAAATATTACCGAGGCAAGAGCAGAGGGCATTAAAGCTGAAATTAACAAAATTTCTGAAGAAAATGATGGAGACGCTGTAACCTCTATCCACTCCACATTGACTGTAATCAGTCCCAAGTTAAATATGATTATCACAGAAATGAGTGAAATGTTGAACCTAATGCCTCCCAGTTCAGCAATGGCGGGTGCCTATTCAATGGTCGATTTTACTGCAAGTGTAGCTCAGTCTCCTGCAAACATAAGCTTGGGTTCTGTTGTATCTCCTGCTGTAAATATTAATAATGATAATCAAGAAGATTTAAACCTACCTTTAAACGGTAAAGCGGTTAATGCTATTCGCAGTTTTCAAGGTAAAGGAGTATTGGTTTGGGGTGCTAGAACCCTTGACGGAAACTCTAAAGATTATCGCTACATAAGTGTAAGAAGAACTATGACCTTCCTAGAGCAAAGCATAAAATTTGCTGCTGAGGCATTTGTTTTTGCACCTAATAATGCAACCACATGGTCCACTCTAAGAGCAACTGTGTCTAACTTTTTGACAAACCAATGGCAATCAGGGTTGCTAGCTGGACAATCTCCAGATGATGCATTTGAAATTGAAATCGGATTGGGATCTACCATGACCCCTAACGATATTCTAGATGGAATATTAAAGATGACTATTAAAGTAGCTATTACTAGACCTGCTGAATTCATTGTGATTACTTTCGAACAGCAGCAACAAAAATCTTAATAATAATTAAAAAATAATACAAAATGGCACTACCAACCGCAGGCACAGGAGCAGAACAAGACCAGTTTTGGCCAATGCCAAAATTTTATTTCTCTGTAGATATTGGAGAATTTACTGACCTTCCTTTTCAAGAAGTAAGTGGATTAGATATAGAAACTGAAGTCATTGAATATCGACATGGGAATAGCCCGAGTCATTCAGCAATCAAAATGCCCGGAATGATGAAGTATTCTGATATTACACTGAAAAAAGGTGTATTTGCTGATGATAACGATTTCTATGATTGGATATCTACTATTTCATTAAATACATATGAGCGATTGACCGTTGTGATTCGTCTGCTTGATGAAACTGCAACACCCAGAATGACCTGGACTTTAACCAATGCGTTCCCGAAACAAATTACGCCAACTGACATGAATTCAACTGCATCTGAAGCTGCTATCGAAACTATGGTGTTAGCTCACGAAGGCTTAGTTGCTGAAGTGTAATAGTTTTAAACTTAGTTTAAAACCTTCGTAATTTTAAATCTAAATAGCTAAATGGGCATTATACTAATCCCGTTTAGCTATTTTACAATTAAGACAATATGTTTGATTTATCCAGGAGTATCGAAGACCCTGCCCTAGGTTACGTTTTTAGTGTATCAGCTATCAATTCTGCAATAGGTATGCCAATGGGCAACCAAGCCCTTGCTGCTTCTGCTGCCTCTGCTGCAATGTCAACAGCAATGGCTATGGGTGCAGATGCTGAATTTCAATCAATTAGTGGTATAAAAGCAACACGTGAAACTGAAACTTACCGTCCGTTGAGTATGAATAATATCAACTATCAATTGCCAACGGCTTCATCATTTGATGATTTAGTTCTTGAGCGTGGTGTAGTAAAAAAATATTCAGATTTTACAATTTGGTGTAATAACTTCATTAATCTAGACATCCCAGATCTTGCAACTCGAGCTGCAGGTGTTTTTGGAGTAGCTAAAAAAATCATATTAGTTTTTCTTTGGGATAGAAACAAATACGTTCCACTTATGACATGGACTTTTATCGATGCTATTCCAAAATCTATTGAGTATAGTAGTATAAATGCGAAAGAAAGCAACTATGCGATTGAAAAAATTACAATTGGTTACTCGAAATTTTTTACAATCCCAACCCCTGTTCCACTTTAAAATTAATTTTTATAATGCCAGTTGAAATTAAAGAATTATTAATAAAAGGAGTAGTAGATAGATCAGCTTCAGATTCAAATGTAGATATAATAAAGACTGTACAAGAGCAAATTGAGTCTTACAACTTTAGTTTGACAACTGCTGAAAAAAATGAAATTATCCAAGAGTGTATTTCAGAGTTCAAGAACTTAATAGATCGTAAATCAAATTTTTAGTTATGGGTATTTTTACAACACCAAAATTTGAAATTTCGGGATATGAAGAGCCAGGAGATTTTAGTTTAGCAAATGTACTTAACACAAAAGCATATTATGAACTTCAAGTACCTCCAGATAAATTTGATATCAGTATAGGTAAAGAGCGGATACCTCCTAAACACGATGCTGAAGGAAATGTTCTTGTTAAGGGAGCGCCTGGTAAAGAAAAAAAAAAATGGAGTTTTTCGTTCATTGTTGACAACACAGGAGTATTTCCTAATCTGCCAACTGGCATTTTTGGATCTGGATTTTCTATACATCCAAATATTGAATTGCTTGAAGCTATTTCATGTGAAAAAAACGATGAATCACATAAAAAGCTGTTTGTTAAGGCAGCCTGGGGAAGTTCACTTATTGAAGGTACCGTAACAACGCTTAATTATAGTTATACTTATTTCGATTCCAGTGCTAATCCAATAAGAGCGAAGGTATCAATGGAAATAACTGAAGGGCCTGAGGAGTCTGATACTTTGTTAAGTCCCGATTTATCAAGAATGCCCTCTGTCAAGGATGGTGACAGTTTAGTAAAATACTGTGAGGAGTATTACAAGGATAAAAATTTCTATTTAAAAATAGCAGAAATAAACAACTTGAGTTCTTTCAGGGCTCTTCAACCAGCTAAACGTATTTTATTTCCCCCAATAAAAAAATAAACTATGGCTGATCCTACTCCAATAAGCTCCTTAAATGAACCGGTATCATTTTCATTAATTTTTAATAAAAAACCATTACCAGTTGATTATATAGTTTATAGTGCTTCTGTTACCAAAGAAGTAAATAAAATAGGAAGAGCGTGTATTAAAATACTTGGTGGAGACCCTTATTTAAATTCTTTTGATGAGGCAGAGTCTAATGAATTTAAACCTGGAACTGATGTAGAGATAAAGATGGGGTATGACCAATCTAACACTACTGTTTTTAAAGGTATAGTTGAAAAAAATGGTCTTAGTATTCGTGAGGGTTTTTATAAATCCAAAGAAAAGAGACTATTGGTAATAGATTGTGTTGATAAAGCTATAGAAATGACCAAAACATACACCTCAGAAATTTATGAAAAGAAAAAAGATAGTGAAATAATAACAGCCTTGATTGCTAAAGCAGGTTTAACTAAAACTGTTACAGCAACTACTTTAAAACACCCTTTTCTTCCAAAATATAATTCAAATGACTGGGATTTCATACTGCAAAGAGCAACTGTAAATGGTCTAATTGTTATTAATACCGATAACTCGATTGTTGTAAAAAAACCAGCGGGAACGGGAAGTTCAACATTGACAATAAATCATGGAGACGGTTTGGTGGATTTTGAGGGAAAAATTGATGGAGGAAATCAATTTAATGCACTTAAATTTAATAATTATGATCCTTTTAATATTAAATCTTCAAACTCTACTGCATCTGAACCAAAACTGACAGCTCAAGGAAATTTAAAAGGAAAAAGTATGGCGCTGAACTCGAGCCCTACCTCAACGGAAATAATTATACCTCAGCCCCTAGAGTCTGGTGAGTTAGCATCAATTGCGAGTGCAACATTAAATAGTAATCGACTTAAAAGTGTTTATGGTGTTGTTAAGGTAAAAGGAGTTAAAACCGGAAAAATTGATAGCTTGATCAAGCTATCTGGTTTTGGTTCCAGATTAGACGGACCTTGTTATGTTACAAGTGTAAAACATGAGGTAAATAGTGGCAATTACTTTACAACCTTTGGGTTTGGATTAAAGGATGATGGATTTGATAATCAAAAAAAGGGAATTGATGTTTCAAATTTAATTCCATCTATTGAAGGTCTGCATATTGGTGAGGTTAAAAAAATTGATAAGGATCCTAATAATGAGTATCGTATTCAAGTATTTATTCCAGCTTTAAAAATTACTGGCGATGGTCTATGGGCTCGTTTAACCCACTTCTACACTAGTTCAAAAGCAGGTTCATTTTTTATTCCAGAGTTAAAATCACAAGTCGTTGTATCTTTCATTAATAACGACCCAAGACATCCTGTTGTTTTGGGAGGATTGTATACAAAAACAAATAAACCATACACTGAAATAACAGCTAAAAATGAAAAAAAAGCTTTTGTAAGTAAAGAAAAGTTAACAATTGAATTTGATGATAAGGACAAAGTAATTATTGTAAAATCAAGTGAAAAAAATAAAATTACTATTAGTGAAAAAGGTAAAGGAATAATTATTGAGGATGAAAATGGTAATAAGTTAGAAACCTCTAAATCAGGTATTTCAATGACAAGTAAAAAACAAATAAAGATTACTACTTCTGATGCCATAACTATATCTGGAACTAAGGGTGTAAGTATAGCTGGTAAATCAGGTAAGGGTCTTGTTTTAGATGGAATGAAGATAGATGTCAAGTCAAAAAGTAAAGCTTCAATTAAAGGAACTGCAGTGGATATTAATGGTTCTGGCACAGCCAATATCAAAGGAGGAATGGTAAATATTAATTGATTTTGAATAAGTTAAAATGGATGAAATAGAAAATTCTTTTTTGGGAAAAGGCTGGGCATTCCCTCCAACATTCAAAAAAAATAGTGGAGATATTGAAATGTCCACTGAATACGTTGATATAAAGGAAAGCTTAGAAATTTATTTTGGAACTCGACTTGGAGAGCGTATAATGAGAAGTGATTATGGATCAGTAATCCATGAATTATTTTTTAAATCTTCAAATAACAGCAATCTCAGTTCTGTCGAATTGTCATTAGAGAGAAATCTTCGAGAATTTGAACCTAGGATAATTGTTGAAAGTGTGAAAGCAGAGCGCTTAGATGTTGATGGAGGATTGATTAATTTCAATGTATATTATATTGTAAGATCAACCAATATCAGAGACAATATTGTTTTTCCTTTTTATATTAATGAGGGTACCAACATTAAATAATACCAGTTGAAAGATAATCTTACTTATTTTTTAAATCCTGACAACTTTAAGATTGAAGATCGTAATCTTGAAGAGTTTATTTTGTTTTTTCAAAATCTATCTAAAAATTATCAATTTTTTAATTTGAAGAATAAAGCTGATGGCGATTGGTTTAAGCTTTTTGCTTCAGACGATTCTTTTTTACTTGCTGACATCTCCAATTTTCAGATCGAAAAATATGACGCGTTAAGATTGAATTTGACACAAAGTTTTGATGAGTTTTCATCTGAAGAAGAAAAAAAAGATATCTTCAAATCTTTTTTTGAATTATTGTTTTCTTTCTTCAATTTTATTAATAATTGGTATATTTCATCTACTCTGGGAAATTTAAATAAAGAAAGTAGTGATATTGAATTGACCCTTGAACAAACCATCCAAAAAAAGATTAAACCTTTTTTCAATGAATTTGCTGCTTATGCACTTTACTTATATGAAAATGATGAAAAAAAATTAAAAGTTCAAATCTCTTTTAATGACTTTAATTCAATATGGAAATTAAATAATCTTACTCCAAAAAATATTTTTAATCAAGTTGATAAAACTCAATCAGAGCTTAGTAGCGGTCTAAAAAAATTAATTTTACTATATACCCCAGTTTATGAATCATT
>CENP01013947.1_pt1 | contig 12288 bp, 7 predicted proteins | sample 361281 | NCBI WGS metagenome assembly CENP01 (sample SAMEA2591122, study PRJEB7988) | marine metagenome | biome: marine biome (ENVO:00000447); feature: deep chlorophyll maximum layer (ENVO:xxxxxxxx); material: saline water (ENVO:00002010), including plankton (ENVO:xxxxxxxx) | depth 70 m
GCTTACAATAACTTAGGGAATATATTTAGAAAAAGAAATTTAAATAAGAAGGCTCTTGAATATTATATATTAACTTTAACAATAAACCCAAATTATATTAGAGGATTTTATAATTTAGCGGGTGTTCTTCAGCATTTCATATTAGATGAGAGGAATAAATACATAAACAAATTTTATTTATATCTTCTTGAAAAAAAAATAATTGTCAGACCTAATGCTATAGCTACAAATGTAATAAATGGTTTATTTTTAAATACAAATTTAAAAGATAATTTTTCTTTAATAGAAAATGATAAATATCCAGAAAATTTAAATAAAATTATAGCAGGGTTAAACGAGAATAAACTTTTGTTACAATTTATGAAAGTTTGTCCTATTCCAAATTATTATTTTGAAAGAAACTTTATTAAAATTAGAAATGAAATCTTAAATCAAATCTATAATTTAAATTTCAAAAATATCTATTTGAAATTTTTGATTTCATTATCAGCACAATGCTTTTTAAATGAGTATATATATTCAGAAACAGATAACGAAATTTTTAAACTTAAAAAGATTAGCGAAAGAGTTAAAAATAATATTAATACCAATAAAATAAATGATTTAGAAATACTTATTTTATCTTGTTATTCTCCATTATATAGTTTTGATTGGTGTAAAAAAATGAACCCTTCAAATCGATTGGAGGAAATATTTATATTACAATATAGAAATTATAATGAAGAAAAAAAATATATTAAAAAAATTAAATCAATTACGGCTATAAATGATAGTGTTTCAAAAAAAGTTAAAAATCAATATGAAGAAAACCCTTATCCGAGATGGACAAATCTTGGTCTAAGCATTAAACCAAGAGTAATAAAAAATGTCATTGGAGAATTAAATCTAAATGTAGATTTAAAAAAAATAAATTTTTCCAAAAATGTAGAAATCTTAATTGCTGGATGTGGTACTGGACAACACGTAATAACTACAGCTTCTAAATATAAAAATGCAAAAATTTTTGCACTGGACCTCAGTTTTAATAGCTTAGCTTATGCAAAAAGAAAGGCTGAAGAATTAAATTTTAATAATATAAATTTTATTCAAGGAGATTTGTTAGATTTAAGAAAATTGAATAAAAAATTTGATATAATAGAATCTGTCGGTGTTCTACATCATATGGCTAATCCAATTATAGGATGGAAAACCTTAACCGATTGTTTAAAAAAAGATGCTTTAATGCTAATTGGCTTATATAGTGAGAAAGCACGAGAAAATATTGTAAATATAAGAGAAACAATAAATAAATTAAAGATTAAAACTACGAAAAAAAATATTATTAATTTTAGAAAAGAAATTTTTGAAAATAATAATACAAAATGGGATAGCATAAAATATAGCCCAGATTTTTATTCAACAAGTGGAGTTAGAGATTTATTATTTCATGTACAGGAGGATAGATTTTCAATTAAAAAAATAAGAAAGCATTTACATGAATTGGAATTAATTTTTTTAGGATTTGAAGGCAATTATGTTTTAGATAGATTTAGAAAAACATATGATCAAATAAATGATCTATACAATTTAGATAAATGGGAAAATTTTGAGAAAAATAATTCAAGAATATTTTCAGGTATGTACCAATTTTGGTGCCAAAAACTAAAATAAAATTTATAATGATTACATTTAACATATTTTGTTATGATTGATATTTTTCTATTCTTTTTATTTTATATTTCTATTTCTTTTGTATTTATAGGATTTGGTGAAATTTCTAAAATAATGGTTTTGAATAAATATAGAAATTTAGAAGAATTAGGTTTTACTGGATTTATGGGTTTTTTATTTTTATATTTAATTTCATCTTTAATTTTTTTTTTTAGTAATATTAATCAATATATTATTTTAAGCATCTTAGTAGTTGGGTTAGGTTTATTCATTTTTTTTTTAGTAAAAAAGAAGTACAATTATAATTCATTATTAATATTATTGATTACACTCACATTATTTTTTCCAATGGTAATAATTTCTGAACCAACTGAAGACTTTTTTTTCTACTACCAACCCTATATGAATTATCTTCAAACAAGTAAAATTATATTTGGTTTAGTAAACATAAATAGCACCTTAGCTTTTTCTACATATAGCTTATATGACATTATAGTATTATTTAAAATAAATGGAATATTTGAAAATTCTTTTTCAATTCCAATAATGATTTTTTATATTTTTTTCTTAATTTATTTAATTGAAAATTTATTTAAGAAATTTGGTTTATTTTATTTATTTATTTTATTTTTGAGTATAATTTCTTTTTCAAAACTAAGAGATATTGGCACAAGTATACCTCCTCAATTATTATTAATTATAGTTTTTTGTTTAATTTACAGTATTTTTTTAGAAGGAATTAATGATATTAAATTTTCAAAAATTTTATTACTACTTTGTTTTGCAATTATTTTAAGATTTAATAGTATTATAATTTTACCATTAATTATTCTTCTATCATTGAGATATTATAAATTTGTTTTATCCTATTTATCTAATAATAAAAAAACTATTTTCTTTATATTTATACTTACTTCGATATATTTTTCAAAAAATATTATTACCAGTGGTTGTTTAGTTTACCCTATTAACAAATTGTGTTTTGAAAATTTAACTTGGTCATCAAATTTAGAAGTTACTAATCAAAAATATAATAAATTAAGCTCTGATTCAAAAGGTTGGCCATTTTATGCAAAAGAGAATTTTAAAATTGACGATAAATTCGTATGGAAAAATTTAAAAAAAGAGGGTTTTATTGGTTATAACGATTATTTAAAAACAAATATTTCTTTTTGGATAAAATACTGGATTAAAGATCCAAATTATAAAAAAATTATAAACTTATTTTTATTATGCTTATTGGGTACAATTATTTTAAATATTTATAGAAAAGGTAATATAAACTATAATGTAATCCAATATAAAAATTATATTTTTTTATTATTATCAATCTGTTTAGTTATTTTGTTCTGGTTAATAATATCTCCTCAAATGCGATACGGTGGTTATTTTAGTTTTATTATTTTTTTTAGCTTAATTTTTAGTCAGATTAACAGTTTTGTTGGTAAAAAAACTAATTTGATAAGTTTGGCTATGCTCATATTTGTTGGATTTGCTTATGTAAGTTATAAAAATATTAAAAGAATAAATGAAGATTTTGAAGAAAAAAAATTCATTAATTATCCTTGGCCAAATAATCATGAATTAATAACAAATATTGATTACACAATATTTTATAAAGATAATTTTACTTACTATAAAAGAATACGTACGAATAAATTAATTTTTGATAATGGAGAACAAGCTATTTTAATGTGTGGTAATATTAATTTTCCCTGTATTCCTGAAGGTAAAGAAGTGTGTTTGGGTAAAAGAATCGAAAATAATTTTTTTGTATATTACCAAAAGAATTTTGATGAAAAAAAGTGTTTTGAATTTATGAATGAGAATATACTTTATTAAAATATTACTTTTTCCAGTTATGTAATGTGTTCATTGAATAGTTCCAAATACTTCCAACAAAAGCTCCTATTAGAACAGATAGAAAAAAATTATTTAAACTTTTAAAAATAAGCCATGCTGATACAAAATTAAATATTGCTCCAAAAAAACAAAAAAAATAATATTTTATTAAACCTTTATAAAAGTTATTACCTTTTTTTTTCAAATCAGAATATGTAAATTCGTTATTCATAAAATAATTAAAAAAAATAGTAAAAAAAATACTAGTAATAAGAGCAGGTGTAAAATTTAAAATATTTAATAAAATATAAAATATTGATATCTGAAACAGAACTCCTAATGTCCCAATGAAGGAGTAAATAAAGTATCTTGCTGGTATAAACTTTCCAATTATTTTATCTAATACTAAAGTAATGAAGTCAATTAAGACTCTGCTATTTAACTTGCTTTCCCCGGTATGTCTTTTTTCAAATTTAAATGGTATTTCAGAAAATTTAATTGATTTTTTATTTGATATAACGATATCTAATAAAATTTTAAAACCAATATTTGATAAATTTTTATAATTTTCATCAAAAAATGATCTTTTAACTATAAAGAAACCAGTTAAAATATCTGAGTATTTTATCTTAAATATTTTTTCAAGAAGATAATTTACAAAAAGAGATGCCTTATAACGCGTTTTATCCAGAAATTTATTTTTTTCTAAAAATCTACTAGCAGAAACTAAATGTAATTTTTTACTAATTATTTCATTATAAAGGTCCTTAATTTTTTCAGGAGGATGCTGTAAATCTGCATCAATGAAAACCACATATTCTGAATTAGATGACAGAGCTCCTTGAATTAATGCCGAAGAGAGACCTCTATTTTCAAATCTTTTTATAAGAAAAATATTATTTTCATTTTCTTGAAGTTTTTTTATTACATTGGCAGTATCATGAGAAAGACTATCATCTACAAAAATAATATCCCAATTTATATTTAATTTATTTAAGTTAAATTTAATTTGACTATAAAGTTTATCAATATTATCTTTTTCATTAAAAGTAGGAACTACTACTGATAAGTTTTTTATCATATAAAATAAACGATTACATTATCATAAATTTTTAATTTGTTTATTAAAACTATGAGTTACTTGATATAAGCACATATTAAATTTTTTAAAACTGATATTATTAATCCAAAATTTATGGCGGAGAGAGAGGGATTCGAACCCTCGGTAGTATTGCTACTACACACGCTTTCCAAGCGTGCTGATTAAACCGCTCTCACATCTCTCCTATTTATAATAAATTTATATAATTTGTTAGTAACAGAAAATTTATAATTTAATATTTTTTTTATAGCCTTGGGAAATATTTTATAGTAATTTAAATTCCAATATGAGGTTTATAAAAAAAACATTTCTACTTATATTTATTTTTCAGATATTTATTCTTTTAAATGGATGCCAAGGTTGGCTCTCTCCAAATATTGGTGCTTTTTAAATACTAAATAACTATTTATAATTTTATTCGTCTTTTGATCAGGATCTAATTTTAATTTGATAATTTTTATAATGCATTTTTTCATAAATAGTCTTATCTATTAGTATAAAAAAAGTATTTCTAAAATAGGTATTATATTTACAAAAAATCTTGTTTCAAAAAAGGTTGTATAACCTGTAAAAATACATTTAATTATGAAAAACAAAAAGTTAAAATTATTATATTCCGATATATAGTTTCTTTTTCATAATTTAGATTTTTTTTTATAAAAATAACAAGATAAACAAAATATAAAAGAGAGAAAATAATAATAATAAAAGTATAGGGTAATCAAGACTAATTATTTTTTTTAACACGCTCAAAATATAAATATATGTTTATCCTTCAAGATTTTTAATGTTTACAATAATAAAGAAGAAAAAGAAATAAAACAGTGTTTTTTAAGAATAAAATCATTAAGTAAAATTAAACAAACCACTTTATAAAATATTTTTATAGAATATTATAAACTTGTGAATAATAAGATTACATTATCAATCATTATACCTGTTTATAATGAAGAGAAAACTGTTATCAAATTACTTAAAAATGTTTCAAATATTTCTAATTATTGTGAAACAGAAATAATAGTTATAAATGATGGATCTACTGATAATACTAAAGGCGAAATCCTAAAAAATAAAAAATTATATAATAAATTTATAGATTTAAAAAAAAATAAAGGTAAAGGTAAAGCAGTTATTGAAGGACTAAAATCTGCTACTTATGAATATATTGTGTTTCAGGATGCAGATTTAGAATATAATCCAAATGACTTGACTTTATTTGTTGAAAAAATACAAACAAATCAAGCCGATTTAATATTAGGAAGTAGATTTATAGGAAGTCAAAGAAGTGTTCTTCATTTTTGGCACATGCTTGGAAATAAATTTATTACAATAATATTCAATTTACTAAACAATACTACGTTTTCAGATATCTATTGCTGTTATATGCTCTATAAGAGAAATAATTTGGATATTAAAAGATTAAAATCTTTTAGATGGGGACAACATGCTGAAATTTTAACATATGTTGTAAAAAAATCGAAAAAAATATACGAAATTGGTATAAATTATGATGCAAGAAGATATCAAGATGGTAAAAAAATTCGATACTTTGATGTTTTTTCTGTAGTATATTGGATAGTATTAACAAGAATTAAAATAATTTTCCAAAAATGAAATGTAGAGTTTGTAAATCTAAAAATACCGTTGAAATCTTTGATTTGGGCAAACAACCTTTAGCAAATAAATATCCTAAAAATATTAAAGAAATCAAAAATGAAAAAAAATATCAGCTCTCAGTTTATTTTTGTAAAAACTGTAAAACAGCACAAATTAAAAAATTAATAAGTAGGAAATTGATGTTTGAAGATTATTATTATTTATCTTCAGTAAATCAAGGGTTGCGTATTCATTTTCAAAAACTAGCAAGAAAATTAAAACGATTTAATTTTGTTGTCGATATTGGATCTAATGATGGAATTCTTTTAGAGCCTTTAATTAAGAATAAGATCAATTGTCTAGGTATTGATCCATCAAAAAATGTAGGAAAAATTGCCAATGATAAAGGTTTTTTAACAGAAATAGGTTTTTTCAATAGAAAAATAATAAATAGAATTCTTAAAAAATACCCAAAACCAGATGCACTTGTTGCATCAAGTGTAGTAACACATCTTGAAAAACCTATAGAATTTGCAAAAAATACGAAATTTTTTTTAAAGAAGAGTGGAATTTTGATTTTAGAAATTGAATATCTAAATAATTTTTTGAAAAACTTAGAATATGAACGCTTTTATTTTGATAGGCCTTTTTATTACTCAGCCAATTCAATTGATTATATATTCAAATCAATAAATATGAGTTTATTTGATATAGAATTAATAAATATACATGGTAGTTCATTAAGACTTTATATAAAAAATTCAAAGTTTGCCCAAAAAACAAAAAGATGTAATAAAGTTCTAAAAGAAGAGAATAAAAACTTAAACATAAACAAACTTTCATTGATTAAAGATAAAATTATTAAAGAATCCAAGCTAATTAAGGATAAGTTAGAAAGATTTAAAAAAGAAAATATAAAGGTTATAGGTTATGGTTCTCCCGCTCGTGTTTCTACAATAACTAATTATTCAAAGATAAATAATAAATTAATTGAATACATAATTGATGATAGTCCTATCAAGCAAAATAAATTTACTCCTGGAAGTCATATTAAAATATTGCCTAGAAAAAATAATATAAATAAAAATATAGGTATTATTATTGTATTTGCTTATGAATATTTTGCCGATATAAGAAAAAGGTTTAAAAAAATGAATGTAAAATTTTACAAACCTATTCCTTTTAAGAAATTGATATGAAACATTTTTTGAATTCTGATATTGAAATAATATTACAAAATACTAAAGATATAAGAAATTATTTTCAGAATAAAAAGATTTTAATAACAGGAGGAAATGGTTTTCTAGGTAAATATATAGTCGAAATTTTTAGAAAATATAATGAAGAATTTAAAAAACCATTAAAATTAACTGTCTTAGATAAAAATGTTTCAAAAAGAAAGATTGATAGAAATATTGAAATAATAAAAAAAGATCTGTCAAAACCTTTTTTTACAAAAAAAAAATATGATGTTATTATCCATGCTGCTGGAATTGCTAGCCCATTTTACTATCGAAAAAAACCGCTAGAGACAATTGAAGTTACAATAGAGGGTATTAAGAATTGTTTAGAACTAGCAAAAAAGAATAAATCTAAACTTATATATTTTAGTACAAGTGAGATTTATGGTAATCCTGATAGGTCTAATGTGCCAACTAAAGAAGGTTATAATGGTAATGTATCTTCAATGGGCCCAAGATCTTGCTACGATGAGAGTAAAAGACTTGGGGAAACATATTGTTACATACATAATAACTATTTTAATACACACACAAATATAATTAGGCCATTTAATGTTTATGGGCCAGGTATGAAGCAAAATGACTATAGAATATTTCCTAATTTCATAAGTGATATTCTTTCAAAAAAACATTTAAAAATATATGGCTCAGGGAATCAAACAAGAACTTATTGTTATATAACAGATGCAATAGAAGGTTTCCTAAGAGTAATTGTCTTAGGCAAATCTGGCGAAGCATATAATATAGGTAATACTAAACCAGAAATTTCAGTAAGAAATATTGTCAAAATTTTAAAAAAAATAAATGGTAGTAAAATTAAATCCAAGATAATAAATTATCCAGCTTCATACCCAGAAGATGAACCAATTAGAAGGTGTCCAAATCTATCTAAAGCGAATAAAGATTTAAGATATTATCCTAAAATTTCTCTCGAAAAAGGATTAAAAAATTACTTATTATGGGCTAGAGACAATTATAAATATTAGAAAAATGTCTTTCAATGTTGGATTAATAGGGTGTGGAAAATGGTCTACCGTTATTATCAAAGAAATCAATAATCATAAATTTTTTAATCTTGAAGCGATTGTATGTAGAAACAAAAGTAAAAAATTTAATAAATCCATAAAAGTTTTTTCCAACACACAAGAAATGATTGATAAAAGTAAGATAAATTGTGTGTATATAGCAACTACTCCTGAAGTTAATCTAGATATTATAAAAATAATTTTAAAAAAAAATTTACCAATTATTTTAGAAAAACCAATAGCTAATAATTCTAAATCGTCTTTAAAATTAAAAAAAATTTTACAAAGTGATGAAATAATAATAATGCCTAATTTGAGTAATATTTTTTCTGAATGTTTTATTGAAATTGAAAATTTTGTAAAAAAAAATAAATTTGAAATTAAGAGAATCATCATATGTGAAGGAGGTATGGGTCCTTTTAGAGATAGAATAAATCCTATTTGGGATTGGGGTTTTCATTCAATTTCTTTAATTTTTAAATTATTTAAAAATGACAATATTTCTGAACTAAAAAAAAAAGTAATTAAAGAAAATAATCTCTTTGGTTATGGTCTAGTTACAAGATTTGATTTAACACTTAATAAATCAATAAATGTAAAAATTTTGACCGGTAACTTATTTAAAAAAAAAAATAGATATATAAAAGTGATGCTAAAGAATAACGATTTTTTAATGTGTGATTTTATAAATCACAAAGTATATATAAACAACAATTTAATATTTAGAAGTGAGACTACTCCATTAAATTCACTTTTTAATATTTTTTATAGCAGTATTAGAAATAATGATTTTTTATTTTCTGAAGATCTAATAAATACATCTTGCAAAACAATTAGATTTCTGGAAAAATTTTATAAATGTTCAAATTAAATTAAATGTTGACTCTAAATTATATTGTTTTCCCTTTTTATACATTTTTAACTTTGATAAGCATAATGGGATATGGATATATTTTTAAACATTTATTCAAAAATAAACTTCAAATAATGAATTTAAAAAACCCAATATTTATTCAGGGTTTATTTTTTATAGGCTGCATATCTGCAGTCATAAATTTTTTTATTCCATTAACTAACCCTATATCTTTAACAATATTATTAATAGGTTTTTTAATTAACTTAATTTTTTTTGAAAAATTTATTTTAAAGAAAAAAAAAATAATTTTTGTTTTTTTTGTAATTATTCTTAGTTCATTTTTATCAATAAATGCAGGTATAAATGATGATTTTAATTACCACTTAGACACCATCCTTAATTATAAATCGAAAACATTATTTGAAATTGAACATAGCAGAAGAGTTAGTTATAATTCCTTTTGGTTATTTCTTCATTCAATAATAAGTGTTGATTATTTCACAAGCACTTATTTTGTTCTTGGCTCAGTTATTTATTCTATAGCACTCTATGATAGCTTAAAATTATTTAGAAAATCTATAAAAAAAGAAAATTATTATGTTGGGATATGCTCTTTCTTTGTGATTGTTTTTTTAATAGGTGTTTTAAATAAATACAAAGAATTTGGTACTGATATTCCTGGGTTTATTTTATCAATATATATTTTGTATGTTTTATTTAATAATAGTTTTGATGATAAAAATTACTACTCAAACGAAATACTGCAAGCAATTTTAATTTTAGCATGTATGGCGTTTGTTATAAAAATTACAAACACATTAATATTTCTCTATTTAATTGTTATCTTAACAAGAATTAAATATTCAAAACTAAATTTAATTTATTTATCTATTCCATTTTGTATAGTTATAATTTGGTTTTTTCAAAATTATAATATCAGTGGTTGTTTAGTATGGCCCCAAGAAATTTCATGCTTTAAAAATAGTCATCTTGCAGTTGAAGAAGCCTACTTGATAGAGTCATTTGCTAAAGGAGATATTAATACACAAATTAATGCAAATGGATTTGATTGGATAAGTGTTTGGTTAAAGAATCATTCAACCAAAATGATAGAAATATACTTACTTTATTTTATTTTATTACTCTCGCCAATCATGTATTTTTATTTTTTTTCAAAAGAGAAAATATATAAATTTAATTTTTTTAGTAATAAAGACTATTTGTTATTTTTGAGTTTGGTTTTTGTTGCAAACTCATTCTGGTTTTTAATTGCACCCGCTTACAGGTTTGGTTTATTTTATAATTTGAGTTTTATTATTTTATTACTGTTACCATTTTGGATAATCTTGATAAAAAAATTCAAGAAAAAAATTAAAATTTATTCTACTTCTTTAATTATTGTTGTATCTATTTATTTTATCATTGAAAATATTTTAAAATATTCTTGGTATGAAAAGAGATACGACATTTGGCCTCCTATTAAGAATGGAAAAATTATTGAAAGAAAAGATTATTAATTATTATTCATTTTTAATGCATTTAAAAAGGTGTTTTGGGGGATATCAACTTTTCCAAACTGTCTCATTCTTTTTTTACCTTTTTTTTGTTTGTCTAAAAGTTTATTCTTCCTTGTGACATCTCCACCATACAGCTTTTGTGTTACATCTTTTCTGAATGAGGCTACTGTTTCTCTAGCAATTACTTTTCCACCTATTGCTGCTTGAATGGCTACTTTAAATTGTTGCCTTGGTATAAGATCTTTTAGTCTTTCACATAAAGCTCTACCTCTTTGTTCAGATCTATCTTTGTGTACTATTAAAGAGAGTGCATCTACTGGGTCTCCATTTATAAGTATACCTACCTTAACTAAATTGTTAACTTCATATCCAGTTATTTCATAATCAAAACTTGCATATCCTTTTGTAATTGATTTTAATCTATCATAAAAATCAAAAACAACTTCGTTAAGTGGAAGTTTGTATTCTACTAAAGGCCTATTACCAGCATAACTCATATTTAATTGAATACCTCTTTTAGAAGTACAAATTTCTAATACCGATCCTAAAAATTCTTCCGGTACTATTATTGTAGCTTTTATCCAAGGCTCAGAAATATTTTCAACTTTTACTGGATCTGGCATATCTGTAGGATTATGAAGATTTATAGTTGATCCATCTTTCATCAAAATTTTATAAACAACTGATGGGGCAGTTGTTACGAGTTCTAAATTAAACTCTCTTTCAAAGCGGTCTCTGATAATTTCTAAATGTAGTAAACCTAAGAAACCACAACGAAAACCATAACCTAATGCTGGACTTACTTCTGGTTCATAAGAAAAACTTGAATCATTTAATGCAAGTTTAGACATACTATCACGCATGTGTTCATAATCATCAGAATCAACTGGAAACATACCACAAAAAACAACCGGTTGAGAAGGTTTAAAACCTGGGAGAACTTCTTCTGTTGGAAGTTTATCATCTGTTATAGTATCTCCAACTTTGCAATCAGAAACACTTTTGATCCCTGAATTGATAAATCCAATTTCTCCTGGTCCAAGTTTATCAACTTCTGTAGCCTTTGGAGAAAAAATTCCAACTCTATCAATAGTATAGGTAGCACCAGTTGCCATAAATCTAATTTTTTGTCCTTTTTTTAATTCACCATCTATAACTCTAACGAGAACGACAACACCGAGATAACTGTCATACCAGCTATCAACTAACATGCATTTTAATTCTTTATTTTTTTCACCTGTTGGAGATGGAAGAAGAGTTATAATTTTATTTAACAAATCTTCTATGCCAACTCCTGTTTTTGCTGAAACAAGAGATGCATTGTCAGTTTCAATGCCAAGAACATCTTCAATTTGTGATTTTATTTTTTCTGGTTCAGAAGAAGGAAGATCAATTTTATTTAGAACAGGTAGAATTTCATGATCATTATTAATTGCCTGATATGCATTAGCTAATGTTT
>CENP01086472.1_pt1 | contig 12270 bp, 7 predicted proteins | sample 361281 | NCBI WGS metagenome assembly CENP01 (sample SAMEA2591122, study PRJEB7988) | marine metagenome | biome: marine biome (ENVO:00000447); feature: deep chlorophyll maximum layer (ENVO:xxxxxxxx); material: saline water (ENVO:00002010), including plankton (ENVO:xxxxxxxx) | depth 70 m
ATATCCTCAGGTACTAAAGCCGGCAATGTATTTTCTATATACTCATCGAAATCATTATCATCTCTTAGAATTACCATTGCTCTACCACCTAAAACATAAGATGGCCGGAGAATTATAGGCAAACCTATATCTAAAATCGTTTTACGTGACTCATTAATAGAGTAGGCAATTTTATTTTTTGGTTGTTTTAGATTAAGATCTTGTATTAATTTTTGAAATCTATCTCTATCCTCTGCTAGATCAATCGTATCTGGAGTTGTCCCCAAAATATTTATACCCATATTAGATAGTGAGTCTGATAATTTAAGAGGTGTTTGTCCACCAAATTGAACGATCACGCCTAACAGATTACCATTCTTTTTTTCAACTTGTATTATTTCAAAAATATCTTCTGTTGTAAGGGGTTCAAAGTAAAGCCTATCAGAAGTATCGTAGTCGGTTGAAACAGTCTCTGGGTTACAGTTTATCATAATAGTTTCGATACCCATCTCTTTTAATGCAAAACAAGCATGGCAGCAGCAATAGTCAAATTCTATTCCTTGGCCAATTCTATTTGGACCACCTCCAATTATTATAACTTTCTTTTTATTACTTGGATTTGCTTCACAATCTGTATCTTCAATTTCTAGGTAGCTATAAGTCGAATACATATATGCAGTTAAAGTATGGAATTCTGCAGAGCATGTATCTATCCTTTTAAATACAGGATGTATATCAAGTTCCAAACGCTTATTTCGAACATAAGCCTCATCTTTACCTATTAGATTTGCAAGTCTAGCATCAGAAAACCCGTATGATTTAATAAGAAGCATATTTTCTTTATCAATCGGTAAACCTAATTTAGATATCTTTAACTCCATATCAATAATTTCTTGAATTCTATCAATGAACCATGGGTCCATTTTACAAGATTGGTAGATTTGATCATGTGAAACCCCAAGCCTTAGTGCTTGAGCTACTTTCAAAATTCTATCAGGTGTCGGTTCTCCCAATTCTGCCCTAACAATATTCTTATCAGCATCTTTTCCAATATCACTAAACTCAATTGGGTCGAGGCCAGTTAGACCAGTTTCTAGAGATCTAAGCGCCTTTTGTAAGCTTTCAGCAAATGTTCTTCCAAAAGCCATAGCCTCTCCAACTGACTTCATAGATGTTGTAAGGGATGGCTGGGCCCCAGGAAATTTTTCAAAGGCAAATCTTGGTATTTTTGTTACGATATAATCTATTGTTGGCTCAAATGATGCCGGGGTCTGGCCTCCAGTAATATCATTTTTTAATTCATCTAAAGAATAGCCTAAGGCTAATTTTGCTGCAACTTTTGCTATTGGAAAGCCTGTTGCTTTCGATGCTAATGCTGAAGATCTAGATACTCTTGGATTCATTTCAATTACAACTATCTGACCATTCGATGGGTTAACGGCAAATTGAACATTTGAACCACCTGTCTCAACTCCTATCTTTCTTAGAATTGCAATCGAAGCGTTCCTCATAATTTGATATTCTTTATCTGTTAGAGTCAGTGCAGGAGCAACAGTTATTGAGTCCCCAGTATGAATACCCATCGCATCAATATTTTCTATTGAGCAAATTATTATACAGTTATCATTTTTATCCCTTACTACTTCCATTTCATATTCTTTCCACCCAAGTACAGACTCTTCAATAAGTACTTCAGACGTAGGTGATGCATCTATCCCATTTTCAACTATTTTTATAAATTCTTCTCTAGTATAGGCAATACCGCCTCCTGTACCGCCCATGGTAAAGGATGGTCTAATAATAACTGGGAGACCTAGCTCATCAATTGCGTCCAACGCCTGTGATAGGCTGTGTGCAAGGATTGATTTTGGTGTCTCTAATCCAATTTCTTTCATCGCTTCCCTAAATAGCTCACGATCTTCAGCCATGTCTATTGCCTCTGCAGATGCTCCGATCATTTCAACATTATACTTATCAAGTACACCTGATTTTTTTAATGACAGCGTTGTATTCAACGCAGTCTGCCCACCCATTGTTGGCAGAATTACATCAGGTCTTTCTTTTTCGATTATTGCACTCACGAATTCAGGTGTTATTGGCTCAATATATGTTGCATCCGCCAATTCGGGATCTGTCATTATCGTAGCAGGGTTAGAGTTTATAAGTATAACACGACATCCTTCGTCTTTTATAGCCTTTAAAGCTTGGGTTCCTGAGTAATCAAATTCGCATGCTTGGCCAATCACAATTGGTCCGGCGCCAATCACAAGTACAGATTTTATATCAGTTCTTTTTGGCATTATTCATCTTTCTGCTATAAGCTTTCATATTTTCAATAAATTTCTCAAAGAGATGATAGCAATCTTGGGGGCCAGGAGATGCTTCTGGATGGAACTGCACTGAAAAAATAGACTTATTTGAGACTTCAATACCACAGTTTGAACCATCAAATAATGAAGTATGAGTTTCAATAATATCATCTGGCAGTGTATTCTTATCAACTGTGAAACCATGGTTCATTGATGTTATAAACACTTTTTGCGAATTCAGATCCAGAACAGGGTGATTACCACCATGATGACCAAAAGACATTTTTACTGTCTTTGCACCAAGAGCTAATGCTAAAATTTGATGACCAAGACAAATTCCAAAGATTGGAATATTTTTTTTAATAATTTCTCTTATTAGGCTTACACTGTAGTTAATTGTTGCATGGGGATCACCAGGACCATTTGACAATAAAACCCCATCTGGCTGGAAATGCATAATTGTTTCGATATCACTATCTGCTGGGAATATTTTTGTTTCGCAGTTTAAAGTATTTAGCATTCGAATAATATTCGATTTTATTCCATAATCTATAAGCGCAACTTTTTTTGTTTTCTTCTCATTTTTAACAAAGCCAAGCTCCCATTCCCAAGATTTTAAATCTGAAGAATAAGTTTCTTTGGTAGTTGCATGAGATGCTAAATCTAAACCTTCCATATTTTTTACTTTTTTTAGAATTTTATTTAAATTTTCAAGATCAAATATACCGGTTTTTCTGTACTCTATAACACAATTCATCATCCCTTTATCTCTAATTGTTTTGGTAAGAAATCTTGTGTCAATTCCTGATATACCAATAATTCTATTCTTTGACATCCATTCACTTAGTGTTAAATCAGCTCTGTAATTTGAGGGAGTTTTTATAATAGAGTGAGTTATTACACCTGCGATATGTATTTTTTTATCTAAATTGGAAGTTTCAATGTCTTCATGATTAGCTCCGACATTCCCGATATGAGGAAAGGTAAAAGTCACTATTTGCTTGGCATAAGAAGGGTCTGATATTATCTCCTGATAACCTGTGATGGAGGTATTAAAACAAACCTCACCGGATGATATACCTTCAGCTCCAAATCCAAAACCATATCTTATTGATCCATCGGAAAATAAAATAACTGCTGTTTTTTTTGAAGCCACCCATGAAGAGCCTATGACTGCAGCTTTTTTACTAGCTATTTGAGAATTGTTCATAATTTAATAATATCAAATGAATATCCATATAATATATATATCATTTCTTAGCATTATTCTTGAATTTCATTAGAAATCATATACTTTTCCATAGTAAATTTTATTTCTAAATAAAAAAAAATGAATATAATGAGTAATATTATTATTTTAGTTAAAATAAGAGAGAAACGTTAGATGATAAAAGAAAAAATCAATAAAGATTTAAAAGATTCGATGCTCAATGCAAATAAAACAATGACTATGACCTTGCGATTAGTAATGGCAGCAATAAAAGATAGAGAAATTATTGAGCGAGGCAAAAAAATTGATAACCCACTTGATGATTCATCAATAATAGAAGTCCTAAGTAAGATGGTAAAGCAAAGAGTTGAATCCGCAGAAATATATAAAGCCAACGGGCGAGTTGAACTTGCAGAGAAAGAAAATGAAGAAATTGATATAATAAGAAATTATATGCCCAAGCAATTATCGGAAGAAGAAACAGTCGATGCTATAACTCAGAGTATCCAATCAACCAATTCTTCGGATATAAAAGATATGGGTAAAATTATGAGCGAATTGAAATCAAATTACTCGGGTCAAATAGATTTCTCCCTTGCCGGAAAGTTGGTAAAGGAAATGCTCACTGAACAAAAAATATAAATTATGATAAGTAAAATATTTTAATGAATAATAATCCAAACATTGTGGATGAAATTAAATCAAAGGTGGTATTATCAGATATTATTCAAAAATATGTTGCATGGGATACTAGAAAGACAAATTCTACAAAGGGTATTTATTGGGCTTGTTGTCCCTTTCATAGTGAGAAAACGCCATCATTTACTGTGGATAATATAAAGAAAACATATCATTGTTTTGGCTGTAATGCCTCCGGAGATGCCTATCAATTTCTCATGGATATCGATAATATAAGTTTTCTTGAGGCACTTACAAAGATGGCAAATCATTGTGGTGTAAAATTACCGGAGAAGGGTAATTTTGATCCAGTAGAAAATCAAAAGAGAGAAATACTCTATAAGATAAATTCCGAAGCTTCTGATTTCTATATAAAGGAGCTTAACAAATCTGAAAATAATCATAAATTTGAGTATTTGAAGAAAAGAGGTTTGACCACTGAAAATATAAATTTTTTTAAAATTGGTTATGCAAAGGGAAGAGGAGAATTAATTTCATATCTCCAATCTTGTGGATATAATAATAGACAAATATTTGATGCGGGTTTAATTATCGAGAATGATAAAGGCGAATATTTTGAAAGGTTTAGAGATCGAATAATTTTTCCAATAACTGATACAACTAATCGTGTAATAGCCTTTGGTGGAAGGGACCTATCTGGAAAGGCTCCAGCTAAATATTTAAATTCTCCTGAGACAAAACTATTCCAGAAGAAAAGCATAATTTACAACTTTTATAATGCTAGAAAGTCATTCAAACCTGATAAGAAATTGATAGTAACAGAAGGCTATTTTGATACTATAGCTCTTGTAATAAATGGTTATGAGTCATCTGTTGCATCAATGGGTACTAGTTTATCTATAGAACAAATTAATCAATTATGGCAAATATCAAGCCAACCCCTGCTTTGTTATGATGGTGATACTGCTGGTAAAAATGCGGCAATAAGAGTGATTGAACTAATTTTTCCAATCTTGAAGCCTAGTTTTTCAATGAATTTTCTTTTTTTACCAGATGCAATGGATCCTGATGACTTACTGACGAACCATGGCTCAGATGCATTAAATCCACTAATTACAAGTAGCGTTAGTCTAATAGATTTATTTTGGGATAGGTACATGAGTTTGTCGGACTATGGTACACCCGAGGGTAGAGCAAAGATTGAGTCAAATATGATGAATATGATTTCAAAAATACAAGATATGGAAGTAAGAAAGCATTATAAGTTGGAAATAACAAGTAAGTTAAGTGCCTATTGGAAATCAAAGAGTTTTGAGTCAAATAAGATATTCTTTATTAAGAAAAAAGCAAATTTGCCAAGTGAAGAATTAATATCGAAATCAAATAAAAAAAGAATACCAGACAGTATAAGTAAGGAGGAAGCTCTATATCTATCTACGATTATCAGATACCCTGAACTGACAGGCGGGTTCTTAGATCAAATAGCTTCAATTAAATTTCATAATGAGAACACAGACCTAATAAATAAACAAATTATAGATTTCATAGTTACAAATAGAATCAAGAATGAACAATTTAACTCAATAACAGAATATTTAAATGAAAATGGATTTCTAAAAATTTTAGATGATATTTCCAATTTTGATTTCGAAAAAATATATGATTTTTTAAGTAAACAACAAGAACTTTCAAAAGTAGAAGAAAAATTTAAGAACATTTTGGTTGAAGTAAATAAGCATCAATTAATCTGGAAACTAGAAGAAGCAAAGTCAAATTATTCCGATTCACCAACTGAAGAAAATGCATCGAAACTTGAAGACTTAAAGCATAGGCTTCAAAAGATTAGGACTGATGCATATGTGATTACAACTGATAATCAAAAAAATAAAAAAGGTTTTGATAAATGGTATGAGGAAAATAAATCAAGACTTCAAAAAAAGGATCCTATATAAAAATTAAGATTTTATAGAAAAATTATAGGAATTTGTCTTTATATATATTATATACAATATATTACTATCTGTGTGTTATAAAAAAAACGATAATTTATGTCTCCGAGAACAAAACAAATTGCTGTTGAAGAATCGCCTGAAATCAAGAAGGATTCTCCATTAATTGATACTTCTGATAGAACAGTAAAAAGCTGGATTCGCCTAGGAAAAAAACGTGGTTATATAACTTATGATGAGCTTAATGAAATTCTGCCATCCAACGAAGTCTCATCTGAGCAGATCGAAGACATCATGGCTATGTTTTCAGATATGGGCATTAACGTTATTGAAAATGAAGAAGCTGAAGAGCAAGCAAGTACCGAAACTGAGGGTCAACTTCCTGTAAAAATTGATCAGGCGTCATCTACAAGTGGTGATAGATCCGATGACCCAGTCAGGATGTATTTGAAAGAAATGGGTTCTGTAGAGCTTCTATCGAGAGATGGTGAAATTGCAATTGCAAAAAGAATAGAGGCTGGTAAGGAGGCAATGATGCGTGGTCTTTGTGAGAGCCCTCTCACGTTTCAAGCAATCATAATTTGGAGAGACCAACTAAATGATGGAGATATTCTACTAAGAGATATTATTGATCTTGAAGCAACGTATTCAGGTCCTGATGCACAAGAAATGCCAAAAATAGAAATAGCTGAAGCCCCTGTAGATAACAGAGAAGAGGAAAAATTAGCTCAGAAAGATGATGCAGAAGTAGATGATGATGAGAAACCTGAATCAGAAGCTTTGGATGACGATAATGATGATGAAGATAATGAAAATAATCTATCATTAGCTGCTATGGAATCAGCACTTAAAGATCAGGTATCAATAAGGTTCAATAAAATAGCTAAAGAATACGCCAATCTTGAAAAATTTAGAAATGCTTTAGAAAAGAAGAATTCAAATACAAAGAAGTTTACAGCTGCCGAAGAAAAAAAATACACTAAAATTAGAACAGAGCTTATTGAAGAAGTTAAAGCTTTATCTTTAAATGCAAACAGAATCGAAGCTCTTGTTCATCAACTATATAATATTAATAAACGCCTAATGTCATTAGAGGGAAAGTTAATGAGGCTTGCAGAGAGTTATGGTGTAGAAAGAGAAGAATTCATAAAGCAATATCATGATAATGAAACAGATGCGAATTGGCTTAGGAGAGTAGCGAGGCTGACTGCAAGAGGGTGGAAAGAATTTTCAGTATCTGAAAAAAATGAGATTAAGAAGATACGTGATGAAGTCACAATGCTTGCAACCGAAGCAGGTGTTGAAATAAGTGAATTTAGAAATATTGTTCAGATGGTACAAAAAGGTGAAAGAGAGTCCCACTCGGCTAAGAGAGAGATGGTTGAAGCAAATTTAAGATTAGTAATATCCATAGCAAAAAAATATACAAATAGGGGTCTACAATTTCTTGATCTTATTCAAGAGGGTAATATTGGATTAATGAAAGCTGTAGAGAAATTTGAATATCGCCGCGGCTATAAATTTTCAACATATGCAACGTGGTGGATTCGCCAAGCAATAACAAGGTCAATTGCGGACCAGGCAAGAACAATTAGAATTCCTGTTCATATGATTGAAACTATAAATAAAATCGTACGAACCTCTAGACAGATACTAAATGAGATTGGAAGAGAGCCTACACCTGAAGAGATTTCTGAAAAATTAGGTATGCCTCTTGATAAAGTCAGAAAAGTTATGAAAATTGCTAAAGAACCAATCTCATTGGAAACTCCTGTTGGCGATGAGGATGACAGTCACCTTGGTGATTTTATTGAGGATAAAAATGTAATACTTCCAATAGATGCAGCCATTCATTCTAATTTGAGAGATACTACAACCCGGGTTCTTGCTACTTTAACTCCAAGAGAAGAGAGAGTATTGCGTATGAGATTCGGAATTGGTATGAACACAGACCACACACTAGAAGAAGTTGGACAACAATTCTCTGTAACAAGGGAGAGAATAAGGCAAATCGAAGCAAAGGCTTTACGTAAATTGAAACACCCATCCAGAAGTAGGAAGTTACGAAGCTTCTTGGATAGCTAATTTTGTCATAATGTAATAAATAATATTATAATAAAACCATTTGCAATATCCATTTGGTCTTTACATATTAATCTTGTAGTACTATAAAAAAGTAGTTCGGGCGATTAGCTCAGTTGGTTAGAGCCCTCCGCTCATAACGGAGTGGTCCCAGGTTCGAGTCCTGGATCGCCCACCATAATTCATAATCATAAATAAACTTATAAATAGAGAACTATTATGCTTTTCTATTATAAATTTTTTTACAAATTTATAATCTTTTTTAACGAATGAGATTGCATTATCCGGTATTTCTGTGTTAAATAGTTCAATAGTTTAAAATCTTACATAGATAAATTTTATAAAGAATAATTGAAAAATAAAAAGGGGTATAAAATGAAACCATTAGATCCTACAAAGGGATATGACCTAGATACGAGCTTCATACAAGAGCAGCATCATACGAATCCAAGAAGATTATATAGTACTACGGGTGCTGATTGGCAATATCGCGTAGATCATGAAAGATTAAGACGTCAAAGATTAGAACGCATCAGAGCTGAAATGGAAGCTGATGACTTGGGTGCTATGGTTGTATTTCAAGGTGCAAATGTAAGGTACATTACAGGTTCTTATCAAGGGAACTGGAAATATAATATTAACATTAGATATGCAGTTTTACCAAGAGATGGTGACCCTGTTTTATTTGAAACAGCTGGTTCAGATATGCGTAATGCGTTTCTAGATCTGCCATGGTTAGGTGAAGAAAATATCAGACCGGCAATGACTTGGCAATGGGCTGAAGGTGCAGTTGGGGAAATGGCTGATAAAATGGTTGCAACCGTCAAGCAAGTTCTAGTTGATAATGGTGTAGATAAAGAAAAGATTGGCGTTGACCAACTAGATATGCCAGCTTTGCATGCAATGGAAAAAGCAGGTATTAAGATCGTTAATGGATGGCCTGCCATGTCAAGAGCTCGTGTTGTTAAAACAATAGATGAAATTGAACATCTAAAAATGTCATCATCAATTGGTGATGCTGCTATGTGGCATGTGAAACATGAATGGCTAAAACCTGGTATAACAGAGCGTCAAATTGAGGCAAAAGTTCATGACTTTATGTTATCTCGTGGCTGTGAAATTATTTATGATATCATTGTTGCATCAGGTGGGAACACAAGTCCATACAGAAGATGGGCCACAGACAAGTTAATACAACAAGGTGATCTACTAATTGTTGACATTAATGCAGTAGGACCCGGGGGTTATTTCATAGACTATGTTAGAACATTCAAATGTGGAGCTAAATTAACACAGCAAGAAATTGATCTATATCGTGAAACTTATGACTCAATGTATGCTGGGCTTGAAAATCTTAGACCTGGAAAGACATCAGCCGATGTTGTTTCAAAATTTCCAGAATATGATGATGATAAATATGGTACTGTTACACTTCAACAGTTTGCTCACTCAATCGGAATTACTCTATACGAAGGTATGTGGATGAGTAGAGCATATTCACTAAAATATCCTGCAGAAATCAAAGAAAATATGTACTTTGCAATTGAAACATTCGCTGGACATGCAGGTCTTCCACAAACATGCCGACTTGAAGAAAATGTTTTAGTGACAAAGGATGGGCCATCAGTATTCACAGTAATGGAGCACATGGAAGAGGCCGTAGCAGGGTATAGACCGGGTGAATTCCACCATGCTGAGATTTTTGGTTACCCACAAAAATAACTCTTAATTTCAATTTAAACTTGGGAATATCATTATTCCCAAGTTTTCTATTTTTAAGGACAAGCTTTGGTGCATTATGAGTTTGAAAAAAATCGCTCAATGATTTTTAATCCATTAATAATTGTTGCTTCAGAACTTGGTATCCGGGATCTATCAACTGAACCACCAAAGCCTAAGGAACAAGTAAAAGCAATAGTAACTGCTTTTAAAAAAGTTGGTGATGCAGGAATAGGGAGTGTCATTGTAGATGGAGTAACAGATGATCAAATATCTGAACTACAAGCCAATGGTGCATATACTATGAAGACTGATATGTCTGAATTCGGTAAAGATCATAATTATAGATCAAAATCGGGTGCAGAGAGGATTGCTGCAACCGTAAATAAGTTTGATAGATATTATACTCATGATATTGTTGTTGCTGTTCCCGATGATATGCCTGAGTTGAAACCTTATTATATGCAGGCTCTAATGTATGCCCTATCCGATAGTGACGTTGGAATTGCAACTATGGTATCACCATTGACTAAGGAAGAAAGAAGCAATACTGAGATCGTAAAGGCTCAAGTTGATTGGAATTCAGATAGGATAGTATATCCGCTTGAAGGATCGAAAGTTGGAACACTGAGAGATATAAGAAGAGATATAAATAATTTTGATACGGATGATATCTACAAACTTGTTCCAATACATGCGTGGAGAAGGGGTCCACTAGATAGATTAATCCAATTACCTCCATCAGATAGAGAATTTGATGAAGGAACTGATCTTGTTAGAGCTCTTGACGCTGGTATGAGAATTGATGTTACATTTGTGACAGATAATATGAAAGTATTAATCTCACCAGAAGAATTGATTGGGGATGAAATCGAAGGATAAATCATCCAAGAAATTTAATTAAGGAGATAAAATCATGTCGAGGCCACTCGAGGGTATCAAGATACTTGAGTTTGGTAATTTTATTGCCGGTCCATTTTGCGGAATGCTTCTTGCAGATATGGGTGCAGAAGTCATAAAGATTGAGCCCTTAACTGGTGACATGTCCAGAGCAATTCCACCTCTTATCGATGGGGTGAGCGCAGCTTTTATGACACTTAATAGAAATAAAAAAAGTATTGTTCTTGATTTGAAATCACCACGTGGGAAATCAATTGCTAAAGCTTTAATAAAAGAAACGCATGCATTAGTCGAAAACAATCGTCCGGGTGTAATGGATCGGCTTGGATTGGCCATAGACGATGTAAAAAAAATAAATAGTAATATTGTTTATACTTCAGTTTCGGGGTTTGGCCAATCAGGTCCATTAAAAAATAGAGCGGGTATAAACTTAATTATTGAAGCACTATCTGGTACTCTTTCGGTGATGGGACAAGTGGGAGAGATACCTCCAAGACCTGGACTGCAAACCGCAGATATATTAGGTGCAATGTTTGCAACATATGCAACGCTTTCAGGCTTAATTGGACAAATACAAAATAGAGGTGGTAGATACTCTGATGTGGCACTAATGGAGGCATCAATTGCATCCGCTGTCTGGGAAACAACCGAGTATCTTTCTTCTGGAACTATACCTCAGCAATTAGGACACTCTCATAGAGCAAGCGCACCATATCAATTATTTAAGACAAAGGACTCAAAATATATAGCAATTGGAGCACCAAATGACGGACACTTCAAAAAATTATTACATATATTACATCTTGAAATTCTTTTAGATGATATAAAATATAGCACCTACTCAAGTAGAAAGGAGAATGAGAAGACCCTAGTGCCGCTTGTGGCAGATAAGATTTTAAATTGGAATTCTAATGAATTAGAAATAGTTCTTACTGAAAATGGAATTCCTTGCGGATGTGTTAGAGATTATGCGCAAGCTTTAAATGATAATCATAGTATTGAAAGAGAACTTGTTATTGAGAAAAAAGATCCAGAAATGGGAAAAATTAAAATGATCCGAAATCCTGTAGTGATGGATGAGGGTGGCCCGATTATCAATTCACTAGCACCGAATTTAGGTCAGCATACGTTAGAGATACTGAAAACAATTGGGATAGATAATACAGAATATGAAAAACTAATTTTAGATGGAATTACACTCTAATTTTCTTATTATTTCCTCGCCCATATCTTGCGTACTTGATTTGCCACCAATATCAGCGGTAATAAATTTTTTTTCGGCAATTACATCATTTGCTGATTTTTCAATTAGATTTGAGGCATTTACTAATTTATCTTCTTTATATTTAAAACCCATCCAAGATAGAAGCATTGCAGTTGATATAACCATTGCATATGGGTTAGAAATATTTTTTCCAGATATATCAGGAGCTGAACCATGTGTGGCTTGAGCCATCGCTAAATTATTTCCAACACATAAACC
>CENP01449856.1_pt1 | contig 12269 bp, 9 predicted proteins | sample 361281 | NCBI WGS metagenome assembly CENP01 (sample SAMEA2591122, study PRJEB7988) | marine metagenome | biome: marine biome (ENVO:00000447); feature: deep chlorophyll maximum layer (ENVO:xxxxxxxx); material: saline water (ENVO:00002010), including plankton (ENVO:xxxxxxxx) | depth 70 m
AATCCTAAAGGAATTCCAATAAATATAAAAAACTTCAAAGCATTATATTTTATATCAAGGGGGGTGTTTGTCATTGCAAAAGCACTACCTAGGGTTAATAATGGACCAAAGGTTAAAAAAACAACAAACTCTCCCATTCCCTTCCTTGCTGATAACCTTAAGGGTTTAGCTGTATAAAAGTATGTTAATATTAAACCCAAAAAACCAAATGTAAATATTCCATAAATATTATAAAAGGATTTAGTCTCTAAAAATATATTTATTGATAGGGATACAATACAAGCTATAGCAGCTATTAACATTATATTTCCTAATTTTTTTGTTTTATTTAATGTAATTAGACCTAATTCAATTGCTCTACTACCACCTGAAATTTGAGCTCCCCTTAAAATTACAGATTTATCACCAACGTTAAAATACTCATTATTTTCTTCATCAGTTCCAGAAGTTACATCAAAATAGTCATTATATAGATTACCAAAAATATGAAGACAGACAATACCAGTTATAGAAATTATCATATTTATAATTGATAAAGAATTTACTTGATTCAATAAAATAGCAATGATAACCATGGGTAATATGGATGCCAATGTAAAACCACCTCTTGTTATTGCAATACCCTTGAAAATCTTAGTTGAAAAGTTTATCGGAATATTAACATCTTCATTAATTTCTTGTGTTATTCCACAATAACCGGTTTGCTCTTTATCTTTTCCATTTGCAAAATTAGGAGTAATTAATATTTCAGCATTGAATTTGGAACCGTCTTTTTTTATAAAGTTAGTTTTGACTACGGATTTACCCTCCTTATTAGCCTTTTCTAACCACCCTAAAACATTTTGAATGACTATTTCTCCTGGTGAAAAGATTGAAACTCTTTTTTTTCCTATGAGTTCTTCTTTATCATAACCAAATAACTCGAGAGCCCCTTTATTGATTTCCTGAATCACTCCCTCCATATCACAAATTATAACACTTTTCATACAATATATTTTTGAGCAAATATATTCTAAAAATTAAACAACAAATTATTAATATAGTTTATTTTCTTTTTTTGTAAGTAGTTAATTTACAAATTGAAATTAAGTTATTATTTTCATCCTCTACTCTAATTTCCCATAATTGGATAGTTCTTCCTTGATGCAGTGGAGAAGCTATAGCATAAACATATCCATTCTCAACACTTTTTATATGATTTGCAGTAATCTCTATGCCTCGGACTTGAATATTTGGATCTTTGTTCAAAACAAATACAGCTGCACTTCCTATACTTTCAGCAAGTGCTGCAGCAGCTCCTCCATTTAGAACTCCATCTGGCTGATGAACCCTATAATTTACTGGCATACGAGCTTTAAGAAAGCTTTCTCCAACATCTGTAAACTCAATTTTTAATGTCTCCATTAAGGTGTTTTTACAAATCCCATTAGTCATCGATAATACTTGATCTTTTTTCATAATTTTTAAAATTAGAAAATAAAAAATGCCTTAAGTTCTTACAAAAGGCATTTCATATTTGAAACAAAATTTAATTTTATTCTTTCACTTCTTCAAAGTCAACATCCTGAACATCGTCACCTCCTTTAGTTTCTGAGGAAGGCTGATTATCAGAATCGTCTTGATTAGCACCACCAGCCTCAGCCTGTGCTTTATACATTTCTTCGGAAGCATTCTTCCAGGCATTATTAATATTTTCTAGGGCTTTGCCAATGGCCTCTAGATCCTTAGTTTCATTGGCTTTTTTCAATTCTTCTAAAGCAGATTCAATTGGTGCTTTCTTATCATCAGATAATTTTTCTCCAAATTCTTTTAATTGCTTTTCGGTTTGGAAAATCATCTGGTCAGCACTGTTTAGTTTTTCAGCTTCCTCTTTTACCTTTTTATCAGCATCTGCATTAGCTTCTGCTTCCTTTTTCATTTTTTCTATTTCTTCTTCAGTTAATCCTGAGGAAGCTTCAATTCGAATATCTTGTGACTTATTAGTTGCTTTATCTAAAGCACTTACTTTTATTATACCATTAGCATCAATATCAAAAGTAACCTCAATTTGTGGTGTGCCACGTTGAGCAGGAGGAATTCCATCAAGGTGAAATCGTCCTATGGTTTTATTATCTGTTGCCATTGAACGTTCTCCCTGTAAAACATGAATCTCAACTGAGGGTTGATTGTCAGCTGCTGTTGAAAAAATTTGTGATTTTTTTGTTGGAATTGTAGTGTTAGATTCAATTAGTTTTGTCATAACCCCACCCATTGTTTCAATTCCAAGTGATAGAGGTGTAACATCTAAAAGTAAAACATCTTTAACATCACCCGTCAGAACACCACCTTGGATAGCTGCACCAACAGCAACTACTTCATCAGGGTTCACACCTTTTGAAGGTTTTTTACCAAAAAACTTCTCAACTTCTCCCTGTATAATTGGAATTCTTGTAGAACCTCCTACAAGAATTACTTCATCAATATCACTTGTAGAAAGACTTGCATCGTCTAATGCCTTTTTTACTGGTGCCATGGATCTTTTGACCAAATCATCAGCCAGTTTTTCAAAATTTGCACGGGTTAATGTTGTTACCAAGTGTTTAGGTCCTGAATCTGTAGCTGTAACATAAGGTAAATTAATTTCGGTTTGGGATGAGGATGATAACTCAATTTTTGCTTTTTCAGCTGCTTCTTTAAGTCTTTGCAAAGCCATTGGATCTTTTCTTAAATCAATCGATTCTTCTTTTTTGAAAGTCTGTGCTAAAAAATCTATTATAACTTGATCAAAGTCGTCTCCACCAAGATGGGTGTCTCCGTTAGTTGAAAGCACCTCAAAAACACCGTCTCCTAATTCAAGTATTGAAATATCAAATGTCCCTCCACCTAAATCGTAAACTGCAATTTTTTTATCAGAATTACCTTTATCAAGTCCATATGCTAGAGCAGCAGCTGTTGGTTCATTTATAATTCGTTCAACTTTTAGACCTGCAATTTCACCTGCTTCTTTTGTCGCTTGGCGCTGAGAATCATTAAAATAGGCAGGGACTGTAATGACTGCTTCCGTAACATCTTGGCCAAGATAATCTTCAGCAGTTTTTTTCATTTTTTGCAAAGTCATCGCTGAAAGCTCTTGTGGACTATATAAGCGGCCATCTATATCAACACGAGGGGTGTCATTATCTCCTTTAACTAATTTATAGGCTACTGTACCGATGTCGTTTTTAGATTCTGAAAATTTATTTCCCATAAAGCGTTTTATTGACGCAATAGTCTTTGTTGGATTTGTTACAGCTTGGCGTTTTGCAGGATCACCAACCTTAATTTCTCCACCATCAACAAAAGCAATAACAGATGGTGTTGTCCTTTTCCCTTCAGCATTTGGAATAACAACGGGTTCGTTTCCTTCCATTACAGAAACGCATGAATTTGTTGTTCCTAAATCAATTCCGATTATTTTACTCATAATTAATATTTTTATAATAAATGACAAGCATTATGCCACATTACTAATACTGACAGCATGACAGTTTTATATTTTTATTAATCTAGTAATACAACAATTAATAAAACATAGTATTTTTACAACATATAAGCTATATGTCAAAACAAAAATATTTACGAGTAACAACAAAATCGATACAAGAAATGAAATCTAATGGCGAGAAGATCGCTATGATTACTTCTTATGACTTCACTTTTGCAAGTTTAGTAGATGCAGCAGGAGTTGATATCATTTTGGTAGGCGACTCTGCATCAAATGTTATGGCAGGCCACGAAACGACATTACCCATTACTCTTGATCAGATGATTTATCACGCGAGTAGCGTAGTAAGAGCTGCGAAGAGAGCTTTGGTTGTGGTAGATCTGCCTTTTGGAACCTATCAATCAGACTCTAAGGAAGCTCTTCGCTCTGCAATTCGAATTATGAAAGAGTCAGGAGCTCATGCAGTAAAATTAGAAGGTGGGAATCAATCTAGAGAATCTACAGAAAGAATCTTAAAGGCTGGAATTCCAGTAATGGGACATTTAGGTCTTACACCTCAATCAATATATAAGTTTGGTTCATATTCTGTTCGTGCGAAACAATTACAAGAAGCTGAACAATTACTTAAAGATTCTAAAATGCTTCAAGATATAGGTTGTTTTGGATTAGTTTTAGAAAAAATTCCTGCTAAACTTGCCGAACAAGCATCCAATTCAATTAATATACCCATTATAGGTATTGGTGCTGGTTCGAATGTTGACGGTCAGGTCCTTGTTCTTCATGATATGTTGGGAATGAATAAAGAATTCAGTCCTCGTTTCCTAAGACGATACGCAGACTTAGACAAAATAATTCAAGAGGCGGTAAATCAATATACTTCAGATGTTAAATTGAAAAATTTTCCAAATAAAAAAGAGCAATACTAAATTTTGGATTTAGAAAATCGAATTCTTTTTGAAGATAACCACCTCATAATCATAAATAAGAAAGCAGGAGAACTAGTCCAAGGAGATAAAACTGGAGATAAAACTCTAGCGGATAAAATCAAACATTATATTAAACAAAGAGATAACAAACCTAGTGCAGTATATTTAGGAATAGTACACAGGTTAGATAGACCTACAAGCGGGGTAGTTGCATTCGCAAAAACCTCCAAAGCATTAAGCAGATTGAATAATCAATTCAAATCTCGTGTTCCAAAAAAAGTTTACTGGGCTATTGTAAATAAAGATTTTTTAAAAAATAAGGGAAGCTTAATTCATTGGATGACTAGAAATAAAAAACAAAATAAATCAAAGGCACATAAACATGAAGTCCCAAATAGTAAAATAGCTCATTTAAATTTCAAGCGTATTTACGAATTAAATAATTATTGTGTTTTAGAAATTTTATTAGAAACCGGGCGTCATCACCAAATAAGAGCTCAACTTAGTAAAGAAGGTTTTCCTATTCATGGAGATTTAAAATATGGCGCCAAGAGAAGCAACTTGGATGGCAGTATTAGTTTACATGCCAGGCAATTGAGTATCGAACACCCTGTAACTAAAAAAAATATCTGCTTTACCGCGAAACCTATGGAAGTGGGGATATGGAGGAGCGTTCTTTTCTATTTATAGATAAAGCTTTTTCCTTTATTATTTTCGCAATCGGAATACTTTTTATTTTACTTTCTAACCAGGATAATATATCTAAATACAAAAATGATCGCCGTTCATAAGGATCATTTTCATACTGCTTTAATTCTTTATACAGTGATTTAAAGGCAGTTTTTAATTCATGTGGATAAATGTCGCCTAAACCTTTAACAAACCTTATCATTGCTTTTTGGACCTCATGTAAATCGTTCATTTTTATCAAAAACTTATATGTTTCACGAAGATGATTTTCAAGATGATAATCAAAGCCAGCCTCATAATGAGCAAAAATATTTAGAACACGTGAAAAACATAGTAAGTCTTCTCGCATTTTTAAACTCTTATTACTTATGATTTTATCTAAAAAAATAATACAATTTTCATAATCCTCAGCACCAAAATACATGCATGCTATTTTGTAATAAAACATCATAATGTGATGTGGATCAATTTGATTAATAAAATCTTTAATTCCTTTTTTTATCTCTGGAATTAAAATAAGACCCTCTTCAAAACTTCCCTCTAAAAAATGTATATTAAGTTTATTATTATAATAAAATTGAAAGCTTAAAGCTTTTAGATTGTCATTTTTAGGAAAAGTATCGTGTTGCGTCCAATAAACCATTTGCTTAAGTGTCAGCTTAAATTTTGATGGATATTTTATTAATGCTAAACTTTCCATCAAATAATTATTACCCTTTAGATAGAAAACAGGATGAATAGCAATCATAGTCGGAAATTCTTCAAACATTTCTACCCACTTCGAAGCATACCTGTAAGATGATAAAAAATCTTGAATCAAAAAACTATACCATACATGTGCTTTGAAATACCAGAGCTTTTCTCTAAATCCTAGTGATTCATTTTCAGTTTTGGGTAAGTTTTCATAGAAAAACTGTGTTATTTCTCTAAACTCATTGTCGCTTTTTGCATAACCAGCTTTTATTAATCGTTCATAAAGCTGTAATGATAAATTTGAAAGTTTGGTCGCTAAATTATTTTGATTTCTCAAATTTTCAGCTTCCTCAATTAAAGTCTCTGTTCGATTGCTTAAACTTCTTGTAATATACTGTGACTCTATTACTTTTTCTAATTCAACAATATCATAAGCCACATATTTTTCTTCATTTTTATTAGACAGTAATTTAGCTTTTTCAAGAACTTTAAGGCTTTGTTTATATAATCCTTTTTGATAAAGAATAGTAGCAAAGTCTAATTGCTCCCTGATCTGAATTCGGATATTCTTATGCATCGGATTCATTCTTAAACTAATTAATATTTGTTTATATAAATGCGCCTTGAGGTTTGATAATTGTTGTTTAGAAACGATTCCTTTTTTTAAAATTATCTTCTCATCATAGATACTCATTTTATCTAAAAGCTGAAATAAGTTTAGAAACTTGGAGTCTTCGTTAGAATCCATGCGGCCTACGTATAATGTAAATTGTCTTTTTTCTGACTTGGTTAGTGACTTTATTAGTATAAATAAATTATCTTTCTGCTCATTTGTCATTGTAATCCTTTTTGATGCAAGACACTAACTATTAAGTTGTTAGATAGCAGTTGTTCTTGACGAATATTGTAATACAAAAATAGCAATTTTATTATAGTGAATGTTATCCTTTAATTTAGATTTATATCTTTTTTGATTTTAATTTATGGAATACGTTGAAATTTTTGATACGACGCTTCGGGATGGGGAACAAGTTCCAGGATGTAAATTAGATCCTGTAACTAAATTAGTAATTGCTGAACAGCTAGACCTTCTTGGTGTTGATGTTTTAGAGGCTGGTTTTCCTATTTCTAGTCCTGGAGATTTTAAAGCAGTTGAAGATATTTCAAAACTAGTAAAAAATACTCGTGTTTGTGGTCTTACACGTGCAGTTAAAAAAGATATTGAAACTGCTGCTGAAGCTTTAAAATTTGCGAAACGTTCGAGAATTCATACAGGTATTGGAACTTCTACCAGTCACATGCGCTACAAGTTCAAAGCAACACCTGATCAAATACTTGAACGTGCAGTTTCGGCAGTTCAATATGCAAAGGGTTTTGTTGAAGATGTAGAATTTTATGCGGAAGATGCAGGAAGAACAGAAAATGAATTTCTTGCTAGAGTTTGTGAAGCTGTGATTAAAGCTGGAGCCACTGTTTTAAATATTCCTGATACAACCGGACATTGCCTCCCCGAAGAATATGGAGCTAAAATGAAGTATTTAAAAGAAAATGTAACAGGTATCCAAAAAGCTCGGCTATCTTGTCACTGCCACAACGATTTGGGTCTAGCAACAGCAAATTCTATTGCAGGAGTTCAACATGGAGCAAGACAAATAGAGTGCACTGTAAATGGTATAGGAGAACGAGCAGGAAATACTTCTCTAGAAGAAGTTGTCATGATTTTACGGCAACACCCAAAATTGGAATTAGATACAAAAATTAAATCCAAAAAATTATATAATATTAGTCAACTTGTTTCTGAAAGTATGGCGATGCCAATACAACCTAATAAAGCAATCGTTGGCGCAAATGCTTTTGCTCATTCTTCAGGTATTCATCAAGATGGTGTTATAAAGAAAAGAGAAACTTATGAAATTATAGATCCAAAGGATGTTGGAGTAAATAAGTCATCAATAATACTTACAGCAAGAAGTGGAAGAGCTGCACTTGCATATCGTGCTAAGAATATTGGTTATGAATTAGATAAATTACAATTAGATAGAGTATATGAACAATTCTTGGTTGTGGCAGACCAAAAAAAAGAAATTAAAGACAAAGACTTGCCAAAAATTATTGAAGCAAGTAATATTTAAATGAAATTTAGATGAAAAAGACCCTCTTTGATAAAGTATGGGACTCACACGTAGTTAAAAGTATCAATAATGGGCCTGATGTTCTATTTATTGATCGTCATATGGTTCACGAAGTAACAAGCCCAGTAGCTTTTTTAGGTCTAAAAAATAGAAAACTGAAGGTTCTTTATCCTGAACGAACATTTGCAACTGCAGATCACAATACGCCTACAGTTAACCAACATCTTCCAGTAAATGATCCACTCTCTAGAAATCAGTTAAAAGCGTTAGAGAAAAATGCAAGAGATCATGGAATTTCCTACTGGGGTTTAGGTCATCAAAAAAATGGTATTGTTCATGTTGTTGGCCCAGAATATGGCATAACCCAACCAGGAGCTACAATTGTTTGTGGAGACTCGCATACATCTACTCATGGGGCATTTGGTGCGATTGCCTTCGGAATTGGAACTTCTGAAGTTGAAATGGTTTTGTCTACGCAGTGTATCATGCAGCCCAAACCAAAAAAAATGATCATTACTATTGATGGAGAGCTTAACCAAGGTGTAACTCCTAAAGATGTAGCTCTATTTATTATTTCTAAATTAAGTACTTCAGGAGCTACAGGTTATTTTGTTGAGTATGCTGGAAAAGTATTTAGAGATTTATCCATGGAAGGTAGAATGACAGTTTGCAATTTAAGCATTGAAATGGGAGCTCGAGGTGGAATGATTGCTCCTGATGAAAAAACATTTGAATACATTAGAGAACGAGAATTTACTCCTAAAGAATCAGCTTGGGATAAAGCCATGGATTATTGGGAGACACTATACACTGATAAAGGTGCAAAATTTGATAAAGAAGTAATCTTTAATGGATCCGAAATTGATCCAATGATCACTTTTGGAACAAATCCAGGAATGGGAATCAGCATTACAAAAGTAATACCAAATGCTAAAGATTTTGAGGTAGGTTCTGCTACCTATGCAAAATCATTAGCCTACATGGGTTTTTCAGAGGGTGAAAGTATGATTGGAAAACCAATCGATTATGTTTTTATTGGAAGTTGTACAAATGGTCGCATTGAAGATTTTAGGGCCTTTGCTAAAATTATTAAAGGACATAAACGTGCCAACAATGTAACAGCTTGGTTAGTTCCTGGCTCACATAAAGTTTTAAATGCTATTAAAGAAGAAGGTCTTCTTGAAATATTTGAAAATGCAGAATTCCAATTGCGTGAACCTGGATGCTCAGCGTGTCTTGCAATGAACGATGATAAAATTCCTCCAGGAAAATATGCAGTAAGTACCTCAAATAGAAATTTCGAAGGACGCCAGGGTCCTGGAGCTAGAACTTTACTAGCGAGTCCACTAGTTGCTGCTGCGGCAGCAATTACAGGAATGATAACTGACCCAAGAACTTTAATCTAATTATAATATGGCTTACGATTCATTTCACATACTTAAGAGTTCTGTAGTACCATTACCAATTGAAAATGTAGACACTGATCAAATCATACCAGCACGCTTTCTTAAAGCAACTGAGCGAAAAGGGTTTGGAGATAATTTATTTCGTGATTGGCGATACAACCAGGACGGTAGTCCTAAATCAGATTTTGTCTTAAACAATAATATTTATTCGGGTAAAATATTAGTAGGTGAATACAATTTTGGGTCAGGATCGTCCAGAGAACATGCTGCTTGGGCAGTTTATGATTATGGTTTTAGATGTATAATTTCTAGTTTTTTTGCTGATATTTTTAAAAATAACTGCTTAAATGTTGGTGTTTTACCAGTTCAGGTCTCTAAGAATTTTTTAAAAATAATTTTTGATGAAGTGAAGAAAAATCCAAAGACTGAATTAGTTGTTGATCTACCTGCTCAAAAAATTAGAATAAGCTCAACAGAAACATTAGAAAACTTTGAAATAAATTCTTATAAGAAAGAAAACATGCTTAATGGTTATGACGATATTGACTATTTAAATAACATAAAGGCCGAAATAATTGATTTTGCTGTAAATACCCCACTTTAATTATTAATAAAAATGCTACATGAGTAAGGCAATTGAAATCATGGATACAACCCTGCGCGATGGAGAACAAACTTCTGGGGTATCTTTTTCAGTCTCTGAGAAGTTAACACTTGCAAAGCTTTTAATTAAAGAATTAAATATTGACCGAATTGAAATTGCATCTGCAAGAGTATCTGATGGTGAATTTAAAGCTGTAAAAGAAATTACTTCTTGGGGAGAGGCAAACGATTGTATAGATCAAATTGAAGTACTTACATTTGTTGATAACGGAATCTCTATAAAATGGATGAAAGAAGCTGGAGCCAAAGTCCAAAATTTACTTACAAAAGGCTCCCTAAATCATTTAAAGTTCCAACTTAAACAAAAACCTAATGAACATTTTAAAAATATTGAAAAAAGTATTAAGCTCGCCGCTAAAGAGGGGATTAAAACGAATGTTTATTTAGAAGATTGGAGTAATGGAATGGCTGATTCCCAAGATTATGTTTTTAAATACTTAGATTTTATTTCTAAACAGCCGATCTCAAGAGTTTTATTACCAGATACATTAGGACTTCTAACTCCACAAAAAACTTCTAATTACATAAATTCAATAATAAACCTTTATCCAAATATTCATTTTGATTTTCATGGGCATAATGATTATGACTTAAGTGTAGCCAATGCATTAGAAGCAGTAAAAGCTGGAGTAAGTGGATTGCATCTTACTGTCAATGGAATGGGAGAAAGGGCTGGAAATGCACCACTAGCAAGTGTTGTGGCAGTAATTAATGACTTTTTGCCCAATACAAAAATTAATATTAATGAAGATGCACTTCATAAAGTGAGTCAAATTGTTGCTACTTTTACTGGTTTCAGAATTCCAGCCAATAAGCCAATTGTGGGAGAAAACGTCTTCACTCAAACCGCTGGAATTCATGCTGATGGAGATCATAAAAATAATTTATATTTTAATGACTTACTACCTGAACGTTTTGGTAGAAAACGTAAATATGCTCTTGGTAAAACATCTGGAAAAGCTAATATTCAAAAAAATCTTCAAGAACTTGGTCTTACACTAAATGATGAGGATCTAAAGAAAGTAACTAAACGCATTATAGATTTGGGAGATAGAAAAGAACGAGTAACTGCAGAAGATTTGCCCTTTATCATCTCTGATGTTTTGGGTAATAATATTCCTAATAAAGTTAAAGTTCAATCTTATGTTTTAACTCACTCTAAAGGTTTAAAACCTACAACTAGTGTTTGTATTCAAATTGAGGACAAAACTTTTGAAGAAAATGCATCTGGAGACGGACAGTACGATGCCTTCTGGAATGCATTACACAAAGTATATAAAAGACAAAAAATTGATTTACCAAAATTGGTTGATTATGCTGTTCGTATTCCACCAGGAAGTAATTCCGATGCCCTTTGTGAAACTACAATAATATGGAGGAATAGTAACCAAGATTTTGCAACACGCGGTTTAGACTCGGACCAAACCGTATCAGCTATAAAAGCTACTGAAAAAATGTTGAATATAATTCAAAAATGAAATAGTGAAATGGATTTAAAAATTGCCCTTTTAGCTGGAGATGGAATTGGCCCTGAGGTAATAAACCAAGCAGTAAAAATATCCAATGTTATTGCTGAAAAATTTAATCATATAATAGAATGGAAACCAGCCTTAACTGGAGCTGCTGCCATTGAAGCCGTTGGTGATCCATATCCTGATGAAACCCATGAAATTTGTTTAGCTGCTGATGCTGTTCTTTTTGGAGCTATTGGCCACCCTAGATTTGATAATAATCCTTCTGCAAAAGTTCGCCCTGAACAAGGGCTTCTTAAAATGCGTAAAAAATTGGGTTTATTCGCTAATGTGAGACCTACTTTTACTTTTCCCTCTTTGTTAGATAAATCACCTTTAAAAAAGGAACGTATAGAGGGCACTAACTTGATTTTTCTTCGTGAACTAACAGGTGGTATTTATTTTGGAGAAAGAGGAAGAAGACATAACGGAAATACTGCATTTGATACTTGTACTTATTCAAGAAAAGAAATCGAGCGTTTAGCTATTAAAGGTTTTGAATTGGCCATGACTAGGTCTAAAAAGCTTTGCTGTGTTGACAAAGCAAATGTTCTAGAAAGTTCACGTCTTTGGAGAGAAACGGTTCAAGAGTTAGAAAAAGATTATCCTGAAGTCGAAGTGTCATATGAATTTGTTGATGCAGTGGCCATGCGGCTGGTTCAATGGCCCAACAGTTACGATGTCTTAATTACAGAAAATCTTTTTGGAGATATTTTAACTGATGAAGCATCAGTAATTTCGGGTTCTATGGGTTTAATGCCTTCAGCTTCTATAGGAATTGAGAA
>CENP01076090.1_pt1 | contig 12232 bp, 11 predicted proteins | sample 361281 | NCBI WGS metagenome assembly CENP01 (sample SAMEA2591122, study PRJEB7988) | marine metagenome | biome: marine biome (ENVO:00000447); feature: deep chlorophyll maximum layer (ENVO:xxxxxxxx); material: saline water (ENVO:00002010), including plankton (ENVO:xxxxxxxx) | depth 70 m
ATTGCTGAATTTTTTTATAAAGTTACAGATTATTGGAGTAAAGACGACGAAAGATGCATCAAATGGGATGATGAAAAAATTGGAATCGAATTCCCTAATAAGCCTAAAAATATTTCCGAGTCTGATCAAAAAGGAACTTCATTTGCAGATGCAGACTATTTTTTATAATTTAAAGTGGAGATAAATATGAATAGAGTGACGCAACATTTAGGCACTAAATACCCCATCATTCAAGCGCCAATGGGCTGGATTGCAAGAAGTAAACTTGCATCATCGGTATCTAATGCTGGGGGCTTAGGAGTAATTGAAACTTCCTCAGGTGAGGTGGAAATTTGCAAAGAAGAAATTAAAAAAATGTCAGATCTTACTGAAAATCCTTTTGGCGTAAATTTACCAATCTTATTTTTACAAGATGAATCTATAGTTGATTTTGTTGCAGAATGCGGAGTTAAATTTGTAACCACTTCCGCTGGAAGTCCAGCCAAATACATTGATAAATTAAAGGGAGCTGGATTAACTGTATATCATGCTGTTCCTAGTTTAGCTGGAGCGTTAAAAGCTGCAGAAGCTGGTGTTGATGGTTTAGTTGTTGAAGGAACGGAAGGTGGCGGTTTCAAAAGTCCGGAAGAAGTTGGTTTGTTTGTGTTGATTCAGGCAATAAAAAGAAAAGTTGATTTACCTATAATAGCTGCAGGCGGAATAGCAGATGGACAAGGAATGGCAGCAGCTTTTGCGGTTGGGGCGGAGGGTATTCAAATGGGAACTAGATTTGTTTCCAGTCAAGAAAGCCCAGTTCACGAAAATTGGAAGAACGCCATATTAAATGGTACTGAATCTGATACTTATGTGTTAAATAAAACCGGTTCTCCTTGTTTAAGAGCTATAAAAACTGACTACACAAAAGAAATATATGAAAAAGGATCGATGGATATGAGTGTATTTGGAGGAGTTCAAGATTTATATTTTGGAGGAAATTTAAATGCTGCACCAGCCTTAACAGGACAATCTATGGGTTTAATTGATGAAATTAAGTCAGTTGAAACAATCATTAGTGAGACAGTGGAAGAGTTTAATAAAACTTGTAAAAATCTTTCAGAAGCAAAGATTTGAGTTTTAATTAACTATTTGTTTCATAATTTAAAGAAAAGAATTAATCTATCCATCCGAATTTTTAAAATAAACAAATATGAATTTTTTTGTTGAAAACATTGCGTCTATTCTTCAGGGTTTGTCAGCTATTGGTGTTATTGGGACAGTCTTTTTTCTTGTTCGAGAGCTTAACGAACAGAATAAAGTAGCAAGAGCTAACGTCAGACAAAATGTAGCTGACAGTCATCAAAAAATGGCTCTAGCCGGAATGAAGAAAGATATAGTTAAAATTAAATTAAAGCTAAGAAAAGACGAAGAGCTTACTGAGTTAGAAGATGCGACATATTTATCTTATTTTGCTGTGATGTTGAGATCTAGGGAAAATCAATATTATCAATATACAATCGGCATGTTAGACGAAGAAGAATGGGATTCAATGCTTAAATCATTTAAAACTTTATTTAGATCCAAATACCATCTCAAGTTATGGTCTTTTATGCGAGATACTTTTGATGAAGAATTCGTGATAATTGTTGATGAGATTGTCGAAGGATTAAAATGAAGATAAAGCAGGGCCAAGAATTCTATTTAACGGAGTCTCTTCAACAACACCCAAGTGCTTTTATAATTTTTGATAAGGATTTAAAGATCAAATGGATGAATAATTCATCCAAATATATATTTACTTGTGAAGATTCAAAAGATTTACTAATTAAAGGAGTTTTTTCTTTGGAAGAGTCAAAAAAACTTGAAGAGGCAAATATTGCATCATCTTTTGAATCAAATATTGAAATTCAGCTAAGAAAAATCACTTTCTTTTTAAGATCAAGAGTTCATGAAGTCCCTTTAGAGGACGGTTCATCATTTTTTCTACTGGAAGTAATAACAAATTCTAAGGAGTCTTTAGAGGCCATGAAGGGAACCATCACTTGTATTGAGTATGACCGAATAGATTTAGCTTATCAAAAACAAATAAATCTTAAAACAGGAAAACTAGTTGGTCTGGAAGCTCTCTTAAGATTAAAAGATGAAGATGGAAATATAATTCCAAATGATAAATTTATTCCCCTGATTGAAGGCGAAAGTTTATTTTCTCTTGTAGTAATGTCTTCATTGCAAAAACTTAAAAAAGCTTTTGAACTTAAAAATGAATTTGATATGAATGGCGTAACCATTTATTTAAATGTCTCAGCACATACTGCGATGCAGAATAACTTTACAAAAATTTTTGCTGATTTTGTTAAAGACTTAAATTTAAAACCCGGCGAACTAGGATTGGAAATAACCGAAACAGCAGAATTAGCAGATGTTAAAAAAGCTGGAGAATCTTTTCAAAAATTAAAGGATGTTGGTATCCCATTAGCAATAGATGATTTTGGTGCTGGCTATTCTTCTTTGAGTTATTTAAGAGATTTGCCCGTTGATTCAGTAAAATTAGATAAAGTATTTGCTCAGACTATATCTGAAAAAACTACTTCTGAATTAATTAAATTTGTTGTTAGTGTATGCGACACGCTGTCTTTAAATATGTTGGGTGAAGGGATAGAAACAGATGACCAAAAAGAAAAATTTATTAAAATAGGATGTCCCAATGGACAAGGATATTTAATGCATAGGCCAGAATTTATAGAAGATTTAAAAAAAAGTTTGTAATGGAAATAAATCAAGACAAACCTTCCAAAGGAGCAGAACAAATACTTCTTGCTCAAATAAAGCAAGAGTTTACTGCTCCTGCAGATGCTATTGAACAATATATAGATTTAGTTTCTCAATACATTGAGGAAAATAATATAGCTGTTGAGGACGAGGTAGAACAAATAAAAACAGGACAAAAGAAACTTCTTTCTCAATATGAGGAAGCTTTTAGAGAAAATACGAAAAGTGATTCACAGAAAAATAAAACTGCTGAAGAATATTCTGAATTGAGACATAACTTGAGAACGCCTCTAAACGCAATAATTGGCTACAGTGAGATTTTGATGGAAGATTTTGAAGATGATCTTTCTGAAAGCTGTATAAACGATCTCAATAATATTCTTTCTCACTCTAGAGAAACTGAAAAAGCAATAGAAAAATTTGTTGATTTCATTAAAGGGGACCTCAAACCCGAGCCAACAGATGACTCTGGCCAATCAAATGTAAAAAATGCTGAATCACTTTTTAAGTCTTTGGGAGATTTGGATTACAGTCTTGAGATTGATGACAACCTAAAGGATGCCGATATATTAATTGTTGATGATAATGTAACAAATTGTGAAGTTCTGCAAAGGAGGTTATCTCAACACGGTCTTCAGTGTAGGGTCGTATATGATGGGGAAAATGCACTTAAGGAGGTAGAAAAAAAAACTCCAGATTTAATTTTACTAGATGTCATACTCCCAGATATAAATGGTTTAGAGCTATTAAAAGAATTTAGATCTAAGCATACCGATGACGAGTTACCAATAATAATGGTTTCAGCTTTTAATGACGTGGATAGCACTGCCAAATGCATAAAGCTTGGAGCAACAGATTATTTGCCAAAACCACTAAATGGAACAATCTTGATGGCTAAAGCAGTTGCAAGCTTAGAGGCAAAATACTTTAGAGAGGCCAATAGAAAATTACTAGAAGAATTGCATGTTCGTGCCACCACATGCCCTTTGACAGGAATTGCAAATCGTAAAGTCATATTTGACCATGGAGAAAAATCTTTCTTGGAAAAGAAGAAGGGGAAGGGAAAAGATTTTTCTCTTTTATCCATTGACATAGATTTTTTCAAAAAAGTAAATGATACATATGGGCATCCCGGCGGAGATGAAGTTTTAATAGCTTTTTCAAAATTATTAGAAGAAAAAGGCAAACCAAATATTGTTGGAAGAGTTGGCGGGGAGGAGTTTATGGCGATTATTATGCATAGTGAATCTCAATCAGTAGAGGATTTTTGTTCTCTTCTTCGAGAGGAAGTAAATAATTTAGAAATACCATTCCAAGATGTCGTTATTAATATTAATATAAGTGGTGGTGTAGCTAGTTCTGAATCAGCTGAAAGTTGGGAAGATATGGTTAATCTTGCGGACGAAAGACTTTATAAGTCAAAAGAGAATGGACGAGACCAAATTACATATGACTGATTAAGGAGAGTAAAGTGAAGAAAATTTTGTATGTAGAAGACAATGAAATGAATAGAGATATGCTGGGCAGAAGATTGTCTAGACGAGATTTCGAAGTGATATTTGCTTTCGATGGTCAAGAGGGATTGGATAAAATGAAGTCTGAAAATCCTGATTTAGTTCTGATGGACATGGGTTTGCCAGTTATGGATGGTTGGGAAGCAACAACTAAAGCGAAAGAAGATCCAGAAATATCAGGTATTCCAATAATAGCTTTAACTGCTCATGCAATGGAGCACGACAGACAAAAAGCTTTAGATTGTGGAGCCGATGATTTTGATACCAAGCCAGTAGATTTTAAAAGACTGCTAGAGAAAATAGAGCAAAAAATATAATCAATTTTTGCTTAAAATTTTCGATACCATTCCGGGTAGCTGATTTATAGAAATATCATCCTTCTTGATCAAGCCCTCTACATTTTGCTTTAACAATTCCTCTTGAACATCGGTTAAATCTTTTCCTGAATAAACCAAAACGTTTGGCCTTTCGCTTTCTTCCTTAATTTCGATAAGATTTTCTAGAAATTCAAAACCGTCCATCCTAGGCATTTCTAAATCTAAAACAATTAAAGCGGGTTCTTTATCCAGTTTTGAAAGACCATCTTTACCATCTTTAGCCAAAATAGCTTCGTAACCTGCGTCTACTAGAGCCCTTTCTAAAATATCTCTGGTATTAGCATCATCATCTACCACTAAAATAGTTTTATTTTTATCGTCTGCACCTATTAAAGAAGAAACTGTCTTTAAAAACTTTGCTCTATCAATTGGTTTCGTTAAATAATCATCTGCTCCCAGAGAAGAAGCAAGTTTTTCTTGAGACATTTGGCTAACCATTACAACTGGGATATTTTTTATTTCCTCATCTGTTTTACATTCTTTTAAAATAGACCACCCATCCCTTCCTGGCATTAAAACATCTAAAAGAATTAATTTAGGCTTCACTTCACGAATCATTTTTAAACCTTGCTCACCATCAGTAGCCCCAATCAATCTCATGCCTGCTTTAACAATTGTTCGTCTAATTAAATCATGCATTGCAACATCATCGTCTATCAGTACACATATATTTTCATCGTCAATGTTTTCTACATTGACTTCGGAAATATCTTCTTGTTCAGAACAAATTCTAGGAATAAAAATAGAGAAAACTGACCCTTTACCTTTTTCAGAAGAAACCCCAACATCGCCACCCATTAGTTGAGCAAATCTTTTGCTTATTGGGAGTCCCAAACCGGTTCCTCCGTGAGTAGCAGAGGTTGAACGTTCGGCTTGGGTATATTCTTCAAAAACCTTTGCAACTCCTTCTTCGCTCATTCCTTCACCATCATCGGTTACTTTAAATTCAATCATTTCAATATCATCTCTAACAAAGGAAGAAACATCCAAAGTTACTAAGCCATTCTCTGTAAATTTGAAGGCATTACTCAGAAAGTTAGTAACACACTGCCTAAGTTTAGTTTCGTCTTGAGTCATCGAACCAATCGCGTCTTCTATATTTATTTTAAAACCATTATCATTTTTTGAAGCCAAAGGAGAGTTAACATCCTTTAAGGTATCTACTAATTTTTCAATTTCAAAACTAGTAAGATAAAGTTCCATTTTTCCAGCTTCAATTTTTGAAAGATCTAGAACGTTGTTAATTAGAGACAATAAATGAGTACCAGCAGAAGTGATCTTTTGAAGATCTGGCATTAAATCGTCATATCCAAGGTCTTCGCACTCCTCATAAAGCATCTCTCCATATCCCAAAATAGCATTAAGCGGGGTTCTTAGTTCATGACTCATATTTGCAAAAAACTTACTTTTTTGTTCGTTTGCCTCTTGAGCTTCGTCTCTAGATTCTTCCATTTCTTTTGTTCTTGAATCTATTAGAACCTGTACTTCGTCAGCCATTCTAGAAAAAGCCATCGTCATTAATTCAACTGATTTATCTTCGCTTGACTCTTCTTCGTTATCAGTAGCGAGATCTTGCATTTTCTTTATATCATTTAGTATCAATGTTCTTGAATCTCCTTCAAGCTCATCAGCAAGAATCGACATTTTATTTATTATTGCTTCGTCTCTTTCTTTTCGGCGTCTTGCTTGCTCCTCGCGAATATCCTCCATCTCTGTGAGATGACCTCTATATATTTCTAATGCTTTGCCTAATTGACCAACTTCATCATCATCAGATGTTAGGAAACTTCTTCTCTCAGGCATATTTTTAGACAAATCTCCACTAGTTAGAGCTTCTAAAACCTCAATAGCTTTGTTAATCGATCCGAACGTGCTTGCTGTAATTAGCGACATAATTAAAATTACTACCGTAATTACTATAAATATTAGAGTGTAGATAATATTTAAAATATTATTTTCTTGAGCAATACTCGCACTTTCATCTTTAAAAATGAAAAATTGAGCCATATCTGCTGAGGTATAAGAACTCAAAGGGAGCATTGTAATCGACGAACCTAGATCTGCATCTCTTACATTACTTCTGTTCCCATAATCAGTTAGATAGCTTTCTGCTTTCTGAACAAATAATGACAAATCATTTTCATTCCCAAAGGAATCAACTTGTTCTTCATTTAGTGCTGATTCGTATCTTGCGTAGTCATCTCCTAAGGAAATAATTCCTTGAGGTGTTCTTACTGCTGAAATTAATTCAAACTCATCTCCAAAAGTCTCTAAAGATTTTCTTATATCTATTCCCATAACCATCACAGCTTCAGCATTATTACTAAAAGCTTTAATCGGAAATGCCATTGCTTGATTTAAAGTCGATATTTCTTTTCCAGAGACGTCAATAATCGTAGAGAGAGTTCTTCTAGGCCTTCTACTTGCATCGGTTATATATTCTTCCAGATTTGAAAAAAAATCAGGTTCAGCTTTCGGGTTGCATGGATCAATACCTGATAAATCCAATGCACTACTACAATAAAATCTATTTCCATCTGGGTAATAAGCCATAACATAACTTAAATTTCCCTCATCTAAATCAAATTCAAACATTAGATCCAATAGATATCCCGCTTCCCCAGTATTTTTGGTTGTAATAAATTCAATTAAAGGATTTTTATATTCATCTTCAGGAGAAGAAAGTTCCTCTTCAGGAAAAATTTCGTTTTCAGGGTCCCAGAAAGTTCCTCTCTCTCCGCTAGGCAGCCAGCTAGAAATGGTATCAAAAGATGTTTCTAGAGTTTGAAACCAAGCTGCTTCATAAGTCGTTACGAGCGATTCAGAAGAATACTCTCTTTGAGTATTTTCTCTCCATGAATATAAACCATATAAGACTGCGGCAAGCAGGATATTTCCTACTAAACCAATTAAAATTAGTGTAGTTCTAATACGCATTTAGCGTTTGACTAAAAATTTTATTGTACTTTGAATGTAAGCTTTACTTGAACATCGTTAACTTTTACAGAAACTCCTTCGTAAACAGGAGGCTCATAAAGCCATTTTCTTATCGATTTCATAGCTGCTCTTTCAAATAATCCAGCTGGTTCACTTTCGACAACGTAAGGATCAATTACTGAACCATCGGTATCGATATCAAATTCAATTAACACATAACCATCTTTAGCTAGCCTTAATGCTTTTCTTGGGAACTTAGCTGGCTGCGTATAAATTCTGTTTACATCAATTTCTATCTTGTCATCTTCGCCGACATATCCTACGTCTGCAAAAGAAGAACTAGTAAAAATAAAAAGCGCAATACCTAAAAATAAGCTTTTTACACTTATATCTTTATATAAATTTTTCATTTAAATCTCCATGAGAAAGAAATATTATAAAACGTATCAATTTCAACGTAAAATCATTATTTATGAAACATAAAGTGAGCGAGATGCTTTTGAACCAAAGATATTGGGATATTTTTACCGTTACCGATAATTGTTCTGTAAAAAAAGCTATAAGGATGATGGATGAAAAAAAAATTGGGGCTCTTCTGGTTCACTGTCCTGAAAGTAATAATCCTCAAGATTTGACAGGCATATTAACAGAGAGAGACATTATCGAATTGTTGTCTAGAAGTGATGAAAATCTTGATAATTTTAAAGTCAAAGATATCATGTCAGAAAATATTATCAGCGTTACTTCTTCTCAAACAGCAGAAGATGCATTGTCTCTTATGATAGAAAATCAAATAAGACACCTAGCTGTAATGGAAGCAGGAAGTCTAGTAGGAGTTTTGTCAATGCGAGATATTTTGAAAAAACAATAGTTTAAAACCCAGTACTGTCTTTTGAAAAGTTTGATGGCATTGCTTTTTCATTTAATTCTGGATAATCAATTGTGTAATGCAAACCTCTACTTTCTTTTCTTCTTATAGCACTTTCAATAATAATTCTCGCCACTAATACAAGATTTCTCAATTCTATAAAATCAGACGTGATTTCATAGTTTTTGTAAAAATTTTCTACTTCTTCAAATATTAGCTTTATTTTTTCTTTAGCCATTTCGAGTCTATTATTGCTTCTTACAACGCCTACATAATCCCACATTAGTCTTCTTGTTGCGTCCCAATTATGAGCAATTACAATATTTTCTCCTGCTCTTATTACTTTTGAGTTATCCCAAATAGGCAAATCAATTATTTCTGAGTCAAAATTTAATTTGATGCTTTTAGCAGAGGATTTTGCAAAAACAATACATTCTAATAAAGAATTGCTTGCCATTCGATTTGCTCCGTGAAGACCAGTACAAGAAGTTTCGCCAATTGCATATAAGTTTTTTAAATTAGTTTGTCCGTTTAAATCAGTTTTCACACCTCCACAAGTATAATGAGCTGCAGGAACAACCGGAATAGGATCTTTTGTAATATCAAAACCAAATTCTAAGCATTTTTTTAAGATTGTAGGAAAAGCCTGTTTTATTTCTTCACTATCTTTATGACTGATATCGAGAAAAACATTATCATTTCCAGTTTTTTTCATCTCAGCATCTATTGATCTCGAAACAACATCTCTAGGAGCAAGTTCTTTTCTTGAATCATAAGCCTCCATAAACTGGTTACCTTTATAATTTTTTAGTTTTGCTCCTTCACCTCTGAGAGCTTCACTTATCAAAAAAGATTTTGCATCCGGATGATAAAGACAAGTAGGATGAAATTGATTGAATTCCATATTGGATAGTTCGCATCCAGCTCTCCATGCTAAAGCTATTCCATCACCACTAGCTCCATCTGGATTACTAGTGTAAAGATATACTTTGCTGGCTCCGCCTGTTGCTAAAACTGTTGCCCCAGCAGATATCGATAATACTTCCTCTTTCTTCTTGTCGAAGACATAGGCGCCTCGGCATTTTTTTTCTCCAATTATTAAATCAACAGCCAAATGGTTTTCTAATATTCTAATTTTTTTATTTTTTAAAACTTTTGTAGCTAAGGAATCGGAAACTTCTTTACCTGTCGCATCGGCGGCATGAATTATCCTTCGATGAGAATGACCACCTTCTTGAGTTAAATGAAAATCATTTGTTGTATCATTTTTTGTGAAAGTTACGCCAGAGTTTATTAACCAATCAATTGCAGATTTACCATTTTCTATACAAAATCTGACAGCTTTTTCATCACAGAGACCATCTCCTGCAATTAAAGTGTCTTTGATATGACTTTCAGTAGTATCTTCTTTTGCAAGAACAGCAGCAATTCCCCCTTGTGCATACCAAGTTGAACTATCAACTAATGTCTCTTTTGAAATTATTAAAACATTGAATTTATCAGCTAATTCTAATGCAGCCGTTAGCCCAGCAGCACCACTTCCTATAATTAGGACGTCTGTTTTTATTAACATTTAGAAAAAAAATCTTATTAAAAGCGATATTGATAGTATTGAAACAAGCGCCCAAATAAAAATTTTTAATAATGGACTTCTTCCTTTAGACCAGTCGATTCTGTCCTCTCGATTTCTCTGCTTAGCAGATGCTCTTAACGGACCAAGAAAAAAAAATATGCCCAATGAGCTAATAGCTAAAAGCCCAAAAAAAATAGTGTTGAAATCCACTATCTACTTCTTAATTTTGCCAAGAGTCTTAGCATTTCTAAGTAGAGCCAAATCAAAGTAACCATTAAAGAGAAAGCTCCAAACCACTCCATATACTTAGGCGCCCCTTGTTCTGAACCTTGTTCGATAAAATCAAAATCTAAAACAAGATTAAGCGCTGCAATAGCAACAACGAATAAGCTAAATCCAATTCCAAATAAACCATTGGAATGAATAAAACCAATACCAGAAGAGCCAAACATGTTCATAACCATACTCACTACATAAAGCAATGCTATACCCATAGTTGCTGAGACAATCATTAATCTAAAATTTTCAGTAGGTTTGATAATTCCGGTCTTGTAAAGAACTAATAAAGAAGCCAAGGTTCCCATGGTAAGTCCGACTGCTTGTATAACAATTCCAGGAAATTGAAGTTCAAAAATAGCAGAAATAGCCCCCAAGAATAAACCTTGACTTAATGCATATAGAGGAGCTGTAACTGGAGCCCAAGTTTTTTTAAAGATAGTCGCAAGAGCAAAGCCAAACCCAAAAATTGCCCCACCGATAGCAATTGGCATGACAGTTTCAGGCAATCCAGTTGAAAAGAATTGATTCCAAGTATAAGTAGCCGTGATCATAACTAGTATTAGCAAGATTCCAGTTTTATTTACAGTTCCTTGTAGCGTCATAGTTTGTCCTGGAACTATTGAGTCAGGAGTAAAATTAGAAAAAGTAGCATCGTTCATCGCAGGGTTTCCAGATCTGCCGAACATATTTAGAGCATTGTGTTTAGACATATTTTAAATAGTTAGTTTAGGTTAATTTTAAAACATTTATGGAATTAGCCAACTGCTTTTTAATTGATTTGAACTCCAATCAAATAATGATCTTCGATGTCCTGCGCCTTTTAAAAAGAGAAACTCAAGAGAGTCGTAGCAAAATAGCAAAACAGCAAAATTCTCATAACCAAGTTCTATGTCGATTTCTTCTTTCACTATATCGAAAGATTCTGGGGAAGAAATTTTTAATCCCGGAGAGTCTTTGACTGAATAGCAAACTTTTGACATCTCTCTAGATTGAGACCATGCACTTTTAGAAATTTCATCCTCGATGTGAATATAGGTTTTTCCCTTTAATCTAATTTGAACTTTTAGGTCCGGATCATAACCATGGATTGAAGAAATGGAATTTTCTTTTAATTCATCTATTTTCCCAGATCTATTATCAGTGTGAAATCTAAGAATTCTCTTCTTTGCATTAAATTCTCTAAGGACAACAGTTCGAGTAGAAATCGTTTTGTTTACAAAAGTTGATAAAACAGGAGTATGAAATAATGATTTGCTATTGTTTACACCATCAGCGATTAGATTTTCTGCTTCAAGCAGAGTCAATTCTAAAGAGTTATAAAAATCTAATTTTTCTGACATTATTCTCGCGTTTACTATTTATAGCTTAAACTATAAAAAATGGATATCTCATATATTTTAGACGATTTAAACGAAGTACAAAGAGATGCAGTTACAGAGGAATTACCTTATTCACTTGTTTTAGCCGGAGCAGGCTCAGGAAAAACTAAAGTAATAACTCATAAAGTTGCCTGGTTGAGTAAAGTTAAAAATATCAATCCTTTAAGCCTTTTAACTGTCACATTTACTAATAAGGCCGCTAAGGAAATGCGAGGTCGGATTGAATCCATCCTCGGCGAACAATTGAATCAAATGTGGTGTGGTACTTTCCACGGCTTGTTTCATAGAATGCTGAAGATGCATTGGGAAGAAGCTGGCTTAATTAAATCGTTTTCTATCCTTGATGGCGATGACCAAAACAGAGTCATTAAAAGAGTGATAAAAAAAATGAATTTAGATGAGGCTACTTGGCAACCCAGACAAACACAATGGTTCATCAATAAACAAAAAGATGAAGGCCGAAGAATAGCTAAGCTTCCTAATAAAGCCACTTATGTTGAAGAAAAAATGGCTGATATCTATTTGGAATATCAAAAAACTTGCGAAGAAGAAGGTGTAGT
>CENP01104109.1_pt1 | contig 12214 bp, 6 predicted proteins | sample 361281 | NCBI WGS metagenome assembly CENP01 (sample SAMEA2591122, study PRJEB7988) | marine metagenome | biome: marine biome (ENVO:00000447); feature: deep chlorophyll maximum layer (ENVO:xxxxxxxx); material: saline water (ENVO:00002010), including plankton (ENVO:xxxxxxxx) | depth 70 m
TTTAAGCTCCATACTGCTTGGACTTTTGCTTATTCCTCTTGATGGCAGAGTTGATAATACTTTTGTATTTTTTGTTGGAAGATTTCATCCAATATTATTACATCTTCCAATTGGTGGATTAATAGCTCTTTTTGTTATGGAAATGATTAATAGCTATAGGCCTAAGCTAAAACTTGACTCTGCATGCAGAATTTTACTTTGGTTTTCTATTATAACTATTATTCCGACAACAATTCTTGGTTTCCTTCTTGCTTCAAACGCTAGCTACGATGATGAATTATTAAATATTCATAAGTGGTTGGGGTTACTTACTGCTTTTACTTGTATTTGGCTCTATTTTCTAAGAAAGCGAGATAATAAAAAAAGTGTTGTTAAATATCGTTATGTCCTTTATTCAAATGTTATTTTTTTATCTCTAGCAGGACACTTTGGAGGAATGTTAACTCATGGTGAGGACTATTTGACTAAATATATGCCTGAAGGTATAAAAAGTGTTTTAAATATTGATGAGGAGGAAAATTATTTAGTTGTTGATAAAAAAATAGATTCAAGCTCTGTTGAGTCTACTTATTATATAAATCACATACAACCAGTCATTGAAAATTATTGCTATAAATGTCATGGTGAAGAAAAACAAAAAGGTGAAATGAGATTTGACAATTTGAATTGGGATATGGTGAATGGATTTGATGGTGAAAAATGGAATTTGATGCTCAATGAAATTAATTTAGGGGAAATGCCACCAGAAGATCAAGATCAACTTTCTGATCAGGAAAGAAGAATGTTAGTTGACTGGATTTCAAAAAATCTAGAGATAGCTGCCGAAGCAAAGCAAAAAGATAACAAGATAGTTATGAGAAGAATGACTAAGTCTCAGTATACTAATTCATTAAATGAACTTTTAGGCATATATGTAAATTTTGGAGATGTTTTACCTGATGATGGAAAATCAAAAATGGGTTTTACAAATAATGGGAATATTCTTCAAACATCGTCATTGCATATTGATTATTATCAAAAATTAGCGAGAGAAGCTTTAGACAAAGCAATTGTTAAAGGTGAAAAACCGGTTTCTAAAAAATATAAAGTAATAATTGGGAAAAATAAAGGTGATGGTATCAATGGTGCTGAATTTGGAGGCTATCAAACAGCTCCAATTAATAATGAAGATTTTATGGTACAAATCATAAATACTGATGAATCAACTTTTCAAACTAAGAATAAAATTGGTATTGGGATGAGAGGTTCAGCGAGTAATAGATATTATGTTGTTAAAGAAGGTATGATTTTAAATTCGGCTCTTCCTGCAAAAGAGGTTACTCCAAAATCATGGCAAGGACCTTCACCAAATTTAAAACTTCTCATTAAACAGGACTTTCCAAGAGAAGGTAAATATGCTTTTAGGGTTGAAGCATCTAAAGGTTATAATTCTTTGTCTAACGAAAGATTAATTGATTTAAGAAATGAGGATCTTTTGTTGGATTTACCTAATTCTGTAACAATTCACGCAAAAAATTTAAAACAGAATGAAAAATTTATTTTAAAAGATAAGAAATGGCTTATGCCAAAAGAATTTGCAAGTTTGTCAGAAATCGAATTTTCATATAACATTCCAAAAGATGGAATTTATAAAATTGATTTAATTCATCCTTATGTTGATTCTGATGTAATGCCGTCTTACAGAGTTAGTTTATTTGGGAGAAAAGAACACGGAATTGTTAGTAAGAGGTTAGATGTAATGAAAAAAACAACTAATAATGAAATTACTACACCAGTTACTTTAGCATATTTTTCTAAAGGCAAACATAAAGGTTTTGTAGGCGGTAAGTTTTTTGTTGGTTTCAGTAAACTAGTATTCACGCCAATAAGCAATGATGATCTATTACCAAAAATATTGGAAGAAGAAGAAAAGAAAAATAATTCTGAATATTTAAATGCAAACCCATCGATATTGGCATTTGCTGGGTCACGAACTGATGATGGAATGGATTATAAAGCACTAGATGATCCAATTGAGGTTGAAACACCTTTTGGTGAAAGTAGAATTTTTGAATTTACTGGAATGCTCGAAAACCTTCCAATTCCAATGGGGGACAGTGAAGTAAGTGGTGAACTCGCTAATATTTTAACCTTTGGATTATGGAATAATCACCTTGTGAAAAAAAGTAAACTAAAAGGTCCTCCATTATTAGTTAAATCTGTTGAGTTGGAAGCTCCGTATTTTCCAATTTGGCCACCTGAATCACATACCAAAATATTTTTTGAATCAATTAATAAAAGTGATAATGAATTATATGCTAAGGAAATAATTGAAAAGTTTATGGTAAGAGCTTTTAGAAGGCCCTTGAATCCAGGAGAATTAAATAGATATTTAGATTTTTGGAATAATATAAAAGACGAATTTAATTATTTCGAGGATAGTGTCAAAGAAGTTTTAATTGCTGTACTATGTTCTCCGAATTTTATTTACATAAATCAACCAACTGATTTTAATTTGGAGAATATTGATGATGAATTCTATTTAGCATCACAATTGTCTTATTTTTTATGGAATTCTCCACCTGATGAAAAATTAATTGAATTAGCTTCTCAAGGCAAATTGTATAATAATTTATCAAGACAAGTAGATAGAATGATAATGAGTCCAAAGATTAAAAATTTAATTAATGGATTTTCATATGAGTGGTTGAGATTAGATAGACATAAAAATATGGATGTTAATGTTGAAAAATATATTGACTATACAAGATTTGTTAAAGAAGATATGTTTAATGAGACATATGAATTTATGAAATATGTACTTAAAAATGATCTTAGTATATTAAGCTTCATAGATTCTGATTTTGCTATGCTTAATCAAAACTTAGCTGAATTTTATGGTGTAAATGGGGTCCTTGGAAATGAATTTAGGGCTGTAAAAATAAAAGAAGATCAAAATAGAGGTGGATTACTCTCGCAAGGATCTTTCTTGACTGGACATTCAGACGGAGTTCAACCTCATGCTATTAAAAGAGCTGTTTGGTTGAAGGAAAAAATATTAGGAGACCATCCGCCACCACCGCCACCCAATGTTCCTGAGCTAGATCCTGAAACACCCGGATTTGAAAATTTAACTCTAAAAGAGCAACTTTTTTTACACAGAAATAAAGCTTCATGCATTGATTGTCATCTAAAAATTGATCCTTATGGTGTAGTTTTTGAAAATTATGATGCTACAGGAAGATATCAAAAAACACTAGAAGGTAAATCAATTGATTCTAAATCTATATTACCAGATGGAAAGGAAGTTGAAGGAATTAAAGGAATTAAAGATTATATATTAAACTTTAAAACTGAAGAATTTACAAACTCACTTGTTTCAAATATGTTTGCTTATGCAAATGGTCGCGATGTTGGTTTTGCGGATAAAAAGGAAATTAATTATATTGTTGAAAAAGTGATAAAAAATAAATATAGTTTTAAGACTTTGATAAAAGAAATTATATATAGTCCAACGTTTTATAAAACGGATAAAAATTGGTTAACTAAATTGTTTGCATTAAATGAGTAAAAAATCTTGGCATTTAGATAGACGAACTTTTTTAAAAGGACTTGGAGTAACATGTATGTTACCATACTTTGAAGCAATGTCAATGACAAATTTATCTAAATTTTCAGAGCCAGCTGCAACAAAAAGATTGTGTTTCCTTTATTTTCCAAATGGAGTTGGTTTACCTCCAATTGATAGTGAATACTATAATGAATGGCATTGGTTTCCAATTGGTGAGGGAAAAAATTATAGACTAACTAAATCACTATCCCATTTAGAAAGACACAGAAATAATATGTCCATAATTGGTGGACTAAGTCACCCTAATAGTAGAAGTGTTTTAGGTCATATGGCTGGCGATTCATTTTTAACTGGTGGTGATTTAAGAGGCTTATATAAAAACAGTGTTTCTGTAGACCAAGTTGCAGCAAAGAACTTAAGTCAATACACTAGGTTTCCTTACTTATCATTATCATCTGACGGAGGTGTTGGTTACAAGTCTAGAACTTCAACACTGTCATTTAACTCATCTGGAAAGCCTATTCCATCTGAGCATAGATTAAGAGATATTTTTGAACGTTATTTTTCACCAAACGGTGGTACATCAACCCATGAGAGAAGAAAGAGTCTTAATCAAGGTAAAAAAATTGTTGATTTAGTTTTAGAGGATAGTAAAAGTTTAAAAAATAAACTTGGATCTAATGATCAATCAAAACTTGATGAATACATGACCTCGCTAAATCAAGTAGAAATGCAACTCAATAGAAATGAAAAGTGGCTTGATGTCCCAATGAAAGAATTTGATGCTAGTTTAATAAATTTAGATGTAGATCCAGTATCTGCTCCTCAAGATTATGTTCGTTCAATGATGGACTTAATTGTACTAGGTTTTCAAACTGATTGTACCAGGGTAATAAATTACATGATGGCTAGGGAGGATGGAATGGGATTTGGAGATAATTTCCCTAAAATTGCATTAGGCCTAGCAGGACATCATACAATTTCTCATGATGTCACTACAGGTCATTGGGAAGAATGGGGGCGTCTTGATAGGTGGTATTCAAAACAATTTGCTTACTTCTTAGATAAAATGAAAAACACAAATGATATTAACGGATCGTTATTGGATAATACTCTAATTCTATATGGAAGTGCATGTAGCACAACTCACAATGCAAGAAATTATCCTCTAATATTGGCAGGTGGATCTAAACTTGGACTCAATCATGGAAAATATACTGTTTTTGAAGAAAAACATGAAAGATTATCAAATTTATATCTTAGTATGCTCCATAAACTTGATATTGAAAAAGAAAGTTTTTCTGACAGTACAGGTAAATTACACACTTCGATAATTTAGACCCATATAAAATTTACTTTTTAACTGTTGTGAATTTGAATGATGTTCGTGAACCAAATTTCATACCCGATTTCAAAATTGTTGATGGAAAGCTTTGATTGTTAGGGGAGTTAGGAAAAAATTGAGTCTCTAAGCATAGTCCTGATCTATTAATATACTTTTTCCCATTTTTTGAGTTTAGAGATCCATCAAGAAAATTACCCGTATATAATTGTATGCCGGGTAGATCGGTAAATACCTCCATTTTAATGCTAGTTCGATTGCTGTATAGCTCACCAACTTTTCTCAATTGCTTATTATAATTATCTAACACCCAACAATGATCATAACCATTTCCAAGTTTTAACTGAGTGTTTTCATGATTTATATCTCTACCGATTTTTTTTCTTTTTCTAAAATCGAAAGGAGTATCATCTACATTTTTTATTTCACCTGTTGGAATTATTTTTTCATTGACTGGTAAAAATGCATCAGAATTTAACTGTAACTCATGATCAAGTATATCACCTGAACTCTCACCTGAAAGATTAAAATAAGAATGTTGGGTTAAATTAATTATTGTTGACTGATCGGTCTGAGCTTCATAATCAACTAATAATTCATTGTTTTCATTTAAAGTATATGTTACATAAATATTTAAGTTACCAGGATAGCCCTCTTCCATGTGTTTAGATAAATAATTAAGTTTAATATAACTATAGTTAATTGAATCATAGCTTACAACATTCCAATTAACCTTATCAAAACCTTTAAGCCCTCCGTGAAGGGATGTGCCATTATTATTTAATGCGAGATTATAGTCCACATTATTAATTGAAAAACTTCCATTATCAATTCTATTAGCAAATCTTCCAACAACAGCTCCAAAATATGGATGCCCATCTAAATATGAATCTAGGTTATTAAATCCAAGTACAATATCAATTAAATTGTTGTTTAAATCAGGAACCTTAATGCTAGTTATTATACCACCATAAGTAATTACTTCAACCTGACATGTATTATTTTTTAAAAAATATTTGTATACGTTATCACCATTTTCCAATTTACCAAATATCATATGATTTTCTTTTTGATAATTACATGAATTTAAAATTAAAATTGGGATAATTAAAAATGATAAAAAAAATTTTAATCCTTTTTTCATGAATTAGGTCTAAATTTTGTTAAACTAAATATAAATATAATATGAAGTTTATTTTCAGCTTATTATTATTGCTTTTTTCAAATTTGTTTTTCAGTCAAGATAATCAATTGAAAGTTTATTTAGATTGTAATTGCGATGAAAACTATCTAAAACAGAACACTTCTTTCTTAGAATATGTTAGAGACCAAGATTTAGCAGATGTTGAAATTTTTATACTCGATGTATACACACCAACTGGGACAAGATCTTTTGAAATAAGGGCTGATGGTAACGGAATTTACAAAGAAATAAGCACTAGAACAAAAGCTGTTGGATATTCAAATGATACATCTAGTACCCTAAGAGATAAATTACTTAACAAAGTTAAATTGGCATTGGTTCCTTTCCTTGACATGGGAGGTTATGATCTAAATGTTGATGTACAATCAAATCTCGAAGATTTTACTTTTAATAATGATAAATGGAAAAATTGGGTTTTTGAGTTATCTGGATCCTACAATAATGACAAAGAGGAAAGCAGAAAAACCAACAGATATGAAATTGAATTTGAAATTGACAAACTTACACCAGAATGGAGAATTGGAATAGATTTTAGTAGAAGTGAATCCAACAGGAATTTTTTTAGCGACGATAATGTATACACTAGCAATAGAAAAACAACTAGTTTAAGAGCAAGGGTTGTTAAAAGCATATCTAACCATTTTTCAATTGGAGCATTTGTTGGTGGATTTCAAAATACTTATGAAAATGTAGATTTTCAGCGATATATTATGCCTGCAATTGAATATAGTTTATTTTCCTATGAAGATGTATTGAGTAAAGAAGTTACACTTGCTTATAGAATTGGTACTGGTAAAAGAAACTATATTGAGAAAACAATTTATGGGTATACAGAACAAGTGGTTTATCCACACGGTCTAACTTTAAATGTGAAGTTTAGAAAAAAATGGGGGAATATAAGCTCATATATCCGAGGAGATCAATTTTTAAACGACGGTACAAAAAAAAGGTTATCATTGCGAAGCAGTTTAGACATAAGAGTTTTTGAGGGTCTGGCAGTTAGATTTTCAAGTAATATAAATTTAATAAGAGACCAATACAATTTGGCTGCTACTAGCACTTCAACAATTGAAGACTTACTTCTTCAACAAAGACAAATCGCCACAGATTATAAAACAAGTTTTTCAATTGGTCTTAGTTACACCTTTGGATCTATCTATAATAGTGTTATAAATACAAGACTATAAAAAGTATTTAATTAAATTAGATAATCATTTAATATGAAAAAAAAAGTCTATTTAATATTCGCAATTTTTTTATTTATATCATGCTCAAAATCTGTTACTCATTTAGATGTTAGTTTATATGAAAATGCTGTAAAGCATTTACCACAGAATCTAGATAAATTTGTCGATAATAAAATTATTTCTCGCGAATGGATTGGTGAAACTTTTTATTTTAAACTAAAAAATGATACAATTTTTAAATCATTTAAAATAGAAATTAATGATTTAGAAATTGTTGAAGAAAATTATCCTTTAGGAAGCAATGATAAATTAAGTTTTAATGAATTTATTTCTCCTGACGGTAAAAAAAGTATTTATATTAAAAATTTCAATCTGTGGGTAAAAGATTTAAAAACAAATATTAGCAAGCAACTTACATTTGATGGATTTAAAGATTATGGATATGCAACAAATAATGCTGGTTGGATAAAAAATGATCGACCCGTCTTAAAATGGTCGCCAAATTCTGAAATAATAGCAACATTCAGACAGGATGCAAGGGATGTAGGAGAAATGTATTTAGCTACCACGAATGTTGGACATCCCAAACTTAAAAAATGGAAATATGCACTACCAGGTGATGAAAAAATATTTGAAATTGAAAGAATATTTGTAAATGTTAACTCTGGTAAAATAACTGCTTTTAAAATGGGAAGAGATTTCCAAAGATCTACTACAACTGACCATATTGCAGATACTGATGGTACTCTACTTGATAGTGAATTTAGTAGTGATAATAAAAGATTAGCATTTATTTCATCATCTAGAGATCATAAAGAAGCTCATTTAAAAATTGCAGATATTAACTCTGGAAATATTAGCTCTATTTACAAAGAAAAAACTGAAACCTATTACGAATCTGGTGTTAGTGGTGAAAATTGGAAGGTTTTTTTTGATACGAATGAGTTTTTATGGTATTCTGAAAAAGATAATTGGGGTCACCTTTATCTCCACGATTTAAAAACTGGAAAATTAAAAAATAAAGTTACCACTGGAAAATGGTTAGTAAGAGATGTTTTGTACGTCGATGAATTATCAAGAGAAATATTTTTTACAGCTGGAGGAAGAGAAGAAGGCAATCCGTATCATGTTTACTTATATAAAGTTAATTTTGACGGATCAGACTTAGTATGTTTAACACCTGAGAAGGGATCACACAATATTTATCCGTCTGATAATTGGAAATATTTTGTTACAACATTTTCTTCAACAAAAAACCCACCAATAACTCTGTTAAAAAATAGGAATGGAGAAACATTAAAAGAAATAAATAGAGTAGATATTTCAAAACTAATTGAAAATAACTGGGAAAAACCAATTGAATTTTCTGTTAAAGCTCGAGACAATGAAACAGATATTTATGGACTAATTCATTTACCAAGTTTTTATAATGAAAAAGATAAATATCCGGTATTAAATTACATTTATCCAGGGCCACAAGCAGGTAGTATTAGAGATTATTCTTTCAAATCCACTACACGTGATTTTCAATCACTGGCAGAATTAGGCTTTGTAGTTGTTGCTGTAAATGCAATGGGAACACCTGGAAGATCTAAGTCATTTCACGATGCTTACTATAAAAATATGGGTGACAACGGATTGCCTGATAATATCAAAGCAATTAAAGATTTATCAAAAAAATATAATGCTATGGATATTGAAAGAGTTGGTATTTGGGGACATTCTGGTGGTGGATTCGCATCAACTAGAGCTGTGTTTGAATACCCTAACTTTTATGATGTTGCTGTTTCAAGTGGAGGTAACCATGATAATAGAAATTATGCGGCAGACTGGGGAGAAAAATGGCAAGGGCTTTTAAAAAATATGGAAGATAAAGGATTAAATGAAAGTAATTTAAACAAAACAAATTATGATAATCAAGCAAATCAACTTTTGGCAGAAAATCTTAAAGGAAAATTATTATTAGCACATGGAAATATTGATAATAATGTACCCCCATACAATACTTATCTTGTAGTTGATGAATTAATTAAAGCCAATAAAGATTTTGATTTAATTATTCTTCCAAACCAAAAGCATGGATTTGGTAATCAAAATAATTACTTTATGAGAAGAAAATGGGATTATTTTGTAAAACATTTAAAAGAACTAGAACCTCCTAAAAATTTCTTTTTGACCCTTTAGATTTTTTTCTTTTTTTACCCTTATTGAATTTTCTTTCCTTGTGATATTTTGAGGACTCATCTTTTTGCCCTCTTTTATGGGTTATATTAATATTAATTTTTCTGTTTTCAACTTGAAAATTTTCAAAAACTTTAAAAATTAAGTCCTTATGTTCGGGTTTTGTATTAAAAAAAGATTTTGTTTTTTGAACATCAACATTGTAAATATCTCCAGGATTTAATGAACATAACTCAGTTAAAAAATCTTTAAGATTTTGCCAATTATAATAATCTTTTGTCCCTAAATTTATCTGATATCTTAAATCTTTATCTTTTTTTCCCTTTACTATTTTAATTTCCTCCTCTTTTAGAGAATTCAATTTTCTTTCAAATTCTAGAGAAGCTATTTTTTTAATCAATTCTTCCTTTGTAATAATATCTAAATTCTGATTAATTATGGACAAAAAAGGATTTAACTCTTCATTTATATTTGTATTTATTATTTTTTTGAAATATTCTTTGATTTGATTTGCAAAAACTTCATTTTTTGATGGTAAATCATTTAAATGAATTTTAATCTTCAGTTTATTTTCAATAGATTTTAATTTTCTTTTTTCAGATTCATTCATAAATAAAACAGAAAGTCCTTTTTTGGATGCTCTTCCAGTCCTTCCGCTTCTGTGATTATATATTTCAACCTCGTCAGGTATCTTGTAATGAATAATGTGAGTAATATTTTCAACATCAATTCCCCTGGAGGCAACATCCGTAGCTACTAAAATTTTAATTTGTTTAATTCTAAAAGATTTCATGACCGTATCACGCTGATTTTGACTTAAATCTCCATGCAATGCACCAGCGCTGTATCCATCTTCAATTAGTTTTTCACATATTTTTTGTGTTTCTCTCCTAGTTCTACAAAAGATTATCGAAAAAATATCTGTACAAGAATCAATAAATAACTTTAATGAATTATACTTGTTTCGAGAATTAACATTAAATCTAATATGGGAAACATTTATTGAACTTGAATTTTTTTCACCAACCGTAATTTTATATGGCTTTTTCATAAACTCATCTGCAATTTTGGAAACCTCATTAGGCATAGTAGCAGAAAAAAGCCAAGTTTTTTTTGACTTAGGAGTTTTGGCGAGAATTGATTTGATATCATTATAGAAACCCATATTCAACATTTCATCAGCTTCATCAAGTACACAAAAATCAATCTTTGATATATTTATATATTTTCTTTTTAACATATCAAGCATTCTACCTGGTGTAGCAACTACTATTTGAGCTCCTTTTTTTATTGATCTGGATTGTTCTTGAATACTACTTCCACCATATATAGAAACAATATTCAATCCTCTTAAATTAATAGAATATTTTTCTAATTCAGATGTAATTTGTAAACATAATTCTCTAGTTGGAGCAATTATGAGAGCCTGAGTATGTTTGGATTTAATTTCTAAATGGTGAAGAATAGGTAATCCAAAAGCTGCTGTCTTACCTGTTCCTGTTTGAGCTAAAGAAATAATATCTTTTGGTTTATTGATTAAAAGTGGAATTGATTTTAATTGAACTTCTGTTGGGTTTTTGAAGCCTAATTTTGTTATTGCAGAAATAATAGGCTCATTTAAACCCATTGATGAAAAGTCACTCATTGGCGGCAAAAGTAACTTATTATAGTAATATTATACTATAAAGGTTTTTATTTAATAATTTTTCTGATTGTTTTTGAAGTTACAAGCCAGAGCAAAAAGCCACTCATAACAGTTATTAGACCCAAAATAGAAAAAGCTCTAATTAATTTATTATTAAAATCATCCCTACTTTCATAATCCATTGTATGAGTCATCCATAAAAAATCAAACCATCTCCAACTTCTGTGTCTAACAGTTTGAAACTGACCATCTTTAATGGATATATATGATTTTAATTTATCACTACCCTCATAAGAAATCACATATGCAGGTAATGGTCTTCCTCTGTATTCATGGTGATTTCCAACCTCATTAATAATTTCAATATCACTAATTTTATATTCATCAAGAATATTATTATTTGAAATTATTATAGCCTCTTGTTTTGTAATGGAATCTTTTACACCTCCATCGTAGGCATTTATGAGTTTAGTTCCATTAATCCAATAATAAGGAATATCAGCAATTTCTTTTAGTTCTAAAGAATTAATAGCAGCGCCAAAATTAAATTCGGATGGACTTAATAAATTTTTAAAATGATTTTTAACTTTAACTTTTTTAAAGTGGTCCCCATGAATTTCATCTAATTCAGTCCACGAAAAATATAAACCACTAATTGTCCAGAAAAGAAATTGAATGCCAAGAAACAAACCTAGATAACGATGAGCGGTTCTAATTTTTTGTGATGTTTTCCCTTTTATTAAAGCCAATTAATCTAATGTTTTCCTGTATCTCTGTATTTACAACAATCAGGCAACTTGTCATAGACTTCAGTTGTAGTTATGTATTCCCCATTATCGTGTCCTGACTGGGCAATTTTACTTCTAATTTCTTGAATATTAACTTTTTCATTATTATATATAATTGAAAAATCACCTGATTTCTTATTCCAATTGGCATATTTTACACCATTTAAAGACAACGTAGCTTTTTCAATTCTTTTTTTACACATTGAACAGTTTCCCTCAACCAAAAAAGTCTCCTTAATATTTTTGTCATTCGATTGACTAAATGTGAAAAAAGGAACAATTAAAAATAATACAATATATTTTTTCATATTTACTAA
>CENP01029627.1_pt1 | contig 12207 bp, 12 predicted proteins | sample 361281 | NCBI WGS metagenome assembly CENP01 (sample SAMEA2591122, study PRJEB7988) | marine metagenome | biome: marine biome (ENVO:00000447); feature: deep chlorophyll maximum layer (ENVO:xxxxxxxx); material: saline water (ENVO:00002010), including plankton (ENVO:xxxxxxxx) | depth 70 m
ATTAATAAAATAGCAACTCTTAGAAATGCTAGGGGAGAAGATTATCCAAACTTAGTTAAAACTGCTAAAGACATTATTAAGTTTGGTGCTGAAGGGATAACTATACATCCTAGACCTGATGAAAGACATATCAAATACTCTGATGCATATGATCTAAAACAAAATATTTCAACTGAATTAAATATTGAAGGGAATCCATCTAAAAAATTTGTTAATATGGTTTGTGAAGTAAAACCTGATCAAGTTACTTTAGTCCCTGATGAATCTGATGCAATTACATCTAACTCAGGCTGGGATACAGTTAAAAATTTTGATTTTTTAAAAGATGTAGTTCATGAATTTAAATTAAACTCAATAAGAGTATCAATATTCATTGATCCTGACTCTAAAATGCTTGAAGGAGCAAAAAAAATAAATGCTGATAGAGTTGAATTATTTACTGGTCCATATGCAAAACAATACATTAATGATAAATCAAATGCTATAAATAGTTACATTAATTGCTCTGAAATTGCCAATAAAATTGGAATGGAGCTTAATGCAGGTCATGATCTAAATCAACAAAATCTTGAATTTTTTAAAAACAATATTGTAAATCTTAAAGAAGTATCCATAGGGCATGCACTAATCTCAGAGTCACTTTATTTTGGTCTTGAGTCTACAATTAAATCCTATTTAAAAATTTTAAATTGAATCTACTTCACTCTAAAATAATTGGTGATTCTGATAAGAATATCATTATTGTTCATGGTTTTCTTGGTATGGGAGACAATTGGAAATCTCATGCAAATAAAATTGCTGAAAGTGGATTTAAAGTTCATCTTATTGATTTAAGAAATCATGGAAAAAGTTTTTGGACTAATGAATTCAGCTTCGATTTAATGGTACAAGATATTTATGAATATATCTCTCATCATAATATCTCAAATTTTTACATGATAGGTCATTCAATGGGAGGAAATGTTACAATGCTTTTCGCCAAGAATTATCCAGAGCTACTTAAAAAAATTATAATTGTAGATATAGTTCCCAAAGCATATAAACCTCACCACGATTATATACTTGAAAGCTTAAAATCTCTTGACTTTAAAATAATAAAATCAAGAAATGATGCAGACTCTCAACTTTCAAAATTAATTTCTGATGAAAGAGTTAGACAATTCTTGTTAAAAAATCTTTATTGGAAAGACCAAGATACCTTAGGTCTAAAAATTAATCTTGACATATTATATGATTTTAAAAATAAGCTTTCATTAATTTTGAAAGAAGACTTTTCTTTTAATAATCCAACCTTACTTATTCATGGTGAAAATTCTGATTATGTAAATGAATCAGATTATGAGTTAATGAATTCTTTTTTTAAGAATCTTGATATAATAAAGGTCCCATCTGCAGCCCATTGGGTACATGCAGATAATCCTAAATTTTTTCTTGAAAAAACGATTAATTTTTTAAATTGAATTATGGTTAATACTACAATTAGAAAGGCTAATTCAGGTGATGTAAAAGATATACTCAGATTATTAATTGAACTTGCTGTATATGAAAAAGAACCAGATGCTGTAAAAGTAACTGAACAAGAATTAATAAGAGATGGATTTGGAAAGAATCCAAAATATCAATGTATTCTAGCTGAAACTGATAATACAATTGTAGGACTAGCATTCTATACACCAAGATATTCTACATGGGTAGGAGATACCCTCCATCTTGAGGATCTTATAGTTACAGAAAAAATGAGAGGTAAAGGAATAGGCACACTTCTTTATAAATCATTTCTAGTGGAAGCTAAAAGAAGAGATGTAAATAGAGTAGAGTGGTCTGTTCTTGATTGGAATAAACCTGCTATTGACTTTTATAAAAAGACGGGTGCAATAATTGATGGTCTAGATCAATGGAAAATTGTTCGAATGAACAAACAAATAATTGATGATTATTTATCTAGATAATTCTCTATAAAGTTGTTAATAAACTTCTTTATTTCATTTCTAGCTTTTATAAAATGGTCCCCATATTCACCGTTTTTAATTTTTGTAGGGTCAATAAAGTTTTGATGTATTTTAACTAAAGATTCACCAGGAAAAACTGGACATGTCTCATTAGCGTTATCACATACAGTTATGATAAAATCAAATTTAATTTTTAGGTAATCGTCTACTAAATTTGAAGTATGATTAGATATATCAATTTTATCCTCAAGCATACAGCGAACTGCATTTAAATTTAACCCATGTTTTTCAATCCCTGCACTGAATACAGATACAGAATTATCTGTTAAATGATTCAAATATCCATGGGCTATTTGACTTCTGCATGAATTACCGGTACAAAGTATAAGAATTTTTTTCATTAAAATCCTAAAGAAATTTTTGCTATATAAAAAAATAAGAAGATTCCAAAAATATCGTTAGCAGTAGTTATAAAAGGTCCTGTAGCTATAGCTGGATCAATTCCTTGTTTATCAAGAATTATAGGAACAAAAGTTCCAACCAGTGCAGCAATTATTATAACTCCCATCATTGACCCAGCTATAGTAAGACTCATAAATAAATCTTGATTGACAATTTGACCAAAAATTATTAAAATAACTGAGAGAGCAAAGCCATTAATTAAACTAAGTCCAACTTCCTTAAAAAGTCTATTTACTAATGAGCCTTTTACTAAATCATTTGCTAAACCTTGAACTATAATTGCAGAAGATTGCACACCTACATTACCAGCCATAGCTGCAATTAAAGGAGTATAGAAAAATAGATTTCTGAGGTCAGGTTGATTCATTATTTGTTCAAAATCTTTCAAAATAAAAACACTTCCAAGCCCACCAAGTAGTCCTAAGAATAGCCATGGTAATCTAGCTTTTGTTAATTGTAAAATTGAATCATTCACTTCAACTTCAGATGATATACCAGCAGCTAATTGGTAGTCTTTTTCAGCTTCATCTTTAATCAAGTCGACAATATCATCAATTGTAATTCTACCAAGTAATGTTTTTCTTTTATTTGTAACAGGAATCGCTTCCAAATCATATTTAGACATAATTTTTGCAACATCTTCTCCTTCTTGATCAACAGTAACATAGTCAACATTTGGAATATAAATATCCCTAACTTTAGATCTAGACTTAGCAGTAACAACATCTTTAAGTGAAAGTCTTCCTTTTAATCTGTTTTTTGAGTCAACAACATAAATGGAATGAACTCTAGTTACATTCTTTGCTTGTTTTCTTATTTCATCAAGACATTTGGAGATACTTAGATTCTCATTAACACTTACTAGCTCTTTAGCCATCAAACCACCAGCTGTATCCTCATCATATTTAAGTAACTCTTTAATATCATCTGTTAACTCAGCATTTTTAATTTGAGAGAATACTCTCTCTTGTCTCTCCTCGGTTAATTTAGAAATAACATCTGTTGCATCATCTGTATCTAGCTCAACAATTTTTTCAGCAATTTCTTTAGCAGATAATTTCTCTAAAATTATTTCTCTTAAGTCTTCATCAATTTCTGCTAATGCATCTGCAATTTTTTGTTTATCAAAAATTTTAACTAGAAAAATTACTTCTGTTGTTTCTAATAGCTCAAAAATTTCTGCTAAATCTGCGTAATGAATATCTGCTAGACTAGATAAAAGCTTATCTCTGTTGTTGTCTTCAATAAGCTTTTTAATCTTACTGATTAACTCATCATTAATTTTAAATTGTTTCATTAGTGATTTTTTGTGTTAATCTAATAAAGTCATTTACAGATAATTGCTCAGGCCTTAGACCAAAGATACTATCTTCTAGAATATTTTCCTTTATATCAAGTTTTTTTAAAGAGTTTTTTATTTTCTTTCTTCTTTGCTGAAAACTAAGTTTTACTAATCTATCAAACAGCTTTACATCAAAATTAATATTAACATTCTTCTTTTTGGTCATTGAAATAACTGATGAATTAACTCTTGGTTTTGGAAAGAATACGTTAGGTGAAACATCAAACAGAATTTTAACATCATATAATAACTGAGTTTTTACTGAGATTATTCCATATTCCTTTGAGTTAGGTTTACTAATAATCCTCTCTGCAACTTCTTTCTGAAACATTCCTACTAGATTATCTACTAATAAATAGTTTTCCAATATTTTAAAGATAATCTGTGATGAAATATTATATGGAAAGTTACCTATTATTAAGTTCTTGCTGGTCTGAGACAAAACATCCTTCAAATTATATTTTAAAAAATCTTGTTTAATAATATTTGGGTTGTGTATTTTAAATGAGCTTTTGATATACTCAACAGACTCAGTATCGTATTCAACAAGAATTAATTTATCACTATACTCAAATAGGTATTTTGTTAAAGCACCTTTTCCAGGTCCGATTTCAACTATATTATCAAATTCTTTTAAACTAAAAGAATTAACAATCTTCTTTGAAATGTTTTCATCAATAAGGAAATGTTGACCCAGGAATTTTTTTGGACTAACATTTTCAATCATAGAATTAGTTTATTATATCAAATCCAGTATATGGGACTAAAACATCAGGAATTATAATTCCATTTTCAGATTGATTATTCTCAATTAATCCAGCCATTACTCTGGGAAGAGCCAAAGAACTACCATTTAGAGTATGTAATGTGTAGTTTTTACCGTCTTTATCTTTAAATTTTAAATTAAGACGATTTGATTGATATGTTTTAAAGTTTGAAACTGAGCTTATCTCAAGCCATTTTTCTTGACCCTTTGAAAAAACTTCAAAATCATAGGTTATCGAAGATGTAAAACCTAGGTCACCCGCACATAAATTTAAAATTCTAAAATCAAGTTTAAGTTCGGTTAGAATTTCTTTTATATGCTCTTTCATTTTAATTAATGCATCATCAGACTTGTCAGGATGTTCAATTCTTACTATCTCTACTTTATCAAATTGATGTAATCTATTTAATCCTCTTACATCAGACCCATAACTTCCAGCTTCTCTTCTAAAACATGGGGTATAACCAGTCACCATAACTGGGACGTGGTCAACTGCTAAGATTTTATCTCTGTATATGTTTGTTAAAGGAACCTCTGCTGTAGGAATTAAATAAAAGTCATCATTGATAACATGATACATTTGACCATCTTTATCAGGCAATTGGCCAGTAGCATAAGCTGAGTCTGAGTTTACCAAGTGAGGAACTTGAAACTCATTGTATCCTGCAGAGCTATTTCTATCTAAAAAGAAGTTAATTAATGCTCTTTGAAGTTTGGCACCTTTACCTTTAAATACTGGAAATCCTGATCCTGTTATCTTACTTCCTAATTCAAAATCAATAATGTCATATTCTTTTGATAAATCCCAGTGATTTTTTAGATCATATCCAGACTCCTTAAAATTAGAGCTTCTAAATACTTCAATATTATTTTCCTCAGAAAGTCCATCAGGTACTTTTGAATCAGGAATATTAGGTACTGTAGTTATTAGATCCAATATTTTAATTTTAACTGTATCTAATTCTTCTGCTAAACTCTTTGACTTTAATTTTAAATTTGACGACTCAGATTTGAGACTATCAATGTCAATATCATTATTACCTGATTTAAATGCTCCAGCTATGTCTTTAGAAATTGTATTAGACTTAAAAAGAATATTATCAAGTTCTTGCTGTATTTTTTTTCGATTATTATTGAGCTCTATTATGCTATCTATTACATCTAGATTCTTGAAACCTCTTTTTTTAAGGCCTAAAATTGCGTCATCTTTTGAGTTTGTGATGTAATCAATTGAAAGCATAATTATTTTAAATCAAAGATAAAATTTATTTGTTGATTAACTGAATACAATAAGTTTCATCTTTTTTTAATTGCTCTTTTAAGGCTTCAATTGATGAAAACTTTATCTCATCTCTTATTTTTGATAATACATCAACAGAAATAGTTTTATTATAAATGTCATTATCAAAATCAAATAAATGAACTTCTATTGATTTTTTATTTTGACCTATTGTAGGTCTATGACCAATATTCATCATTCCATGGAATTCATTATCATCAACTAAAGTCTTTATAAAATATACACCATCTCTAGGAATAATCTTATAATTTTCTTCAACATAAATATTTGCAGTTGGATAATTAATTTGTTTTCCCAAACCATCACCTTTGACAACTTTTCCAGTTAATTTAAAAAATCTACCTAAAAATTTTGCTGATTTATCAAGTTCACCACTATTAATTGAATCTCTAATTTTAGTTGAACTTACAGCTATAGATTCAACCTCATGTGCTTTAATTTCTTCAACTATAAAATCAAAACTTTCTCCATATTTTTTTAAATTATCTACTGATGCCTCTCTCCCTTTACCAAATCTATGATCATAGCCTATAATTATATGATTAATTTTTAATTTTTCAATTAAATAATCTTTAATAAATTGATCAGCAGATAATAATGAGAAACTTTTATTAAAAGGATGTATAATAAGATTTTCAATCCCTAACTTTTCAAAAGCTTTAATTTTTTCATCTAATGTATCTATCATTTTGACTTCATTATACTTATTTAAAATAATCCTAGGGTGAGGGAAAAATGTAAGGACAACAGATGATAAATTCTTTTTTTTTGATGAAGAAATTAACTTATTCAAGATTTTCTTATGACCTTCATGAACTCCATCAAATGTTCCAATTGTTAGAATGGTTCTTTGGTTTAAATTATAATCTTCAATACTTCTGAAAATTTTCATTTAATAAAATTTTTCTTGTTGTAGAGATTCATTGTCTCTTCAATACCAGTTTGAATAAATGAGAAAATAATCTCAATTGAGCTAATTGTAAGAGTATTTATATTGGACATTTCATAGCTACTCCACTTTCCTAAAACATAATCTGATTTGGGAATCTTATTGTTATTTGATATTCCAATCCTTAACCTAGCATAATTAGAAGTTCCAAGATTATCTTCAATGTCTTTTAAGCCATTATGACCTCCAGACGTGCCATTTGGTTTTATTTTAATATTTCCAAAAAATAAATTTAAATCATCACAAACAACCAGAATGTTTTCAAGTGAAACTTTTTCTTTTTTTTGCCAATACAATAATGATCTTCCTGAATTATTGACATAATTGTTTGGTTTTATGATAATTATCTTTTTTCCTTTGAAACTTCCTTCTGCCCTTTGAGCTAGTTTTACAGATTCAAATTTGGTATCTAGATTTTGAGAAAGTTGATCAACAATTTCAAAGCCTATATTATGCCTAGTATCATCATACTCGTTACCAATATTTCCAATACCTAGAATAAGATATTTATTCATATCAGATTTATTATTTAAACTTGAGAAGATCTTCTTAAGAAAATTCATCATTATTTATTAACCTAATAAAGTTAAGATTAATTAAATAACGCAAAATATTAAGACTCTTTAGACTCATCTTTAGGAGCTTCAGTATCAGAACCTTTTGCTTCTGTACCTTCTGCACCTTCTGCACCTTCAACACCTTCTTCACCTTCAACACTTTCCTCTTCCTCTGGAAGTGCCATTGATGCTCTTGATGTTCTAACTTGACAGATTACAGTATTATCTGGGTGAAGTATTTCAAAGTCCTCGTCATCCACTTGAGATGTGTAATATTTATCCCCTAATTCAAGTGAAGAAATATCTACATCAATAGAATCAGGAAGATTACCTGGAAGTGCTTTTATTTTGAGCTTTCTTTTATTTCTACTTAAAACACCACCACTATTCATAACTCCAGGGGCTGATCCACTAACAATTACCGGTATTTCCATTGTAACTGGCTTATCATCAAATAGTTCATAAAAATCAGCGTGCAATATTTTATCAGTTACTGGGTGAAATTGAATATCCTGAAGAATAGCATTCACTGTTTTATCCCCAAAATCTAGTACAACAGTATGAGCAGCTGCTGTATAAACTAAATCTTTGAATCCTATTTCTTTTGCAGAAAAATGTACTACTTCATCACCTCCGTACAAAACACATGGAACATTACCTTCTTTTCTTAAGGAATTTGTGCTTGTTTTACCAGTATTTTCCCTGTTGTTACTTTTAATTTCTATTGATTTCATTTTTATTTATTTATAAATAGCTTATCAATTGATTTGTTATGATGAACATTATACATTGATTCAGCAAACATTTTTGAGCAAGATAGGTGTTCAACTTTACTAGATTCTTTCTTGATTTCAATTGAATCGCTTGTTATTAATTTATTTAGTTTAGATTTTTTAATTTTTTCAAACGCATCACCGGAAAGCAATGCATGTGTGCATACTGCTATTACAGACTTTGCACCTTTTTCGATCATTAAATCTGCAGCCTTTGTTAATGTTCCAGCAGTATCAACCATATCGTCAATTAAAACAACATTTTTACCAGTAACATCTCCAATTAACTCCATGTGTGTTATAGTATTACCTTTTGATCTTTGCTTGTAACATATAACCACATCAGAATCTAAAAATTTCGAGTATGCATAAGCTCTTTTAGAACCACCCATATCTGGTGATGCAATTGTTAAGTTATCAATATTTAAAGACTTTAAATATGGAACAAATATTGACGATGCATATAAATGGTCAACGGGTTTTTCAAAGAATCCCTGAATTTGATCAGCATGAAGATCCATTGTTATTATTCTTGTAGCTCCAGCTGTTTCTAATAATTTAGCAACTAATTTTGCACCTATTGGTACTCTTGGCTTATCTTTTCTATCTTGTCTTGCCCATCCAAAATATGGAATTACTGCTGTAATATGTCTTGCGGAAGCTCTTTTCGCAGCATCTAGCATAAGAAGCATTTCCATTAAGTTTTCTGTGGAAGGGTTTGTTGATCCGATTATAAATACTCTTGAACCTCTAACTGACTCTTCAAAAGAAGGTTGAAATTCTCCATCGCTATATCTTTGAAAACTAACAACACCAAGATCCTGTCCAAACTCTTTAGCAATTTTCTTAGAAAGAGTCATACTCTGGGTACACGAAAATATCTTAACAGTCGTTTCCACTATCATTTAATTGGAGTGCAAATTTATAAATAATTATTGTTCGGTATAATTTTATCATAAATTATTTAATATCCCGGAATTTATTAATTTTGAGGCCCTTAGCTTCGGTGGCGAAACTGGTAGACGCGCTGGATTCAAAATCCAGTTCCTCTTGGAGTGTGGGTTCGATTCCCACCCGAAGTACAAAATATTATGTCCCCAAATAAAAAAATACCAAGTATAGATATTGTTTGGTTCAAGAGAGATCTTAGAACATTAGATCATAAATCACTTGAAATCGTAGCCAAATCTTCTAATCCAGTGTTATTTATTTATCTATTTGAACCATCTGTAATGGATTACCCTGATTATGACACACGACATTTACGATTTATTCATGAGTCTCTAATAGACATTGAAAGAAAATTGAGAAGTTACTCGCTAAAACTTTATCTCTTAAAATGTGAAGCTATTGTTTTCTTTGAAGAAATTTCAAAAAAGTATGAAATAAATAGAGTTCTATCTTATCAGGAAATTGGAAATAAATTGACCTTTGAAAGGGATAAGGATCTATTTAAATTTTTTAAAAAAAATAATATTATATGGATACAACACAAGACCAATGGAATTATAAGGGGGCTAAAATCAAGAAAAGATTGGAAAAAAGAATGGGTTGATGAAATGAAATCAAAAGTCTCACTTTCAGATTTAAATTTAATAGATAAGACCGAAATTGATGTTCCAAAAAAAATTAAGTTTTTTAGCTTAAAAAAAAATAATGATAAAAATTTTCAACCTGGTGGTGAAACATTTGCTTGGATGTATATGAATTCTTTTTTAAAAAAAAGACACAAAGGTTACACAAAAAACATCAGTAGCCCAATTTATAGTAGAATCTCATGCAGTAGGCTTTCACCTTATATAACATACGGAAACCTTTCTTCTAAACAGGTCTATCAGTTTTTTTCTAATTCAAAAAACAGAGATATAAGAAACTTTTTATCTAGGCTTCAGTGGAGATGTCATTTCATGCAGAAATTTGATGATGAACCAAGTATGGAATTTAATAATATTAACACAGCATATAATTCAATAAGAAATGAATTTAATAGAGATCTTCTAAAAAACTGGGAAAGAGGTAAAACAGGAATACCTATTATTGACGCTTGTATGAGATGTCTTAATGAAACGGGATATTTAAATTTTAGAATGAGAGCTATGATTGTGTCTTTTGCTGCATTTAATTTATGGCAAAACTGGAAAAATTTTAGTCACTTTTTAGCTCGAAAATTTCTTGACTATGAACCTGGAATTCATTATTCTCAAATACAAATGCAATCAGCAGTAACAGGAATTAATACTGTCAGAATTTATAATCCTATTAAAAATTCAAAACTGCTAGATCCAGAAGGTAAATTTATTAAAAAATGGGTATCAGAACTTAAATCTGTTCCCAAAGAATATATTCATGAACCTTGGAAAATGACAAAAATTGAACAGGAAATGTATAATTTTTCAATTAGTGATAACTATTTTTCTCCAATAATTGATATTGAGCAATCAAGGAAAAATGCTTCTGAAAAAATATGGAAAATTAGGAAAGGATCAAAAAGCATAATACATGCGAAAAAGATTATTAAGAAGCACGTAAATACTTAGTTATATATCATTCCAATATTGACAAATCAAATTTTTGATAATTACTAATTGATTTAATACAGCCAGCATTATTTAAAATATCACCTGGGCTACTTGATGTCACACCAATTACATTAATGCCAGCATTCACCGCAGCACCGACCCCTTCAATAGAGTCCTCAAAAATTATGCAATTATCTTTTTCTAATTTAAATCTACTTACAGTCTTATCAAACATTTCAGGATTGGGTTTTCCAAAATTTACTTCATCACCACATATAATACTGTCAAATAAATCATGAACTCCTAATTCATTTAGAGTAAGAGCCACATTTTTTCTAATTGCGTTACTAGCTAATCCAACTAAAATTTTTTTTGATTTTAAGTAAAAAAAGAACTCTGGAAACCCTTCAATTGGCTTAATATTCCCTTTGTATATTTTTCTAAATATAATTTCTTTATCATCACTCATTTTTTTTAACTCATCTATTGAATAAATATCTCCATACACAGCTTTCATTAAATCAAGTGTTCCTCCTCCTTTATATTTTTTTAATTTCTCAGAAAAATCATCAACTTTATTTTCTTCAAAAAATATTCTCCATGCTTCATGATGGAAGGGTAAGCTATCAACTATAGTTCCATCCATATCAAATATTACCCCTTTTATCATTTTGTATTTTTAAAATTATAATTTACTTTATATAAAAATATTAAAACCAATATGAACTCAAGAAGAAACTTCATAAAAAAGTCATCATTTATTACTCTTGGAGCTTTAAACTATAATTTCTCACCTATAATTAAAAACATTAATGGAGTAGATATATCAGTTATTACATATTCATTTAATCCTGGTTCAGAAGACATGAATGTCATAGTCCAGAATTGTATTGACTCTAAATCTGATAATATTGAGCTTATGGGAAATCATGTTGAAAGATCTTTAGGAATGCCAAGATCAAACAGAATGTCAGCTAATTGGAGATCTAATGTGTCAATGAAATTATTTAAAGATGCAAAGAAAGTATTCAAAGACAATGGAATAAATATTTTTGCCTTTAAAGTAAATTGTATAGATAAAAATAATACTGATGAGGAAATTGAATATGCTATGAAAGCAACTAAAAGTCTTGGAGCAGATTTTTTAACCAATGAGCTTATGGATAATGATAGTGTTGATAGAGTTAATTTTTATGCTGAAAAAAATAATGTTAATGTTGCATATCACACTCATAGTAATAATTTTGGCTCTAATGTAAAAGCAACAGATACAGCATGGGATTATGCTTTAAACTCTTCCAAAAAAAATTATATTAACCTAGATATTGGACATTATATAAATGTCGGCGGATTGAACACTAAAGATTCTCTGTTGGATTTCATAAAAAGAAATCATAAAAGAATTTCAAGCCTTCATTTAAAAGATAGACAAGCAGGTAAAAGTGCTAATTTAACTGCAAGTGACAATCAACAATGGGGGTATGGAGATACTCCAATTATTGAGGTATTACAATTAATGAGAGACAATTCATATAAATTCACAGCAACAATAGAACTTGAATATAGAATTCCAGAGGGTTCAAATCGAGT
>CENP01239135.1_pt1 | contig 12205 bp, 11 predicted proteins | sample 361281 | NCBI WGS metagenome assembly CENP01 (sample SAMEA2591122, study PRJEB7988) | marine metagenome | biome: marine biome (ENVO:00000447); feature: deep chlorophyll maximum layer (ENVO:xxxxxxxx); material: saline water (ENVO:00002010), including plankton (ENVO:xxxxxxxx) | depth 70 m
GTTTCCTGAATTCAGAATGGATTTATTATTACCCTGCCATATTTTATTTCCATTTTTTAGAAAAATAATATTTTCTCCAATTTCGATAACTGAATTCATATCATGAGAATTTATAATTGTAGTAATTCCATACTCCTTAGTTATCTCATTTATCAATTTATCGATTATTATAGCAGTCTTTGGATCAAGACCAGAATTTGGTTCATCGCAAAATAAATATTTTGGATTCATAACTACTGCTCTTGCTATTGCCACTCTCTTTTGCATTCCACCTGACAATTCTGATGGAAGTTTATTCAACGAATTTGATAAATTAACTCTTTCTATAAATTTTAAAGCTCTTTTATTTTTTTCGTCAATATCAAGTTGAGTTAACATATCAAGAGGAAATCGTACATTTTCAAGAACGTTTAATGAGTCAAAAAGAGCACTCCCTTGAAATACCATTCCCATTTCTCTTCTAAGCTTTAATTTATTATTTGAGTCCATTTCTGATGAATGAATACCATCATAGGAAATTTCACCAGAATTAATATTATACAAGCCAAGTAAGCATTTAAGCAAAACAGTTTTTCCTGATCCACTTTGACCAATAATTAGATTAGTTTTTCCTTTTTCAAAAACTGTATTAATATCATTAAGAATATAATCTTGATCAAATTTTTTATGTAATGAGATAACTTCGATCATATTATGCTAAAAGTAATTGGGTTATTATGTAATTGATGATTATTATAATAATTGAAGTCCAATAAAAAGATTGTGTACTTGCTTTTCCTACATCCAGCGCACCACCTTTTAGGTAGTAACCGTGAAAAGCTGGAACTGTTGCAAGAACAAAAGAAAAAACAAGAGTTTTTACGTAAGAGTAAGTTACATGATAACCATCAAAATCAGATTGGATACCTTCTATGTAGGCTTCGCTAGGAACACCAGTTAGTTGCATTGCTAATAACCCTCCAATTATACCAAGAAACATTGAAATTGTTATAACAAAAGGGTATAGAAGCATCGCAATTATTTTTGGAAAAACAAGATAATTCAATGAATTGATACCCATCACCTCCAAAGCATCAATCTGTTCAGTAACTCTCATAGTTCCAATACTTGAAGAAATATAGGAACCAACTTTTCCTGCCATAATGATTGAAATAAAGGTTGGAGCAAATTCAAGAATAACAGACTGTCTGGTTGCAAAACCAATTAAAGTTTTTGAAAGTAATGGACTTTCTAAATTTAAAGCCATTTGAATTGCTACAACTCCTCCGATGAAAAATGATAAAATTGAAACTATTGGAATTGAATCTAATACTAAATCATTAATTTCTTTGAAAATTTGTTTATATAAAATTTTTCTTTTGCAATACTTTGAAAATGATATTCTGATCATCAAAAAATATTTTCCAATGTCAGTTATATATTTCATCTAAACTTGATAAGTTATTGCATTAACATTCATTCCAGCTCCAACGCTAGCGAAAATTATGATGTCGCCTTTATTGACTTCATGTCCTTTAAAATTTTCTCTTTTTACTAAATCGTAAAGAGTTGGAATAGTTGCTACTGAGGAATTCCCTAAAACATCAACACTAATTGGAAGTATATTTTCAGGAACATTCATTTCAAATAATCTGTAAAAATATTTCATTACTGCTTCATCCAGCTTTTCATTAGCCTGATGTAAGAATATTTTTTTTACATCATGAATGGTTTTTCCACTACATTCAAGACATTCTTTCAGAGCATCTGGAATAGTCGATATGGCAAATTCATAAACTTTTCTGCCATTCATTTTTATATGCTTATTTAATGAATTAGATTTTGGATCATATGATTCTGCACAAAAAAGATAAAGCGCTTCTTTTTGAGCACATGTAATAGTTTTGTGTGAAAGAATTCCCCCTTTTTCATTATTTTCTTCAATAACTGTAGCTCCTGCACCATCAGCAAAAATCATGGAATCCCTATCGTTATTATCTACAGTCCTAGATAGAGTATCTGTTCCAATCACTAAACATTTTTTTGCCATACCAGCCTTGATGAATGCAGATGCTTGGATAATACCCTCAAGCCATCCTGGACATCCAAATATTAGATCATATGCAACACAATTAACATTTTTAATATTCATTTTATGCTTTACTATAGTTGCAACAGAGGGCAGAGCTATGTATTGATTTGTGCCATATTCAACATCACCAAAATTGTGTGAAACGATTATGTAGTCCAGTTCTTCTTTACTAATTCCTGCAGATTCTATTGCCTTTAATCCCGCTTCAGCAGCTAAGTCAGAAGCTTTTTGATCATTATCGGCATATCTTCTTTTATGAATCCCAGTAATTGCTTGAAATTTATCAATTATATCTTGGTTGGAATTGGGGTAAGGACTTCCATTTTTATCAAAAAAATTGTTTTTAATGAACTCTTTGTTTTCAATAATATTATTTGGAATACAAGATCCAGTTCCTGTAATTTTTATTGACATTATTTTTATTTAGTTGTTAAAATTAAGAATTAATTTTCTATATAATTTTCAATAGGTGAGCAAGTACAAATTAAATTTCTATCACCAAAAGCTTCATCAATTCTAGTTACTGTTGGCCAAAATTTATTTTCTTTTACAAAACTAAGTGGATATGCTGCTTCAGTTCTAGTATAATTATAATCCCAGTTATCAGCAGTTATCATTTCAAGTGTGTGAGGAGAATTTATTAAAATATTACTTGATTCCTCTTTTCTACAGCTTAAAATTTCAGATTTAATTGACATAAGTGCATCACAAAATCTATCAATTTCTGCTAGATTTTCACTTTCTGTTGGTTCTATCATCATTGTGCCTGGTACAGGAAAAGACACAGTGGGAGCGTGAAATCCATAATCTATTAATCTTTTAGCAATATCCATCACTCCAATATTGTGTGATTCTTTAAACTCTCTACAATCTATAATCAACTCATGAGCTGATCTTCCTTTTTCACCTTGATATAATATTTTATAATCTTTCTCTATTCTTTTCTTAATGTAATTTGCATTTAAAATTGATATCTCTGTTGCCTCTCTAAGTCCATCTGGCCCCATCATTTTTATGTATCCATATGAAATTAAACATGCCATAGCAGAACCCCATGGAGCAGAAGATATAGCCTTAACATTAAATTTTGATTTTTTTTCTCTATCACTTTTTGGCAGAAACTCTGCTAGATGTTCTGCAACACAAACCGGTCCAACACCAGGCCCCCCTCCTCCGTGTGGAATAGCGAATGTTTTATGAAGGTTTAAATGGCATACATCTGCACCAATTAAAAATGGATTTGTTAGACCAACTTGTGCATTCATATTTGCTCCATCCATATAAACTTGACCACCATTACTATGAATCGCTTCTGTTATTCTCTGTATTGATGATTCAAAAACACCATGTGTTGATGGATATGTTATCATTAAAGCGGCAAGATTTTCAGAATAATCTTGGGCCTTTTCAATCAACTCACTTTCATTGATATTACCGTGTTTATCAGTCCCAACAACAACAACTTTCATTCCCGCCATAATTGCAGAGGCTGGATTTGTTCCGTGAGCAGAAGCTGGAATCAAGCATATATTTCTATGCTCTTGATTTTTACTCTTGAAATATGCTCTTATTAGCATTAATCCAGTGTATTCTCCTTGAGCTCCTGAATTTGGTTGAAGTGTTGTAGAGTGAAAGCCAGTTACTTCATTTAGTTGTTTCTCTAACAGGTTTAAGACTTTGAAGTATCCAATTGCTTGGTCTAACGGGGCAAATGGATGTATGTTGTTCCAATTTGACCAACTTAATGGAAGCATTTCTGCAGCAGCATTAAGTTTCATTGTACAAGAGCCTAAAGAAATCATGGAATGATTTAATGATAAGTCTTTTCTTTCTAGCTTTTTAATGTATCTCATCATTGATGTTTCAGATTGATGAGTATAAAAAATAGGATCTTCTAAAAATTCAGATTCTCTCTTGTAATTATTTAATGAGTTATTTTCTTTAAAATTCTTATTAAATTTTGTGGTGTATTTACTTGCAACTTTAAATAATTCGTAAATAGATTCAATGTCGCTAGTTTCAGTTGATTCATTAATTGAAATTGACAGCTCCTCATCATTGATGTAGTTAAAATTCATCTGATTTTCAATTGCTAATTTCTTAATTTTATTCTTTGGAAATTTTATATGTAAAGTGTCAAAATAACTTTCATTAATTACATTAATATCAATCTTTTCTAGGTTATTCTTGAGAAGATTCGCTAAGCTATTAATTTTCGTTGCAATATTTTTTATTCCAGCTTTTCCGTGATAAACTGCATACATACCTGCCATAACAGCTAACAGTACTTGTGCTGTACAAATGTTTGACGTCGCTCTCTCTCTTTTAATATGTTGCTCTCTTGTTTGTAGCGCCATCCTAAGAGCTTTTGTGCCAAGCCTATCTTTAGATACGCCTATGATACGACCTGGAATATGTCTTTTGTATTTTGATTTTGTTGCAAAAAAACCAGCATGAGGACCTCCGTAACCAAGCGGAATTCCAAATCTTTGAGATGTTCCTATCACAACCTCACAATTTGTTAATGAAGGCTTTTTGAGTATAGCTAATGACATTAAATCAGCTCCTACAATAAATTTTATATCAAAACTTTCAAGTTTTCTTGAAATTCCTTCAATATCATTTATATTTCCATGTGATGAAGTATACTGAGTAAAGCATCCAAAAAAGCTATCATCAAAAACATAATCAATTGAATTACCAATAATAATTTCAATCTCCAGTGGTTCAGCTCTTGTTTCAATAACATCGATTGTTTGCTGAAAAGTAGACTCATCAATGAAAAATTTATTACAAGCATTTTTAATTTTTTCTCTAGACCTTGTCGCATAGAGCATACTTAAAGCTTCTGCAGCAGAGGTTCCCTCATCAAGAAGAGAAGCATTTGCTAATTCCATTCCAGTTAAATCGCATATAACTGTTTGATAATTTAGTAGTGCTTCAAGTCTTCCTTGAGCAATTTCAGCTTGATAGGGAGTGTAAGCAGTATACCATCCAGGGTTTTCAAGGATATTTCTTTGAATTACTGGAGGTAGTACTGACTGATTATAACCTAATCCAATGTAAGATTTGAACTGTTTGTTTTCAAGTGATAATTTATGGATATGATTAAGAAATTGTGCTTCACTGAGTGCAGGTTCTATGTCAAGATTTTTATTAATTCTAATATTGCTAGGTATTGTTTCAGAAATTAACTCTTCAATTGAATCAACTCCAAGGTAACTAAGCATAAAATTTTTATCATTTTCATTTACGCCAATATGTCTTTCAGAAAATTTCATAATCAATTTAAAAGTATGGATTACAAATAAGTGTAGCTAATTTAAATTCTTAATATTTGTGAAAGTTTTTAACTGAATTATTGACAAGTTTATTCGTCAATTTTACTCTGATTCACTTTATGTTCAAGTTCTTTTTTATACTGAATCACTTTTTTTAACAATTCGTTGTTTGAAGAGCCGAGGATTTCTACTGCTAAAATACCAGCATTTTTTGCTCCATTGAGAGCAACTGTAGCTACTGGAACACCACCTGGCATTTGTAAAATTGATAAGATTGAATCCCACCCATCAATAGAATTGCTAGACTTTACTGGAACGCCAATCACAGGAAGTGGTGTGATTGAAGCGACCATCCCAGGAAGATGAGCAGCTCCACCTGCACCAGCTATTATGACATTTATTCCTCTTTCATGTGCATTCTTGCTATAATCCATCATTTTTTCAGGTGTTCTATGAGCAGAGACAATATTTATTTCATAATCAATATTAAATTCTTTAAGTATATCTTCAGCTTCCTTCATAACAGGATAATCAGATTTACTTCCCATAATAATACCAACTTTAGCCATTATTTATTGATTTTACTTTAATAGTGTTTTTAAAATTTTTAGCTTTTGTGTAAGCATCTTCAAAGTTATCACAAATTATTGTTATGTGTCCCATTTTTCTATTAGGTCTAGTTTCTTCTTTACCGTAAAGATGAACATAAGATGAATCATCATTTAAGGCATTATCAAGGTTTGAGTAAATAACTTTTCCAAAAGAATTTTCTTCACCAACCAAATTCAACATAATTGCGTTGCCTTTTTGCGAAACATCACTAAGCTCTAAACCTAAAATGGCTCTAATATGTTGTTCAAATTGACTTGTGTTACATGCATCTAAAGTCAAGTGACCACTGTTATGTGGTCTAGGTGCTACTTCGTTTATTAAAATTTGATTGTCTTCAGTTAAAAACATTTCAACTGCTAGAAGTCCGATTAGCTTAAATTTTTCAGCTGTTTCAATAGCAATTTTTATAGCTTCATTTTTAATTTCTTCTGAAATATTTGATGGGCTTATAACAAATTCAACTTGATTAGAGATTTCATTAAATTCCATCTCAACAACATCAAAATTCTTTACTTTTCCTTGAGAATTTCTCGCTACTATCACAGCAATCTCTTTTTTAAATGGAATTAGTTTTTCTATGATCATTTCGCTTTCTGGAATATCATTTAAATCTTCACTAGACTTTAATATTTTTACTCCAAATCCATCATAGCCAAACTTTGTTTTTTTCCAAACACATGGAAATTCAATTTTACCTTCAATAATTCCAATTTTAAAATCATTAATATTATTGTAAAATGAAAAATCGGCAGTAGGCAATTCATTTCTTTTATAAAATTCTTTCTGACTATTTTTATCTTGAATAACTTTAAGTGTTTCTGGTTTAGGATAGACAATAACTCCTTCTTTTTCTAAATCAAATAAAGCTTTTGTATTAATGTGTTCAATCTCATAAGTAATTAAATCACATTGACTTCCAAAGTTGAATACAGTTTCATAATCTAATAAATCACCAACATTAAACTCATTACATAAGTTTTTACATGGTGAATTTTTATTTGAATCAAGAATAGAAATATTTAAACTCCATTTGTTCGTTTCATTTAGTATCATTTTACCTAGTTGTCCCCCGCCAATAATTCCAATTTTACGACTAAAGATGCTTCTTTCCATTCGCCACAAAAATACGTTAATTTAATTTGAATTATATCAATTTTAATAAAGCTTTACAATTGGGTATATTTACGTAATTAAAAAAACATGTTAAATCTAATTCTTTTTGGCAAGCCTGGTTCTGGTAAAGGGACTCAAGCTTCACTAATAAAAAATAAATATAATTTAGTTCATATTTCTACTGGTGATGTATTTAGAAAAAATATGTCTAATAAGACTGATTTAGGAATGCTAGCGAAAGGATATATGGAAAAGGGAGAACTTGTTCCTGATGAAGTTACAGTTAATATGCTTAAAGAGGAGCTAGAAGATCATTTACCCTGTGAAGGATTTATATTTGATGGTTTTCCGAGAACAACTTATCAAGCTGAAAAATTAGATGTATTACTTAGCAAGTATTCTCTAAACATACATTTAACTGTTGCCTTAGATGTAGATAATGGTACTTTAATTGAAAGATTACTGAACAGAGGTAAAAGTAGTGGAAGAGCTGACGATCAGAGTGAAGATAAGATTAACATCAGATTACAAGAATACGACAAGAAAACAAAACCTTTGATTGAATTTTATACAAAACAGAATAAGTATAAATCAATTAATGGTATGGGAGATCTAGATGATATTACCACCAGAATTGTCAATCTATTAGATAATTATTTAAATGACAGAGGATAACTTTGTTGACTATGTTAAGATTCATGTATCATCCGGTAAAGGAGGAAGTGGATCAACTCATCTAAGGAGAGAGAAGTACGTTGCTAAAGGAGGTCCAGATGGAGGTGACGGTGGAAGTGGAGGTAACATAGTTTTTGTTTCAGATAAAAACTTGTGGACACTATATCATTTCAAATTTAAGAAGCATTTTAAGGCCGAACCAGGTCGCAACGGGAGTAAATCTCGAAGTTCAGGTGCCAATGGAAAAGATGAAATTATCAAAATCCCTGTTGGAACCGTTGTCAAGGATTTAGAAAGTGGTGAAATTTTATTTGAACCAATATCTGATAATGAAGAAAAAGTTGTTGTTCCTGGGGGTAAAGGTGGACTTGGTAATTGGCATTTCAAGTCTTCAACTAATCAAACTCCTAAATATGCTCAAACAGGATTAGAAGGACATGAAAAACAATTGTTACTAGAACTTAAAGTTTTAGCTGATGTTGGCTTAGTTGGGTTTCCTAATGCAGGTAAATCTACTCTTTTAAGTGTTATTACTGATGCAAAACCAAAAATTGCAAATTATGAATTCACAACTCTAAAGCCTAACCTAGGTATTGTTAGACATAGAGACTTTAAATCATTTATTGTTTCGGATATTCCAGGTATTATTGAGGGAGCGTCCGAGGGTAAAGGATTGGGTCATCATTTTTTAAGGCATATTGAGAGAAATTCAACTTTACTTTTCTTGATTTCATGTGAATCAAGAAATGTAATTAAAGAATATCAAACTCTTTTAAATGAATTGAAAAATTACAATAGAGAACTGTTAGATAAAGAAAGGATAGTAGTTATTTCAAAGAGCGATTTAATTAATCAAAAAGAAAGACTGGCAATAAAAAATAAACTTAAAACTAACTTACAAAAAATAGAATCTCATTTCATTTCAGCAATTACTTTAGACGGGGTTGTTGAATTAAAAGATTTGATCTGGAATAAACTTAATTCATGATAACTGGAAGAGTTCATTTTATTGCAATTGGAGGAAGTGTAATGCATAATCTTGCAATCGTACTTAAAAATTCAGGTTGTATTGTTTCTGGAAGCGATGATAAAATTTATAATCCATCATGGGATAGACTCATGTCTAATGATTTACTGCCTGAAAAAGAGGGTTGGTTTCCTGAGAAAATAACTAATAATATAGATTATGTTATACTTGGAATGCATGCAAAAAAAGATAATTTAGAACTTATAAAGGCTCAAAATATTGGTTGTAAAATATATTCATATCCTGAACTTATCTATGAAATTTCAAAAAATAAAACTCGAGTTGTAATAGGCGGGAGTCACGGTAAAACCACTGTTACATCCATGATTTTGCATGTACTGAATTCACACAATAAACCAATTGATTATTTGTTGGGCGCAAGTATTGAGGGCTTTGATAATATGGTCAGTATTAGTGATTCAAGTGATTTTATTTTAATTGAAGGAGATGAATACCTAAGTTCACCAATCGATTTAACTCCTAAATTTCATAAATATAAAGCCAACATAGCGGTTATAACTGGTATTGCATGGGATCATATTAATGTCTTTCCAAATTTTGAAAACTATATTTTACAATTTGAGAAATTTATTGAATCAATTGTTGATGGTGGCGTTTTAGTATATAATGAAGAAGACGATTTATTGAACAAATTAGTTTTAGAGAGTAATAAGCCAATAAGAAAAATTGCATATAATAAGTGCAATCACTTTAATATTGATGGAATTACATATTTAGAGTCTGATGAGGGCGAAATTCCAATAAAGATTTTTGGTAAACATAACCTTTCTAATTTAGGAGCAGCTCAAAAAATATGTTCGTTATTAGGAATATTTGAAAATGATTTTTTTAATTCAATTTCAATGTTCAAAGGAGCCTCTAAAAGATTAGAATTAATATACAGAGATAATTCTAAATCAATTTACAAGGACTTTGCTCATTCACCAAGTAAACTACTTGCTTCTTTGAATGCAGTCAAAAACCAATTTTTTAATAAACAAATAATTGCTATATATGAACTTCACACATTCAGTAGTTTTCACTCAGAATTCATCAAAGAATATAATGGTTGTATGGATAGTGCTGATATTAAAGTTGTTTATTATGATATTGAAGTTTTACAAAAAAGATCAAAAACAATAATTAGTAGAGAATTAATTCATAATTCTTTTAATAATAATGAAATTATTGTTTTAAATAATAAAAAAGATCTCTCAGATTTTATTAAAGATATTAATTCTGAAAACTATGTATTACTCTTAATGAGCTCTGGAAGTTTTTCACACGTTGATTTTTTATCATTAATTAACAAATGAAAAATTTGAAAAATATTTTTTTTGATCTTGACCATACAATATGGGATTTCGAAAAGAACTCTGCTTTGACTTTTGAAAAACTGTTAAAAAAACATAAAGTCAGAATTCCACTAGAAAGGTTCCTAAAGATCTACGTCCCATTGAATTTTGAATATTGGAAATTATATAGGGAAGAAAAAATCACCAAAGAATTTTTAAGATATAATAGATTAAAGTCTGCATTTGATAAGTTAGAATATAAAATTTCCGATAAAATCATTAATTCAATTTCAGATGACTATATTAAATATTTACCAAAAAATTATCACTTAATGCCAATGGCGTCAGAAACTCTAGATTACTTAGTTAAAAAGTATAATTTATATATTATAACTAATGGCTTTAAAAATGTTCAAAAAAACAAGATTAATTCATCTGGAATTAGTAAATATTTTAAAAAAGTATATGATTCAGAAACGATAGGAGTAAAGAAGCCAAATCCCTATATTTTTGAATATTCTTTAAATGATTCAAAATCAAAAAAAACTGATTCTATCATGATAGGTGATAGTTATGAAGCTGATATTAAGGGTGCGCTTGATTATGGTTTAGAAGCGATTCATCTTATTGCTAATGGCGAAGAACTTCACTCAGAGTGTAAGATTATCCACAAGCTAGACGAGCTTATGAAAATATTATAACTCCTTTGTTAATTCTGAGATAAAAATTCCTGTTGCAACTGAAACATTCAAAGACTCTACTTTTCCTTTCATAGGAATCATAAGAATATTATCACTTAAATTTAAAATTGATTTTGAAATTCCTTTTCCTTCTGATCCCATTACTAAAGATGTTTTTTTATCAAATTTATAATCATAAATTGAATTTTCTCCTTTTTCATCTGCAGAAACTATTTTAATTTCATTTGCTTTTAATAGAAATATTGCATCTTTTATATGGTCAACCTTGAATATTGGAATATTGAAGATTGCACCTGATGAAGATTTAATAGTTTCTCCATTAATTGGAGAGCTTCCTGACTTTGAGATAATTATACCACTCATTCCGAGACATTCTGTAGTCCTTATTATGGCTCCAAAATTTTTTGTATCAGTAATACTGTCAAGTATTAAAAAATTATAATTATTATCAATTATAGATTTTTCAAGAGAATTCAAATCCAAAGTTTTGATAGGAGAAATAGTTGCTACTATTCCTTGATGATTACCCTTTGATAATCTATTTAGCTTTTCAATGGGAACAAAAGATATTTGAATACTTTTTTCATGTACTTTTCTTTTGATATTCTCCATAAATTTATTGTCTCTATCAATGTAGACTTTATCAATTTGAATGTTATTTTCTAAAGCTTCGAAAACTGTTCTTTTTCCAAAAATTATCTCTTTCAATTAATTGATTTTTTGTTCAAGTACTTTACCAGTTCTTTAAGGCTTTCTCTGTCTTTAAGGTTTAGTTTATTTTTCTTTCTGTAAGTTTTGTAATCAAAATCTTTTAAAATCTCCAAATTAGCCATTTTTTTATGAGAGTTTGGAATTTCATAATATTCATCATCAAAAAAGAGATAAAACACACTGTAATTTTTCCATTCTGGAATTTCAGATTTTTCAAAACCAGACGAGGGTGCTGGAGTATTAGGTTTTTTAGGTATTTCTATATTTTTTTTAGGATAATAATATAGCTTGTATCTGTAGTCTACATTACACTCATCTAAAAGAACTATTGTTTGTACACCACTTATTCTAATTGAATGAAGAGAGTAAGTTTTATTATTTAATTGAACCTTAGTGTTATTGTCTAAGTTAATTTCAGTTACCTTATTTTCAGTATTTAAAATTTCAAATTTCTGATTACTAATATTTAATCTCATCTTAGCCAAGTATGAATTTCCATTTGAAAAAATTATCTGACCATTTTCAAAACTTTTCTTTAGATAAGGTGAACCTTTTATATCCTTATTTATTGTTGATGTTAACTCTTTAACTAAAAAATTCCCTGAACGAAACCAGTCCGAGTCATTTATATCAGTAAGCTGTCCATTTAAACAATTGCATAAAAAAACAAATACAAGAAGTGCTTTTAATTTCATTCTTTAAATATAGGTAAAAAAAAA
>CENP01081399.1_pt1 | contig 12204 bp, 11 predicted proteins | sample 361281 | NCBI WGS metagenome assembly CENP01 (sample SAMEA2591122, study PRJEB7988) | marine metagenome | biome: marine biome (ENVO:00000447); feature: deep chlorophyll maximum layer (ENVO:xxxxxxxx); material: saline water (ENVO:00002010), including plankton (ENVO:xxxxxxxx) | depth 70 m
AAGATTTGCTCAAGAAGGAAATGCATTATTTGGTCAATGGACATGGTTGGGAGAAGGAATAAAACCTGCGGGAGCTGACACTAATAGTACTCACAAAGTAATGAAATTTAAAGTTTTGCAAGCATCAGTAAAAGCTTATCATAGAAATTTAAATACTCATTCTTCATATAGAGAATTTAGAAGTGTTAGAGCTGAACTTAGAGACAAAAGAAGACCACTTAATAGTTTAATTTTGTCTGAATATTTAGATAAATATGCAGAAACTGGAAAAGAGTATGTTGAAATACTTCAAAAAATTATAAAGCAAAATAATTTAACAGATTTTGATAATGCTAAATTATTACCTTCAAGTATTGAGCTTGAGAGTTTAATTTAATTTTTTTGGAACTATAAATTGTGCTCCAAACCATCTCCATTTTCCCTCATCATTTAAAGAACAATTTACTCTACCTCTTCTAGGTTTAAATGGTTCTCTAAATTTAATTGTTAAAAAGTTATTCTCAAAATTTGTTAGAGATTTTTCCCATTTATCACCTTCATTTGAATAACAATTTATGTTTTTGATATTTTTTTGATTTTCAAAAAATTCAACTTTAAAATTAGGGGGGTTGTTTGAATTATTAAGTTCTTTTTCTATTGGAGTTAATTTCTTATATTCTAAAGGAAATGTATTTATTATCGATTTAAATCTTTTTATTTCTCCATAATTTTCATTGATCGGAAATCTAGGTAGTTGAAACTTTTCTTTATTAACGTCTATAACTCCAGAATGTTGACCAAAAGCAAAATCAAAATTATTAGATATATAATTTCTTTGAAATTCTGAATATTCACCAAATGGATAAGAAAATAAATTTGGAATATATCCTAATTCTTTTTTAAATATAACATTTGCTTTTTCGATATCACGAATAAATGTTTCATTATTTTCTTCTATCAAATAATCGTGAGTATGTGAATGATGTCCAATAATTGCAAAAGTTTCTTTATCAACTTCTTTAATTTGATCCCATGTCATATATCCATTATTTCCTACAGGTTCTGTAGAAACAAATAAAACAAAGGGAATTTTTTTTTCTTTTAGAAAAGGCCATGCTACCTCATAAAAAGATTTGAATCCATCATCAACCGTTAAAAGAATTTTTTTTTGTTTTTTTGGAATTTTAAAATCTTTTTTAAAATCCTCAGGATGTATAAAATCATAATTTAATTCATTAATTAATTTGATATGATTTAGAAAAACATTCATTTGAATATTGGTCGATGGATACTTAAATTCATCAAATCTATGATACATAATGGACAAAACACCCTCATCATTTGAAAAATGTTTGATATTTTTTTCATCTGCTTTAGAATTAATGATAATTATTGATAATATTATGAATGATTTAATAATAGATGCAGCAAGAGATAAAATTTTTTTAACGTACATTGTTGGTAAAAATATTTATACTTGTAGTCATGAAAATAGCAAAAAAAATTTTGAAAAATTGATAGTTTTAATTGATGATTTCTTAGAAAAAAATAAAGGATCTTTAAGCAAAATTAAGGCCATATATGTAAATAGAGGCCCCGGGAGTTTTGCAGGTATAAGAAACTCACTTTCAACCATAAAAGCTTTACTTTTGACCAAAAAAATTGATTATTATTGTTTTAGTTTTGAAGATTTTGGTGATTTAAATAGTGTAAAATATGAGGATGTACCTCACTTATGTGACAAATTTAAAATTAAAAAGAATTTGATTAATCCTATTTATTTGAGTTAAAATTAGATATGTCAGAAAATATTGAACAGAAGTGTATCGCTAAAGGAGTTAAGTTAACTGAACAAAGAAAAGTGATCGCCAAAGTCATGTCCGAGTCTAATGATCATCCAGATGTTGATGGACTTTATAATAGAGTTTCAAAAATTGATCCAAAAATTAGTATTGCTACTGTTTACAGAACTGTAAAATTATTTGAAGAGTCTGGGATTTTAACAAAACATGAATTTAAAGGTGGTAAGGCTAGATACGAAGAACTTAACGAGGGGCATCATGATCATTTGATAGATATAAAATCTGGAAAAATAATAGAATTTGTTGATGAAGAAATTGAAAAACTACAAGAAAAAATAGCTGAACAGCATGGATATCGCCTTGTAGATCACAAATTAGAATTATACGGGGTAAAAAAGAAACCCTAACTCAATGGAAAAAAAAATACTAATCAAAACATTTGGTTGTCAAATGAACGAGTATGATTCAAATCGTATTTATGACTCAGTAAAAAAAATTGGTTATGAAAAAACAAACAAATATGAAGAGGCAAATTGTTATATTCTAAATACTTGTCATATAAGAGACAAAGCAAAAGAAAAAGTTTATCACGAAATTGGAAGAGTTAAAAAAATTTTTAGATATAAAAAAAAACCAATAGTAATTGTAGCAGGTTGTGTTGCTCAAGCTGAAAATAAAGAAATGTTGAACAGAGAACCTTATATAGATATTGTGATTGGTCCTCAAGCATACCATAGGATTAATGATACAATTCTCAATTATACAAAAAATAAAAAAAAAGAAGAAAATACAGATTTTGATACAATTTCTAAATTTAATTATTTAAGCAAAATTAAAAATAAAAGTAGTAAAGTCTCATCTTTTTTAACTATTCAGGAAGGGTGTGATAAGTTTTGTCATTTTTGTGTGGTACCTTATACAAGAGGCCCAGAATATTCTAGACCATTCAATCAAATTATAGATGAGGCTAGAGATCTCATTAAAAGTGGCACAAAAGAAATAATATTATTAGGGCAAAATGTAAATGCCTATAATTATAAAGATCATAATAAAGAATATAGATTATCAGATTTAATTATAGAAATAGAAAAATTTAAAGATTTAGAAAGAATTAGATACACAACTTCTCACCCAAAAGACATGACTGAGGATTTAATAGAAATCTATAAAACAAGTTCTAAGTTAATGCCATTAGTTCATCTGCCTGTTCAAAGTGGCTCTAATAAAATTTTAGAACTAATGAACAGAAAACATACAATTGAAGAATATTTAAAAATTTATGAAAAACTAAAAGAAATTAACCCAAAAATAAAATTTTCTAGTGATTTTATTATTGGTTATCCAAAAGAAAGTGAAGATGATTTTGATAAAACAATTAAACTGATAGAAAAAATAAAATTTATAAACTCTTATTCATTTATTTTTAGCCCTAGACCTGGGACAGTTGCAGCAAATCTTGATTTAGTAGATAAAGAAATATCTCAAAAAAGATTAGAAATAATTCAAAAAAGACTATTTGAAAATCAAATAAATATAAACAAGTCTTTAGAAAAAAAGGTTTTAAATGTTTTGGTTGAAAATAGAATGAAAGACGGAAAAAAATTATTTGGCAGGACTGAACATATGACTGGAGTAATTTTTGAAGGATCATCAGAACACATAGGAAAAATTGCACAAGTTGAAATTACAAAGGGCAATCAAAATAGTTTATTTGGAAAAATAAAAGTAAATTATAATCAGAAAGTAGCATAAATTGAGTAATAATTTTTCAAAAAAAATTAATACATCTTTGAAATTTGTTTATTCTGATAATAATACTTTAAGCGTTATCTTTCATGACAATGACTTATTGCGAGGTGTTGTTGGAGAGTTTAATGAGAATTTAAAAGAACTAGAAAAAATTACTAATACAAGTCTTTATTCTAGAGGTAATTCAATTTTAATTAAATCTAGTTCTGAAAAGAATGAAATCACGAAAAATGCTATTCAATTTTTATCTAACCAGTTTATTAATAATGGTAGTATTGAAAAAAAAGATATAATCTCATCAATAGATAAATTTATGATAGAAGAAAAAGTTAAAAATAAGAGTCAGAATATATCAGACATTATTAAAACACCAAAAAAATCAGTTATACCAAGATCAGAAAAACAAAAAAAATATGTTAGAGCTTTAAGAGAAAGTGATGTTGTTATATCAGCTGGGCCTGCAGGAACTGGAAAAACTTTTTTAGCTGTTGCAGTTGGATTAACTATGTTACTTGATAAAAAAATAGAAAGAATAATCTTGTCAAGACCTGCAGTTGAAGCGGGAGAAAGATTAGGATTTTTACCAGGAGATATGAAAGAGAAAGTGGATCCTTACCTGAGGCCCTTGTACGACTCTTTATATGATCTTTTTGATTTTGAAAAAATTCAAAGAATGATTGAAATAGGCGATATAGAAATTGCTCCTTTGGCTTTTATGAGAGGACGAACTTTAAAAAATTCTTTTGCCATTCTTGATGAGGCCCAAAATGCGACTGATACACAAATAAAGATGTTTTTAACTCGGATAGGAGAAAATTCAAAAATAGTGATCAATGGAGATCCATCACAAATTGATTTGCCAAATAAAAATCTATCAGGCTTGAATAGATCAAAAGAATTATTGGGTGATATAAATGAAATTTCTGTTGTAGATTTTGATCATTCTGATGTAGTAAGACATCCTTTGGTATCTAAAATTGTAAAGGCCTATTCGAATCATAATAATGATTAATGTCGAAGTAGTTTCAGAGAATAAACTTTGGAACAAAAGAATTAAAAGAAATTCTTTTTTTTTTAAAAATTTAATTAAATTTTTACCAAGAAAATATTGTTTTATAAAAAAAAAAGTATATTTAACAATTTTACTCTCAGATAATAAAAATATTAAAAAACTCAACAAAAAGTTTAGAAACAAAAATAAATACACTGATGTTTTGTCATTTCCTTTTGAGAAAAAATTGAATATTAAAAAAAATTTTTATTTGGGAGATATAATAATAAGTTATGAATTTATGAATAAACCAAAAACAATAGATAATTCTGAATTCAAAAAGAAAGTTATAAAAACATTTGTTCACGGTTTTCTACATCTTTTAGGATATAATCACTTAAAATTTAAAGATTTTAAAAAGATGACTAAAGAAGAAGAAAAATTAAACAAAATTATAATTAAGAATATTTCTAAACTTGCTTAAAAAAAATTTTTTACATTTACTGTATATTGTTTTGTTAGGTGCAATTAGCTCTTACAGTTTACCACCATATAATCATTTTATAATAAATTTTTTTACTTTTTCTTTATTTTTTATTTTTCTTTTTAATAAAAAAACTGGCACTTCAACTCATAAATCTTTTTTTAAATATGGATGGTATTTCGGATTTGGTTATTTTTTATCCAATTTATATTGGATAGTAATTTCATTAACATTTGATCAAAGTTTTAAGTTTTTAATTCCTATAGCTATAATTCTTGTCCCTGCTTTTTTGGCTATATTCTATGGAGTAATGACTTATTTATTTTCATTTTTTTTTAAAAAAAATGTTATTGTTTCTTTTTTTATATTCTCAACTTTATTTGGAATAATTGAATTTATAAGAGGTCATATACTCACAGGTTTTCCTTGGAATTTGATTTCATTTAGTTTCTCAGAAAATTTGAATTTCATTCAAATTTTATCTTTTATTGGGACATATTCTTTTAATTTGATTTGTATTTCCTTATTTACTTTGCCTGCTGTGATTTTTTTAAAATATTCAAAGAAAGAAATTATATTTTTCTTCTTTTTTTTACTATTTGTAATAAGTTTTACTGTTTTTGGTAATTATAAAAATAATAATTTTAATTCTTTAGAAACATTAAAAAACCCCTATACAATTAAGGTTATATCATCAAACATTGGATTAGATAGATTTTACTCAAATAAAAATGAACTAGATATAATTAAAGAACTTATTAAATTAAGCAATTCAGAAAAAAATAAACCTACAATCTTTTTATGGCCTGAAGGAATTATACCTGACACTTATCTAAGTGAAATGAAAAATTACAAAGATTTATTCTATAATAATTTTGGTGATGATGATTTAATTATTTTAGGCCTTAGTAGTTTGAAAATTAAAAATGATAAAGATTTATATTTTAATACTTTAGCAGTATTTAATAACAAATTAGAATTAATTCACCATTATAATAAAGTAAATCTAGTTCCTTTTGGAGAATTTGTTCCTTTTGAAAAAATTTTAAGATTTATCGGACTTAAAACGATTACAAATGATTTTCAATCATTTTCAAAAGGTAAAGAAAGAAAACCTTTTAAAATTCAAAATGATGAAATAGATTTGAACTTACTTCCTTTAATTTGTTACGAGATAATTTATTCAGGTAAATTATCTAAAGATATGAATTTTGATTATATAATAAATATTTCAGAAGATGGTTGGTTTGGAAACTCTATCGGACCTAAGCAGCATTTTACACATAGTATTTTTAGAGCAATTGAATTAGGTAAATATATTATGAGGTCTGCTAACAATGGTATTTCTGCAGTAATTAATCCGGTAGGTATAGTTGAAAATGAGGTAAAATTTGGTTCAACGGGAAATATTAGTTTTTTTGAGAGTAAGTTAACTAAACCAACACCTTTTTTAATATATGGTAATAAAATTTTTTTAATTCTAATTTTATTATATATTTTTTTAATTTTTTCATTTAATAGATTGTCAAATGAGTAATTTAAAAAATTTTTTATTTACTAGTGAGTCCGTATCTGAAGGACACCCAGATAAAGTATCAGATCGTATTTCAGATATGGTTGTTGATAGTTTTCTAGAGGGTGATCCTTTTTCAAGAGTAGCTTGTGAAACTTTAACTACAACGAATAAAGTTGTACTTGCAGGAGAAGTTAGAGGGCCAGAAATAAAAAAAGAAGAATTAATCCAAAAGGTTCGAGAATGTATTAAAGATATTGGATATGATCAAAAAGGATTTACATGGAAGGATGCAACCAAAATAGAATGTCATCTTCATTCACAATCTGCTGATATTGCTATGGGAGTTGATTCTGCAGGAAATAAAGATGAAGGTGCTGGAGATCAAGGAATTATGTTTGGTTACGCTTGCAACGAAACAGAAGAATTAATGCCTGCTCCAATCCAATATTCTCATAAAATTTTAAGACTCATGGCTGAAGATAGAAAATCTGGAAAATTAAAAAATATAGAACCTGATTCAAAAAGCCAAGTCACATTTGAATATGTTAATGGAAAACCAGATAAAGTAAAATCTGTCGTGATATCTTCACAACATTCTGCAGATGTAGACCAAGCTAAAGTTAGAGAACTTTTAAGACCATATATGATAAAATCGATACCAGAAAAATTTTTAAAAGATTTTAATGAGGATGAGTTTTATGTAAATCCAACAGGAAATTTTGTAATTGGTGGTCCCGATGGAGATTGTGGGCTAACTGGAAGAAAGATTATTGTTGATACTTACGGTGGAGCTGCTCCTCATGGAGGTGGCGCCTTTTCAGGAAAAGACCCAACAAAAGTAGATAGATCTGCAGCTTATGCAGCAAGATATATCGCAAAAAATGTTGTTGCTTCAAAAGTTGCTGAAAAATGTTTAATTCAATTAGCATATGCAATAGGAGTTTCAAAACCTCTTTCAATATATGTTGATTTATTTGATAATGATTTAAACAAAAATAAATTTGTATCTGAAGAAATAAGCAAAAATTTTGATTTAAGCCCAAGAGGAATCAGAGAAATGTTAGGTTTAAATAAACCTATCTACGAAAAAACAGCCGCTTATGGTCACTTTGGAAGATCACCTGAAGACAATGGTGCATTTTCATGGGAAAAAACTGATAAAAAGGGTATTTTTTCTAAATAGTTTCTATTGAATTAAAAAAAAATCTTTATATATTGCAGTTACATTATTGGACTTACAAAAATGGGCCTGAGCCCATTTTTTTTTGGAGTAAACAAAAAGATGTTAAATAAAAGAGCTGATAAACTAGAATTACTTAGAATAGCAGAGGCTGTAGCCTTAGAAAAATCTATAGATAAAGAATTAATCATAGACTCTATGGAAACTGGTATAGCAAAAGCTGCTAAATCAAAATTTGGACAGGATAATGAAATCAAAGTTTTAATTAACCGAGATAACGGAGATATCGGTATTTTTAGAAAATTAACAATAGTTGAAAATCCTGAAAATATAAATACTGAAATTAATCTTAAAGATGCAACATCTTTGAATGAAGAAAACAAAGATAAAAAAATTGGTGATGAAATTTTACAACCATTACCATCTTTTGATTTTGGAAGAATAGCAGCACAAACTGCTAAACAAGTTATTAATTTTAATGTACGAGAAGCTGAACGAGAAAGACAATATAATGATTTTATAGATAAAAAAGATACAATATTAAGTGGTATTGTTAAACGTTTAGAATTTGGAAATGTAATTATTGATTTAGGCAGAACAGAAGCCATAATTCAGAAAAATGAAATGATACCTAGAGAAAATATAAAAGCAGGAGATAGGATCAAAGCTTATTGTTATGATGTAAGAAGAGAAACAAGAGGACAACAAATATTTTTATCTAGAGCTCATCCAAAATTTATGGAAAAATTATTTGTTCAGGAAGTTCCTGAAATTTATGATGGTTTAATTGAAATCAAATCATCTGCAAGAGATCCAGGAAGTAGAGCAAAAATTTGTGTCAAGGCTGTAGACACTTCATTAGATCCGGTAGGTGCCTGCGTTGGAATGAGAGGTTCTAGAGTTCAAGCAGTTGTTAACGAACTTCAAGGTGAAAAAATTGATATTGTTAACTGGTCGGAAGACCCTGCAATAGTTGTTTCCAATGCTCTATCTCCAGCTGAAGTACAAAGAGTAAATGTAGACAGTGAGTCAAAAAAACTTGATGTTATTTTAACAGAAGAAAATTTAAGTAAAGCAATTGGTCGAAGAGGTCAAAATGTTAGACTTGCTACAAAACTTTTAAACTACGAAATAAACATAATGACAGACCAAGAAGACTCTGAGAGAAGACAATTAGAGTTTAAAGAAAAAACAGAAAATTTTGTTAAAAACTTAGAATTAGATGAAACTCTTGGTCAATTACTTGTGGCTGAAGGTTTTTCTTCAATAACTGATATTAAAGACAGTAGTCCTGAAAATTTAATGAAAATCGAGGGTATAGAAGATGATACAGCTAAAGCTTTAATTGAAAGAGCAAAAGATTTTTATCAAAAAGATCAAGAAGACATAACAAAAAGAATTAAAGATTTGGGTTTAGAAGATGATTTGATTAATCATAAAGGTTTAACACCGGGTATGTTAGTAACTCTAGGAGAGCAAAAAATTTTAAAATTAGCTGATTTTGCTGATTTAGCTTCTGATGAATTAACAGGTGGATTTGATATTTTAAAAGGTGAAAGAATTAAAATTCAAGGCTATTTAGAGGACTTTGCTTTATCAAAAAAAGAAGCTGATGAATTAATAATGTCAGCAAGAGCTATTATTTACAAAGATTGAGAGTATGAAATATGGAGAACAAAAAAACAAAATTAACACTTTCTGGAATAGCAAAGAAGTCTATAGAAAATATTGAATTAGCTAAAACTCAAAGCAAAAATTCAGTCGTAATAAAAAAAAAACAAGGCAAGTTTGGTAGTAATACTAATTTTAACAAATCTTCAGGAATAAAATCTAGAAAATTATCAGCTTCTCCTGGAGATTTTAATACAAGATCGATAAACACATCTAAAATTTCTTCTCCAATCACCAATGATTATGAGAAACGTAAATTAGCTGAACAAAGAGCAACTAGAAGACTTAAGGGAGAGCCTGGAGAAAAAGATTTAAAAGGTAAAATAGGATCCAAAAAAAGAGAATTAAAATTAACAGTTTCAAGAGCGTTAAGTGATGAAATTGAAGCAAGAACAAGAAGCATGGCTTCACTTAAAAGAGCAAAATTAAAAGAAAACAAAGGCTTAACAAAAGAAGAAATTAAAGAAAACTTAAAACCAGTAAAAAGAGATGTAAATATACCTGAAGCTATAACTGTAAGAGAATTAGCTGATAGAATGGCAGAACAATCTAGCAGTGTAATAAAACATTTGTTAGGAATGGGTGTAACTGTAACGATTAATCAAACATTAGCTTCTGATACTGCAGAATATTTAGTTAAAGAGTTTGGACATAATCCTATAAGAGAAAAAAAAGCAGAAGAAATAATTCAAAAAATAAAAGAGTCTAGATCAAAAAATTTGAAAAATAGACCTCCAATAGTAACTGTGATGGGACATGTAGATCACGGCAAGACTTCAGTGCTAGATGTTCTTAGAAGTGCAAATGTTGTGTCGGGAGAATTTGGTGGCATAACTCAACATATAGGAGCTTATCAAATAGAACATGAGTCTAATAAATTAACTTTTATAGATACCCCTGGTCATGCTGCTTTTACTGAAATGAGAGCTAGAGGATCAAAATTAACTGATGTTGTTGTATTAGTAGTCGCTGCAGATGATGGAGTAAAACCACAAACTATCGAGTCTATTAAACACGCTAAAGCAGCTAAGGTTCCTATTGTAGTAGCTATAAATAAATGTGATCTTCCAGAAGCAGATCCACAAAAGATTAAGAATCAACTTTTGGAATATGAGTTAATTGCAGAAGATTTATCAGGTGATACTTTGATGGTTGAAATTTCTGCAAAAACAAAAAAAAATTTAGATAAGTTAGTAGAGTCAATAGTTTTACAAGCTGAAATTTTGGACTTAAAAACAGATTATGAGTCTAAAGCAACTGGAGTTGTTTTAGAGTCAAAAATAGATACAGGTAGAGGACCTGTAGCCACTGTGATTGTGACTTCAGGCACAATTAAAAAAGGTGATTTTTTTGTTAGTGGATTAAAGTGGGGAAAGGTTAGAGCTTTAATTAATGATAGAGGAAAAAATATTGATGAAGCTTTACCATCGACACCTGTAGAAATTTTAGGAATAAATGGTGCAGCAAAATCTGGCGATGATTTTATAGTTTTAGATACAGAAAAAGAAGCTAAAACTTTAAGTACAAGTAGAGCAGATGAAAAAAAGGAAGGAAAAAATCCTCTTACTTTTGCTACTCAAGAATCTGCATTTACAGATAATTCAACAGAAGAATTAAATATTATTGTAAAATCGGATGTTCATGGTTCTTCAGAGGCAATAAAGAATGCTATTAATCAGATTAAACATGATGAAGTAAAACCTAAAATAATCTTATCTGATATAGGAATGGTAACAGAAACAGACGTCACTCTAGCTAAAGCATCTAATGCAGTATTAATTGCATTTAATGTGAAACCTAGTAAAGAGGCAAAAAAATTAGCTGAAAAAGAAAAAATAAAAATTTCTTCATACAATATTATCTATGAAGTTCTTGACTATATTAAAAAGGGAATGTCGGGATTACTTTCTCCTGATGTTCAAGAAACTGTTACAGGAACAGCTCAAATTTTAGAAATTTTTAAGGTATCAGGAACTGGTAAAGTTGCTGGATCTAAAGTGATTGAAGGAGAAATATTTAGTGGTTCCGATGTAAGACTAATTAGAGATGGATCAATTATTTATACAGGTAAAATAAGTTCTATTTTTAGAGAAAAAAACCAAACGAAACAGGTAAGCAATGGTCAAGAGTGTGGAATCACTCTAAAAGATTTTATGGATTTTCAAAAAAATGACACAATAGAGGCTTACAATTTAACATCTACTGAGAGAGCGATATAAATGATTAATAGAATAAGTAGTAAGCCAGTTTCACAAAGACAATTAAGGGTGGGAGAGATGGTAAAACAATCTTTAGGCATGATTTTTGCCAGAAATGAAGCTAAGGTGCCAAATTTAGAAACAAATAGTATTACAGTTACGGAGGTAAAAATGAGTCAAGATCTTAAAATTGCAAAGGCTTATGTACTACCTTTGGGAGGCAAAGATGCTGATATAATAATTGAAAGATTAAAAGAATATTCTTTTTTAATAAGAAAAACTCTTTCAAAAAAAGTAATTATGAAATTTTTACCTAAAATAATATTTGCTAAAGATGAATCATTTGAATATGCAGAAAAAATAGAAAATTTAATAAAACAAACAAATAAATAGGAAAAAATAATATGATAAAAAAAGTACAAGAGTTAGCTATTCATGATAAGGATACTGGCTCTTCAGAAGTACAAATTGCTTTACTAACTGATAAGATTGAAACTCTTTCAAATCATATTAAGCAATTTAAAAAAGATAAACATTCTTCTGTTGGATTACTAAAAGCAGTAAATAGAAGAAAAAAATTGTTAGATTATCTTAAAAGAAATAAGATGGATTCTTACAAAAATGTACTGTCGAA
>CENP01037064.1_pt1 | contig 12192 bp, 7 predicted proteins | sample 361281 | NCBI WGS metagenome assembly CENP01 (sample SAMEA2591122, study PRJEB7988) | marine metagenome | biome: marine biome (ENVO:00000447); feature: deep chlorophyll maximum layer (ENVO:xxxxxxxx); material: saline water (ENVO:00002010), including plankton (ENVO:xxxxxxxx) | depth 70 m
CTCTTTTTCAGCTGCAGTTAATTCCATAAAGTCAAATTCAAATTAGTTGTAACAAATTTATATATTTTACCTGTATAGCAGAACAAATAGATACAAATATATCCACAATACATCGAGAAAGTGCCAGAAGAGATGAGCCAACTCAAACCCCAAAGTATTTGAACCAGAGTAGTATCCTTTTTGTAATCGATAAAAAACAATTGACAAAACTATTAATCCAGAAAAGAGATGCGCTAGGTGGAGTAATACCAAGACATATAAAAAAGAGGTCGTAATGGAACTTTCCGCTCCAGTAAAATAATAACCCTGACCAATAATTTCACCAAAGCCTTTAAACTGGAAATAGATAAAAAGTACTGCCAAAATAAAGGTACTCAGAATTAATAATTTGGTTTGTTCAATATTTTTTTTACTCAGCGATTGCTTTGCTAAATAAAAGGTTATACTACTCAGCAGAATCAAAATTGTGCTAATAGCAAAAGCAACAGGAAGGTCAAATTGAGATAACCAGTCGGCTCTTGTGCTACTTACAACATAGGCACTGGTTAAACCTGCAAAGGTCATTGCCATACTGATCATACCGACCCATAACATCATTTTTTTGGCCTTAACTTGTTTTATCTCTAATTCATCCATACCTAAATCCATTTGTCAAGAACATAAATTATTTGCAATAAACTGATATAAGCAATACTAGCGTACATCAATTTTCTGGCTGCCTCTTTGGTTTTTCGTTGCATCAGTTTAAGCGCAAAAAACAGAAAATATCCGCCGATGATAATTAAAGCTACCACAGCTGAAAGGGATAAACTTAATTCCCCAGAATATCTCGTATAAGGCAAAATTGAGATGATAATAGTCCAAAGGGTATAAAATACAATTTGAAAAGCGGTCGCTCGATCAGGGTTCCCTGTTGGTAACATTTTGAATCCCGCTTTTTTGTAATCCTCATCCATCATCCAACCAATTGCCCAGAAGTGTGGAAACTGCCAAAAAAACTGAACCATAAACAAAATACCAGGTTCAATACCAAAACTACCAGTAGCCGCAACCCAACCCAACATAAATGGGATAGCACCAGGAAAGGCACCTACAAAAACAGCTAGCGGCGTAAGGGTTTTTAATGGAGTGTAAATACAAGTGTATATGAATATGGACAGAGCGCCAAATAACGCTGTCTTATAGTTAATGTATTGTAAAATGATAATGCCCAGTATAGTCAATACTGAAGCGATAGTTACTGCTGTGAGATTATTCATGCGCCCAGCAGGCAGCGGACGGTTTTTAGTTCGAATCATCAGAGCGTCTCTGTCTTTTTCAATCCATTGATTGAAGGCATTTGAAGCTCCTACCATAGCAAATCCACCAAAAAACAAGCCTAACAGAACCTGAATTTGAATTTGATCAGCAGCCAACAAATAACCCGCAACAGAAGAGAAAACGACACTTACAGCAAGTCGAAACTTAGTTAACTGTAAAAAATCACTAATTAGTGCTCCGATATTAAGGGTAATTAAAGGTAAACTATCCGAATGGGTCTTCATCATCATTGATCCTTCTGCAAAGATAGGCTACAAATTATCAATGTGCAAAGTCCAGAATACGATTTTAAACAGTGTTTTTAATTATTGTAATTTGAATGTTATCGGGATCGAATAGGGAACACGGACAGGTCTACCTCTCTGCTTACCAGGAATCATTTTCGGTAGTGCATCAATAATACGCTTGGCTTCTTTTTCTAAGTTTTTGTCTGGTCCTCTTGGCGTTACTGTAATAATATTACCTTGTTTGTCAATGATAAAACTTACATATACCCTTCCTTGAATCCCCATCTCTTGTGCGATCTCCGGATACCTGAAGTTCTTAACGATATGACGATTAATTTTTTCCTGAAAACACTGCCTTCTTTTACTTTTTTTGACCTTTTCGCAGCCCGGAAACAATGGAATATCCTCTGTTACAGCAAAAAGGACTGAAAGATCATCATCCTCTTCCTCTACATCTATGTCATCCACTTCGATAATTTCCTCTTGATCGGTCTCAGTAGATTCAATGACTGTTTCTTCAACTTCTTCTTCATCTTCAACGATCTCTATCATTTGGGGTGCTGGAGGAGGGGGCGGTGGTGGTGGTGGTGGCGTAATTTTCAAATCTGTAATTGGAATGTCTTCTTCATCATCACTGTTTACAGATAGGCGATCTAGTTCGATATCGCTTTTATAGGTTTTTAGTTCTATTGCCCTTCAAGCAGTAAAGAGAATAAATACTAGACCTATCAAAAAAAGGTTAGGATTTTTTGTTTAAATCAGCTTTTGAGTTTTTTTTAGGTAACATAATTTCATGGTATTAGGGGGTTCCATAAAACTATACCAAAGTGCATCAAAAAAGTCTTAAAACCGATGGCTTTAAGACTTAGTTAAAAGTATTATTTTGCGGGGCGTTATTGCAATCTAAAAGTAATTGGAATACTAAAAGGAACCCGTACTGGTCTACCTCTTTGCTTACCCGGAGTCATATTTGGAAGTCTGCCGATAATTCTTGCAGCTTCTTTTTCCAAATTTTTATCTGGGCCACGCATTCTAATGTTAGTAATTGAACCATCTTTTGAAATTATAAAATTGACGTACACCCGTCCTTGAATACCCATTTCTTGAGCAATTTCAGGGTATCTAAAGTTTTTTCTAATGTGCTTATTAATTTGCTCTTGGAAACACTGTCTTCTCTTAGATTTAGCTACTTTTTCACAGCCTGGGTAAATGGGAACATCTTCGATGACAGCAAAGGGTACATCAACATCTTCAAACTCTTCCTCAACCTCAACAATTTCAACAATTTCTTCTTGATCTGTTTCAGTGGATTCAATTACTGTTTCCTCAACTTCTTCCTCATCCTCGACTACCTCAATGATTTCAGGAGCAGGTGGAGGTGGTGGTGGAGGCGGTGGAACCTTAATCTGTTCAGTGATAGGAACTTCTTCATCATCATCGTCATCAACATTTAATGCTTCATATCCATATCCACTTTTATCATATGTTTTCCACTCAATAGCTTGCCATGAAATAAATAAAACAGCGCTAAGCCCTATGATAAAATAGAGACTACTATTCTTAGTTAAATCAGCTTTTACGTTCTTTTTGGGTTGCATGATATCTGCTAAATTTAGTATGCTAAACTAAAAAAAAATCAATTATAAACAAGATTTTTTTAAACGATATAGAAGATAATTTCTAAGCCTGTATCAATTGTTGATAAGCCTGTGCGTCGAGAAGCTCCGCGATTTGGCTAGGGTCATCAATTTTAATTTTTATCATCCAACCAGATTCATAGGGGTCATCATTGACCGCTTCAGGGGAATCCTCAAGGGCAGAATTGAACTCAAGAACCGATCCACTTAAGGGCATAAACAAGTCAGAGACAGTTTTTACGGCTTCTACTGTACCAAAAACTTCCTCTACTGACAAAGTCTCTCCGGTTGTTTCAATTTCAACATATACAATGTCTCCTAGTTCTTGCTGGGCAAAATCAGTGATGCCAACTGTGGCAATATCACCGTCGATTTTGACCCATTCATGGTCTTTGCTATACTTAAGTCCGGTCGGAATATTCATCTTTTAAATAAAATAATTTAACAAAGTAATGTAATTCACTTTTAGTTTCCAAAATTATAGCGGATGGTTATTCCAGTGCGAATCGATGTTTGTGGAAAAGCAGTGGAGATGGCAAATTCTGAAAAATTATGATCGTAAAATAAAAGACTGGTTAAATTTTTTGAAAGGTTATAGCCTGCTGAAAATTTAATTGACATAAGTGTTTGTCCAGCTGTAACTTGGTTATTGTTATATTCTAAATTTCTCAGTAATGTGATATTTTTTCTGTAAGAAAAATCTGCTTTTAGATTAAGATCACCACTCAGGGTAACTCTCCTCCCTCCCAAACGAGTCCTAATCCTAAGATCTTTCAATCGATAGCCCATACCTATTACATATTCATCGCCAGTTTGCTCGGTCAATAAACTATTGTCTAAGCTTAATGATAAACTTCGGTCTTTATTTAACTCCGCCAGAATTTTAAGGGAATTCTTAAACTCAATATCCAAACGAATCAATGGGTTAAATTGCTCCGCTAAATTAATATTAGAATAAAATCTTGAAGTCAAGTAGTTTCCAACGCGATCTTTTTGAAGAGGTTGATTCGGGTCATACTCTAAATTGGTCTGGTAGTTAGTTAAGGTATAGCTAGATCTATATCCATGAGAAATGGAAAAACGGTTGAAAATTCGACCGATAGATTTAATTTTTGTCAATCCAGTATAGTTTAGGTTCCAGTTTGGCAACGGGGTAGCTTGAACTGGATTGAATGAAATTTTATTGGGATTTGTCCCAGAGTAGGCAGCTAAAAAGGATGCCACCATCACCGTCTGATGATTTTTATTGTAACCCTCCGGAAAACCATCTTGGTCATATTCAAAGTTTGAGCCCTGGTTTTTCTGTGCAAGTCTCTGGGCAATAATCAATCGGTTATCCCTAAATTTTTGAAAATTATTGTTGACAATGCCAGAACCTCCTGAGAAAGCCGTTTTTATTAAAATTGTAGACATTCCAAAATTACCATACTCATTGGTGTTTAATGAAACGTACTTCTGATTCTCAACGCTGAAGTTCTCTGATAAATTATTAGAATAGTTTCGCTCAGCATTAAGGTCGATCGTAAGGTCTTTTAAAGGATTAATTTGGGCTGATACGTTGAGTTTATTATTGTGAACTTGGACAAAGGGTTCGTTAAAATTCGGGAAATTTGTCAGCCAACCTCTTTTGGCAATCTCATACCGTACATCGGCTTGGCTTCCAAATGTGAAGTCAAATGAGGGGTCCATCGTTCCCAAAAATCCAACATTTGGAAGATAACCTGGAATTACCTTACCATTATTTTCAGAATAATTGAATTGTACCCTTTTGACGGAAGAAAGTAAGTTGACTATTGTCGTTGCTCCTTTTTTGAAAGCATTATTTTTTTTGGTTTTTTCCTTTTCGTCTGACTTTTGATTTTCCCTAGGAGCTGGATTGCGAGTAAAGGAATTGACTACATTAGATTTGTATTTTAACCCCAAGATGTTGTATAGCCTACTGAACGAAATTGAACCCGTAAGGGTTTTTGTATTGGCATTTTGAATGGTGTTGATTTGCCCAAGCTGTTGGCCATTCTCATTGGTAACTGCCGACATAGCATTAGATCCTCTCTGCCAACTAAAATCTCCCGTATAATTATAATTGGCATCAATAAAGCTCAAGAATGGAATCAATCGCAATGGAATTTTATAATTCAATGATAAAGATTGAAAATGACGGTCTGATTGACCAGTGTCCCAAATCCCATCCCATATAGTTAAACTTTTATTTACGCGCCCAAATCCACTGCCGGATTCATCCTGTAAAAAGTTTCTGACAATATTGTTGTTGGTTGCCGTAAAGGTAAATCTCAGAGATCGGGTAAGGTTATGATTTATCGCGTACGACCAATCGAATAAATAATTTCGCAGTTGTAGATCAGGTAAGGGAATTTGTTCCGCATTATTTACCCCCTCCATGTAAACCTTTCTAAAACGCTGACTACTAGCATTTCGATTAATATTGGAAGTTATTTCCAAACTGCTGGGCATGAGATTAAAATTAATTTCCTTAAGCCATTGCCAATATTTTTTTCTGTTTAAAAACTTCACCTTTCGCAATGGATTGATTTCAACTGGCTTAAAGGAATGGCCGTAATTAGTCCCCAACTGAAGGGTTTGATCTTTTTGGCTTTCTATCTCATAATCGTGATGTGACATTTCATTGTAGGCGTATGAAAAATCAAAATTTTCAGGGCTATAAAATCGGGTCGGACGGTCACCCGTTTTATTTTTTCTTACCCCAATAAAACTGATACTTTTTCTCTTAGTGTAATCAATGGCTTGTTGATTAATAGAATCACTTTGAGAACTTCTTACCGTCGCATCCAATCGATCTTGTAGAAGAATATCTTGATAAAATGGGTCATATTCTGGAGTGATGAAAGTTTCCCCAACATTCAAACTCAAAGGAATTTGGATGCCCCATTTTTCAGGTAGTAACTGACCCGCATTGATGTTAGTGATTACATCGTATTGCTTCATATCTTCCCGATTGCTTTGATTGGGGGTTTGGTCAATGGCACCAAAACCAATAGTAGACAATCCTGCTGTAGCAGCCACTGTGGCGAAATCAGCGAGATTGGCATCCAAAGCACCTGTTGCAGCCCATCCTCCTTGAGAGTCAATTCCTGCTATCCTTAATTCATTGAACCAAACCTCACCACATAGCTCATCTCCTAAATTTTGAGAGGGGTTTTTAACCCCGATCATAAGTGTTTTAATCGAGCCTAAGGACGGGTTCCCTCTAACTGCAAATTTGTACTTTTTAAAACCAGGTAAGCCACTAATCGGGGAGTATTCTCCAACAGGATTCAGATCTTCATCAAAATAGGACACACGACCAACACTCCCATTGTTGATTGCGGCAGCCTTTAACTTGGCAAGAAGTTTTATAGGTACTTCTATGGAGTTAGATTCTGGTTGCCAAACTGCCTCTGCAGTCAGTCTATTCCCTGTGCTTTCAGAATACTCAGTTGGCTTTAATGGAACTTCAATCTGGTAATAATTATCTTTAAAATCGGTTCCTAATCTTAAAAATGCAACCATTCTTTGGTCGAACTCATCTGCGGTTCCCTCCCCAGGAAGGGACTCCTGTCCTGCAATTGACTCAGCATGGATAAACATTTTTAGTTTTTTATATTGTCGAATGTCTACATTGACGTTTTTATAAACTGCTCTGTAATCCATGGGCTGTAGATCACATACCCTAAAGGACATGGATTGTTCATTTTGCCTGACTATTGTATTGTTGTTATTGACTTGTTCTCTTTGAATATCTGGCGGTAAAATATAATTTACGGGAATTCGGTTTTCATTTTCCAAAATGTTTACCGTGCTGATGTCTACAGTGGTATTTTTATTGGTAGGTAAATCATCATTCAGTTTTTGATTGTACCGACGCCAATCACCCCTTACTAAATCTAGAGTACCAAAACGCAAGACCGTAGGCTGAGAAAAACCTTTAAGAACCATCCTCATAAACCTGATAGATCGCAAATCTTCTATGGAATTGATCGCTTCAAAGTATTCACTAAATTGGGTGTCTTCATAATAGCCTTTTTGAACAGGAATCTTAAATTGAATCCAACGAGTAGTTATTTGTTCGCCATTGGGCACTTTGACCTTGACATTTTCACGAACATCGGTGATAAAAGGATGATTGCCCACTCCCATTTGTTTGGATATCGGAATACGGTATTCGAAGTAGCTATCAATGGTATTCATGCTCTGATCACGGTTGATGTCTTCCGAATCGGGTTCAGTGGTATTTCCTCTGTTAGTGTCAGAGAAAGCAACTGGGGAATTCCCTTGGGAACCATTATAGTTTTTATAGCGATCTAAGACTCCTCCTTGCGAGGCAACAAAGAATTCGTAATTGTCTCCTGCTGGATCCTCCGCTGGACCATTGGTGTACACTAACCGTTCTTCTTGGTCATTAAGTCCATCAAAACCTACGTCCTGAACAAGCCTATCCTCTGCAACGGTATTGAAAGCATATAGTAATGACTGGGTTGAGGGAACTTTACCCCAAGGGGTTGAATAAATCAAATTCTGTCCAGTATTTCCTGGCAAACCATTTTCGAACTGTTTACGCCCGTCTTTTAGAATATCTTCCGATATATTTCCCAAATGAAAATAAAGGTCTCCCAAATCATCTTCTTGGGTTTCCAATACACTAAAGGTATCCAACAACCAGAATTCAATAAATTCCACATTTGACTGTTCAAAGTTAGTAGAGTTTATCGGTCGCATAATTCCCGCCCAATTTTCGTCAATTTCACTTTCAAATTCTTCATTTGTTGCGTTATTGTAGGGCCCTCTTTCTTGGGGGTAATATGCTAAATCAAGGGTGTTCTGAACAGTAGTTGTTCCTTGTACTAAGTCTTGCTCAGGAAAAATTTCTTTGATAAAAATCCTACGTGTAGTATTGAGTGATACATCGTCATTATTAATACCTGAAGGTCTGCCGCCTGCATAGAAAATGGGGTCTATCGAGTACCAAGCCATTTTTGCTCTTCCGTATCCAGATTCTAGATCATTGTCCTTTATTTCAGAGCCTTTAAAGTTTTTAGAGGGAACGCTAGAAAGTTTCCAAGCGTTAAAGCCCTTAATATCAATATTGGTTTGCGCGCCTTCAAAGTCATCAATATAAACATTGGTCTCTCCATTTAGCTGGGTATTTTTTGGCTTACCAGCGATCAAATGCGCAACTTCACCACGGAAGGAAAGCATGGAAGGCACATTGGTCTTAATGGTGGGTATCTTATTGACCAAACGTGTGAGGAAAGGAATTTCGGTAGAGAAATTTGTGTTAAACCCAATCATAGTATTGTTTACTGGCTCAGTACCATAATTCGCTTTTTGGGTTAGTGGATTTTCACTTAGGTTGAGAAGGGTACCACCGATAACTACTTTATCGTTAAATTTATGTACTACATTGATTCCGGAAAATCTTTTGTTTTGTTGGTTAAAAAAAGAGTTGTTCTCTACGGATATATTTATTGGGACGTTAGATGCTTGCAAAGCAGGGTCGATTATTTTTACTCGACCAATAGCGTAATTCACGGTATAGTCAATGCCTTCTCTCAATAGCCTTCCTCCTGCTGTAACTTTAACTGAACCCCTTGGGACATTAAAGGCTCCAATTGGGATTCCATCACCACCTTCAGATTTATACCTTCCTTTCAATAGAAATTTATTCTTTTCAGTATCCTCTAATGCTGCCGCTTTAGTTTTGGAATACATCTCACTGAATACATAGCGCTTTTGATTGGCATTATAGGTGGTCTCGTTCTCGTAATCTTCCTTTTGGGAATTGGGGTCGTCTAGCAATTCAAAAAGAAATGCTCCAAAGGGTTCAACGGTAGGGAAAATAATTCTTCCGTATTGAGGCTCAATAGTTACTCCAGGGATATAATCGAAAAAGCCATCCCCCTCTGGTTGTGGGTCTTGATAAAAATTTAATTTATCCAAGCTAAATGTATTCAGCAGGACACGATCCCCCATCGCTTCCGGCCATATCGCTTTATCAATGGGAGTCAAATAATTTATAGGTGAAGGATCTGAATATAATATATTAAGTCTAAAATCCTCTTGTGCCAATTGATAGGCTCCGGTATTGTAGATATTTTTCATCATCAGATCCCATATGGGCTGACGCACATCGGTAATATTACTCTTTAATAATTTAACAATAAGGCTGTTGTTATTAATTACCTGAACTTCATTGTTCTGGCTTTGTGTTGTAATCGTTCCTGATACCCCACCATTCGCAAACTCTCCTACTTGATAGACTTTTCCTCTGTATGTGTATTGAAATGCAACCCCTAGTACCTCATCATTACTAAGACGCTGGTTTAATGAAATGTATCCTAACTGAGGATGAAATTTATATTCATTGGAATTCAACTTTCTGGCACTTTCCAAAACAGCATAATCAAAACCTTCATTAAATTGGTTTTTATAGGAACCAAAAGCGTTAGACACTGACGCAATATCTCGGATGGCCCCCTTAAGAATCCCCTCTTGGTCGATAGCCTCGGGATTGAGAGAATTGTTATCATTTGAAGGCGGGGATTGTGGTATTTTTCCAGTAAAAAAGTTTTGTATCCCATCGTCAAGCTTTGTTTTAACTGGATCGCTTTCTCCCAAATCTTGAAAACCGATAACATTACGAATATTAGTTGTTTGAGAACCGCGATTGGTTATCCAAACCTCAATTCGAGTAATTTGTATTGGAGAATTGATATAGGGGTAATTGATTAGAAATTTATCGTAATTATCTCTAAAATACTGTGCCAAAAAGTAATGGCGATCTTCTTCATAATCAAGCGCAAAAATATTAAACTCTTGAAGGGTTCCGCCGCCTTGAGCCACAACGTTTTGAGATTGTGAGCGTTGCTCAGAAAAAACACCTGTTATGTTAGTTCTTCCAAATTTTAAATCTGTTCTCACTCCAAATAAACTCTGCGCGCCCCTAATAAGGTTGCTGTTGAGCGGCATGCTAATGTTACCAATACTAATATTCTGAAGTATGGCGTCCTCAGTTACTTTTCCGTTGAGGAAGTCAGTCACGTTATCTCCAACCCCCATCAGGTTTTCCTTTGAAAAATCACCAGCTTTGGATTTCAAATCCATTATTTTTCTTTTTGCATCGTTCAAGGTGCTTTGGTAATCACCGATCTTTTGTTGGGTATTGGAAACCTTTTGGCCGAAATCACTTACTTTATCTTTTGCGTTAGATAAATTAGGGTTATTTAAATCTGGAATTATTTCTGAGGTATCAGCCAATCTGGGTGGGTTGAATTCAATTTTTACCAAATTCTGAAAATCAAAGGTAGACTCTGTATCGTAATTGGCTGTAATTTGTAAACGCTCCCCTATTTTTCCCAATAAACTAAGGCTAATTCTTTGATCGAAATCAAAGCCAAAGCTTCTTCTGTTTCTTGGAGAGGCAGCTGGATTATCGTTTTTTTGATAGCGTACACCCAAATCGATCCCCACAGATCCTTGAGGAACAATATCTATAACATTTCCACCAAAAATCGATTGAAAAAATTTACTGTTGACATAAACCTCTGGGAGTAGATTTTTTTGACTCTCACTGAGGTTAGCTGAATTCCCCGCCAAAGTCGCTATTTTTTCTTGAAAATACCCTTTCATCTGCTCACTCAACACCATGGCTTGAAATTGTTTTGGAGTCAATACCAAAGGGGCATTAATCGGATAACCCTCTATCGTTTGGCTGTAGACATACATCCCTGTTTCAGGATCATAGGAGTATTTGGAACTGATTACTGAAGAGGTTGTTATTTTTGTTTTGGACAAATCATAGCCTGACTCGTCCTGGGCTTTCGCTACATAGACTGTAGAAATCAAAAGCAGGAAAAGAAGTCGAAATTTGAATAAAAGATATTTACTTTCTTTCCTACAAATCAAGGGGTCTTACAGTTTATTCAAGGCACCTTTTATTAGATCTTCAATAGTACTATCAGGGTGGCCTTGAATGAGATTATCAACTACTTTTTCTGAGGCTTTTCTCGAATAACCGAGAACCTCTAATGCTGATAACGTTTCTTCTTTAATTGTATTGCTTTGTAGGACTGGAATTTCTTCCATTCCCTGTAAAGTTTTTATCTTATCCTTAAGTTCAATGATAACGCGCTGAGCAGTTTTAAGACCGATTCCTTTAACACCTTGAATTTTGGGAACATCCTCAGTTAGAATTGCATGTTGAATTTCATTTGGGGTTAAGGAAGAAAGCATGGTTCTGGCAGTACTAGCTCCTATCCCAGAAACGCCAATGAGCAATCGAAAAACTGCCCTTTCAACCGCAGTAAAAAATCCGTACAAAATATGTGCATCTTCTCTAATTTGTAAATGGGTAAAGAGCTGAATATTTTCATCGGAAGATAAACTCGAAAAAGTATTGAGCGATATATTTACTTCATAGCCAATTCCATTACAATCGATCACTAAATAAGTGGGTGTTTTTTCGACCAGCCTTCCTTTAATTTGTGTTATCATTTACTGTTTTTAAGTTTTTGTTTTTCCTGCGCGTCAATAACGGCAATAGCAGCCATATTCACAATTTCATCAACCGAAGCTCCTAACTGAAGGATGTGAGCAGGGTGCTTGAGCCCCATTAAAATGGGTCCAATGGACAGGGTGTTGTCTAATTCCTTAATGATTTTATAAGTAATATTCGCGGCATCTAGGTTAGGGAAGATCAAAGTGTTTACTTTTCTTTTGTTCAGAGCAGAAAAAGGAAAACGCTCCGCTAGCATTTCGTTATTTAATGCAAAATCAGATTGTACTGGGCCATCAACGATTAAGTCTGGGTACATTCGATGTAAAAAATCAACTGCTTCAGAGACCTTTTTGGCCTCAGGGAAAGGGGAAGAACCAAAGTTGTTGTATGACAAAAGCGCCATTACGGGTTCTACACCAAACAGTTTCACGGCTTGGGCGGTCATGTGGGCTATTTTGGCCAATTCCTTTGCATTTGGATTGACATTAATTGAAGT
>CENP01034920.1_pt1 | contig 12185 bp, 10 predicted proteins | sample 361281 | NCBI WGS metagenome assembly CENP01 (sample SAMEA2591122, study PRJEB7988) | marine metagenome | biome: marine biome (ENVO:00000447); feature: deep chlorophyll maximum layer (ENVO:xxxxxxxx); material: saline water (ENVO:00002010), including plankton (ENVO:xxxxxxxx) | depth 70 m
GATTACTTCATTCCATTTTTTCTGATTCATTAACGATATTTATTTTTCAAGAACAATTAAAAGATAAAATTGCATTTCTAATTTCATTTTTAATTATATCCTATATTTTTAAAATTTTATTTAGGCTGATAGAAGGTATAATTAGTATTAAGTTAAAAAAACATTACACAGGTTTAATTTTTGGAATGATAAATAGCATATTAATCATTTCATTATGTATATCTGTATTTAAAGAAATATTTCCAAACACACTTGATATTCAAAATACTTTGCATTCTAAATCCATATTATATAAAAATTTAGATGAGCTTCAAAAAAACTACTTAATTCAATATAGAAATAATGAAAAATAATGGCAAGAATTCCTGAACATATTATTGAAAATGTTAGGCAAGCTGCAGATGTTTATGATATTGTATCTGAATATGTTGATCTTAAAAGAAATGGTAGAAATTTTAAAGGCCTTTGCCCATTTCATAATGAAAAAACACCTTCTTTTCATATTCATATGGATAAACAAATCTATAAGTGTTTTGGCTGTGGAAAAGGTGGGGGATCAATCAATTTCATTATGGAAGTTGAAAAGCTTGATTTTTTAGATGCGGTAAAATTTTTAGGACAAAAATATAACATTCCTATTGAACTTGAACATAATTCAAAGTCTAGTAATGATTTATTTAATCAGCTATATAGTATGCATGAATTTGCAAAATCATTTTATGAAAAAAATATGAATGCACAGGTGCGTAAATTATTAAATGATAGAAATGTAACAGATGAAAGTATTAAGACATTTGAAATAGGTCTAAGCAATCAAAATTATGATGAGCTGCTTAAAATATTTCGTGAACAACAATATTCATCTGAAGCATTAAATAAAAGTGGTCTATTTATAAATCATGAAAAAGGTTATATGGACAGATTTAGAAATAGAATTATGTTTCCTATATATAATCACTTAAATAAGCCTATAGCTTTTGGAGGACGTATCTTTAATAATGAAAGTCAAACAGCTAAATATTTAAATTCATCTGATTCACCTATATATAATAAAAGTAGAACTCTCTATGGAATAAATATTACCAAAAATGATATTATTGAAAAAAAATATGCTATTATTGTTGAGGGATATATGGATTTAATTCAGCTACACCAAGCTGGCATTAAAAATGTTCTATCGGTTTCAGGTACTTCATTTACTGAGCAGCATGCCACAATGATATCAAAAATGTGTAAAACTGTATATATTGCATATGATGGTGACGATGCAGGTATAAACTCAGCAATTAGAGCGGGATATACTTTATTAAAAAATAATCTTGAAGGGAAAATAATTTCTATGCCTGATGGCTTAGATCCAGATGATTTCATTCAAAAAGAAGGTAAAGATGCTTTTGATAATATTATTAAATCAGCTGAATCAGTTATTCAATTTCATTATAAAAATAAAGTCAGTGATGATAGTAGTGAAAGAGACAAGATTGAGTTTATAAAAGAGGCAATATCTGAATTAACCACACTAAATGATGATTTGACAACAGAGTCACTTATAAAAGAATTATCATATTTAAGTGGTTTTAGCTCACAATCAATTTTTGCTTCTATTGAAAAAAATAAAAAATCATATGGAAGAAAAAATACTTCATCAAAAGAAACTGAAATTGAAAAAAATGATGTTGAAGCAATATCATTAATTGATAAAGAAATTATAATGTTTTGTTTTAGTGAAAGTTTAGAAAATAGACAGTTAATCAAAAAGCATTTACAAAAAGAATGGATAAGGTCTATAAGTATTAGAAACATATATGAGCAGACATATTTACATTTAACTTCTGATAAAGTAGTCAAAGCTGAAATAGTGATGCAGGAATTAAAAGTAGAATCAGAACGAGATTTAATGGGCGAATTACTTTTTAATAATGATAAAATTGAAATAAATAAAAATATGGTTATTGATTGTTTAGTAAGAATGGAAAAAAAATATATTCAACTGAACTTGAATCATCTAAGAGAAAAATTAAAAAAATTAAACTCAGATGAAAATTCAAATGATGAATTACTTTCAAAAATAACTGATCTTCAAAAGCAAAAAAATAGTTTAAAAAATAAATATGAAAATTTATAAATACCTAGCACTAGTATTAATGGTTTATAGCTGTAATAGCCCTACTTCAACTGATATTCCAAATGAAATACCTGGAGATATTACCAATTATCAAACCAATCTTTATTCATTAAATTCTGGGCAATATTTAGAAAATATCACAATCAATTGGAATACATATACAGAAGGCTCATTTATCCAATACTCTATAAATGACCAAAATGATGAAAATATTGATATTATTAATGATATAAATGAATCTATTTATACGCTTAGCTCAAATCCTGCACAATATCAAAAAATATTTTTATACGTTGAATCAGAAGTAGAGACCATTAAAGACTCAGTGGTAGTTTTTACTAGAGATGTAAAGCCAATTACGAATTTTACTGCCATTGCAAATGTTGATGACTGGTCTACTCAATTGGAATGGACACCATCAACAGAAATTGACTCTATTTTTTCAAACTATACAATATATAGATTAGATAATCTTGATTACGATCAATTTTCTGACTTAGAAAATTGCAGCTGTGAAATTGCCACTCTTGATAATCGTATGTTATCAAGTTATATTGATGATGGTGATTTTAATTTAGGTGATGAATTTTTCTATGTGATACAAACAAATACCATACAAGGATACAATAGAAAAAGTACCATAAAGAGTAACTTAGCATCAATCAATTATTCATGCTCACCGATGATTTCAGATAACCCAGCTCCATCAGCAAGTCAATCTGAATATAATAAAATCACCTTGAGTTGGAGCCATAATCTAAATCTCAATCAATTTTATGAAGTTCAAATATGGAGAAGTAACTCTGAAAACTCTAATCCACTAAATGGAACACTCTTAAACACAATTACTGATTTTGATAAATTAGAATTTGAAGACTCTAATAACATTGGTGATGGAACAGCATGGTTTTATAAAATAAAACTAATAGATGTTCATGGACAAGAAAATACATCTGAAACCTTTATAGGAAATAGCCATCCATGATCAATTATCTGATTATTGGATTTAGTTTTTTATTAACTTCATGTATTGATATTATTACTGAAGAAGAGTTTTATGAATCTATTTATCTTCAAAATTCAGGTTGGTTTGAATTTTATGAAAATACACCTGGAAGTGATTTAAATGTAAATCAAAACTATACAGTACAACTATGGTTTAGTGGAACACAATTAGCAGATTTAGAAGCTCCATGTATTTTAAATATAAACGACCCAGATATGAATCTATCAATATATAGAAATACAAATATAAACAATCAGCTTACAATTTATTTGAATGAACAATTGGCTGGCGAAATTAATATTGAAAACGCAGACTTTAACGATGAGAATAATTTTTATTTATTATCTGTTGTGATTGATAATCAAATGCTTAGTGTGTATTTCAATCAAAATCAAATTTTTCAAGAAAATATTAATCAAAGTTTAAATCCTACATTTATAGTAGGTGCTAAAAAATTAAATAATGCGATATCAAATTTATGGTATGGCTATATAGATGAAATTAGGATTTGGAATGAATCTCTAAGTCAAGATATAATCGATTTTCATAATCAGTATAAATATAAGGTTTCATCATCTTATGATGATAATTATTTAGAATCATTAATAGGTTTATGGTGCTTTAGATTAAACACTGAAGGTGAAACAGCTTCAAATATTTTTAGAGATGAAAATGATAATGAAAACTATTCTATATTATATACATATGGTAGCTTATCTAATGAATTATCTACAAATGGAAGGTAAATTTGCAAAGTTCAATTAGTACATTTATAGCTTTTTTTGCATATGCAAAACCATGGAGAATGAAAATTATTTGGGCAAGTTTTTGCTCAATTGCAAACAAGATATTTGATATTGCTCCTGAAATACTCATAGGTATTTACGTTGATTTGGTGGTCCAAAGAGAGCAAAGCTTTATTGCTAGACTCGGATTTGAATCGATAGAATCACAAATCACTCTTTTAGCCATTGCAACATTTTTAATTTGGGCATCAGAATCTATTTTTGAATATTTATACTCTGTAGGTTGGAAAAATATAGCTCAAGGTATTGAGCACCACATTAGAATTGACACCTACTCACATGTTCAAAATTTGGATTTAGAATGGTACGAAAAACAAAAAACTGGAAATATTACGGCCATTTTAAATGATGATGTAAATCAATTAGAGCGTTTTTTAAATGGTGGATTCAATGATATACTTCAAATTATAGTATCGACAATTGCAATAGGTGGAGTGTTTTTTTATATATCTCCGCTTATAGCATTATTTGCAGTATGTCCAATTCCAATTATTCTAATAGTAGCATCACTATTTCAAAAAAAACTTTCTCCTAAGTATCTGGATGTCAGAAACGCAGCAGGTGATTTAAGTTCTTCCATTTTTAATAATTTACTTGGCATTATTACTATCAAAGGTTTTACTGCTGAACAATATGAAACTAATAAAATTTTAAAAATGAGCAATGAGTATCAGACTAAAAATCAAAGCGCAATTAGATTAAGCTCTGCATTTATTCCGATTGTAAGAATGGGTGTCTTAACAGGATTTATTGGAACTATGATTATTGGAAGTGTATATGCTCTAAATGGAGTCATAGCAGTGGGCTCATTTAGTGTTTTAGTTTTTTTAACACAAAGATTTTTATGGCCTTTTACTAGACTTGGTGAAACTATTGATTTGTTCGAAAGATCAATGGCTTCAACAAGAAGAATTTTAGAACTTTTAGAAACATCATTTAAAATTAAAAATGATGATGATCCTAAAATAATGAATTCATTAAATGAAAATATTGTGTTTGAAAATGTTGAATTTGGCTATGAAGATAAAAGTGTATTTAAAAATTTAAATTTAGAAATAAATAAAGAAGAATTTATTGGTATAGCAGGCCAAACTGGATCTGGAAAAACAACATTAATCAAATTATTATTTAGATTTTATGAAATTAAAAATGGTGCAATTAAAATTGATGGTACAAATATTAATAAACTTGATATTGGTTCACTACGTTCAAATATTGGTCTGGTAAATCAGGAAATATTTTTATTTGATGGGACCATTAGAGAGAATATTTGTTACCCAAATACAGATATAGATGAGTCTTTGCTTATGGAAGTTGCCCAAAGTAGTCAATGTCTAGAATTTATTGAAAAACTTGATGAAGGATTTGATACTATTGTTGGTGAGCGCGGACAAAAATTATCAGTAGGTCAAAAGCAAAGAATTGGAATTGCTAGAGCGTTATACAAAAATCCTGAAATACTTATATTTGATGAAGCAACATCTGCTGTTGATAATGAAACAGAATATTTAATCCAAAAAGCGTTAAAAGAAATATCTAAAAGTTGTACAACCATTGTGATTGCACATAGACTGTCTACCATTAAAAATGCTAATAAGATTATTGTGCTGGGTAATGAACATGTACTTGAAGAGGGTACGCATGATGATTTAATTGAAAATAATAACTTTTATAAACACTTGTGGGATATACAAACTGGAAATAATTAATTCTATGTATATTTATAAAAATAATATAAATTTCTTACCCATTTCGGGCCTTTAGCTCAGTTGGTTAGAGCAGCGGACTCATAATCCGTTTGTCCGGGGTTCGAGTCCCTGAAGGCCCACAAAAAAACCCCTCAAATCTTGAGGGGTTTTAATTTTTTACTTCAAGGCTTCAATTGAGGTAGCAAGATTAATACATTTAGTAGTAACCCCGCCAAAATCATGAGATGATATGGCAATATCAACCTTACAATAACCAACCTGTAAATCAGGGTGATGATTTAATTTTTCAGCAATTGGTGCAATTTTAGTTACAAATTCTATACCATTCATGTATGTATCAAACTCAAAAGATTTGGTGAGCTTGCCATCTTGGTAATTCCAACCATATGTGGAAATAGATTTTTTTATTTCATCTGGATGTAGAAGCATATTTAAAATTTAGAATATTTAATGTGTTCTAGTTTCAAAAATGTAATTTGATTTTGCAATGCATAGTAACCACCAAATAATATAAAACTAAACAATATATTGCTAGTAAGTGTAGCTCTAAAAAATGGTATGGCTGCCACATAACAAGTAACTAAACCCTCAAAAGTCATAGGATACATAGTGCCACTAAGCCAAACACCAAAATTTGAAACAATAAAAAAAACCACTCCAACACCAATTGAACTGCTCAAAACTTTTGGAATGGTAATAGTGTTTTTAAAAATTTGTACACTTAGTAGAGCAATAATGATATAAGCAAGATAGTTGAAAGGTGATGAGAATAAAATAAACTCGCTATAATACTCAGAATAAGCTCCCCAATTATTAATATATAAATCGCTAAGCCATAAAGCACCTACTGAAATAGCAATAGCCTGCAATTTATTTTTAAAATGTACCGCAGCAAATAAAATCATAGCAAACACAGGTACGAAGTTTGATGTATGAGGTATTAATCTTGAACCTACAATCAGTAATACTACAATTACTGAAAATAAAAGTTGTAATTTATTGTTTGTCAATTTATTAATCCTTTCAATCTTGAAACAAAATTTAAACTTAAATGACAATTAAATGCAAAGATGAATATTTATTACTTTAAAATTTATTAATTAAAATTTAAATTTTAAGGTTAACATTTCAAAAAAAATACAAAATTATTATGAGCTCAAAAATTTTAATCAAAAATGGACTAATTGTTAGTTCAGGTAAAATAGAAAAAAAAGACATTTTAATTAAAAATGGTTTAATTGAATCCATTAGTCAAAATATTCATGCGGATTGTGATAAAATAGTTGATGCAGAAGGTCTGTATGTGATCCCTGGTGGTATTGATCCACAGGTACATTTTAGAGAACCTGGACTAACCCATAAAGAAACCATTGAAACGGGATCTAGAGCTGCAGTTGCAGGTGGAATTACTACATTTTTTGAAATGCCAAATACAAAGCCAGCTACAATTACAAAACAACTTTTGAATGAAAAATTTGAAATTGCGAGTAAAACTAGTGTAGCAAACTACAGCTTTTTCTTTGGAGCTACACCTGATAATTTTGAAGAAATTGAAGCTATGGAAGGCAATTGTGGCTTAAAAATTTTCATGGGAAGCTCAACAGGAGATTTGTTAGTAGACAGTGATGAAGCCCTTGATGCTATATTCAAGGTTTGTAATAAAATTATTGCGGTCCACGCAGAAGATGAAGTGATTTTAAAACGTTCAGCAGAAATAGTAAAAGGTACAAAACCTACTGACCATCCTGCTATGCGTCCTGTGGAAGCAGCTGTTACTGCTACACAAAAAGCAATTAATTGTGCCGTAAAATATAATAAAAGATTACATGTATTACACTTAAGTACAGCTGAAGAGGTTGAGATTTTAAGAAAATACAAACATACAGGTCTAATCACTGCTGAAACTACACCTCAACATCTATTGCTTCAAGCACCTGATATATATGAAGAAATAGGAACATTTGGACAGATGAATCCACCTATTAGAGAAAAATATCACAGCGAGGGCCTATGGGAAGGTCTATTAGATGGGACAATTAATTGTATTGCAACTGATCACGCTCCCCATACAATAGAAGAAAAAAACTTACCTTTTGATCAAGCTCCTGCTGGAATGCCTGGAGTTGAAACTTCACTGCCTTTAATGTTAAATCATAGCCAAACATCAGATATTGATATCAAAGATATTGTCAAATGGATGTGTGAAAATCCTGCAAAACTTTATAAAATTAAAAATAAAGGCTTCTTAAAAGAAGGCTTTGATGCTGATATTACCATTGTAGATATGAATAAAGAAAAAATTGTTGATGGTAAAAATATGCAGTCTAAATGTGGGTGGAGTGCATTTGATGGTAAAGTGCTTAAAGGCTGGCCAGTGATCACAATAGTCAATGGAAATATTGTATTTGAAAACGAACAAATCAACGATGAAATTAAAGGTAAGAAAGTACTTTTTGATGAATAAAAAAATTTCAAGAAAAAAATTCATTAAAGATGTATCAATTTTTACATTTGGAATGTTTGCTTTTTCAAATATGTTACTTGCTGCTGAAAAAGGGCTGTCAAAAGTCTTAAATATTATACCTATTCAAAATGACCCAAAAGGAATCCTGAATTTACTTAAAGGATTTAAATACAAAATTATTTCTAAAAAAGGACAATCTATGTCAGATGGGCTTACTGTTCCAGATCATGCTGATGGAATGGCTTCTTTCAAGGGTAAAAATGGGAAAATTATTTTAGTAAGAAATCATGAAATTGGTCATTTTAAAACTTTAGAAAAATTGTTAGATAAAAATCCAATGCAAAAAAACAAAAAATTCATAAAAAAACATTCAAGCCATATGTATGATGTAGGTTCAGATTATAATCCTTGTGGTGGTGGAACAACTACTATAATATATAATCCAAAAACTCAAAAAGTTGAAACAGAATATTTAAGTTTAGCTGGCACTTTAGTTAATTGTGGTGGTGGTGTAACTCCGTGGAATACTTGGATTTCTTGTGAAGAAACAGTTGAAACAAAAAGTAAAAATTTAACTAAGAATCATGGATATAATTTTGAAGTAATACCAAGTGAAACTATTAAGCTAAATAAAGCTATTCCATTAAAAGATATGGGTAGATTTAGACATGAAGCAATTGCAATTGACCCCGTTACTAGTATTGCATACCAAACTGAAGATAGAGATGATGGGCTTATTTATAAGTTTATTCCAAACGTTAAAAAACAATATGTTAAGGGCGGAAAACTGCAAGCACTTATGTTGATAAATACAGTTAGTAATGATACACGAAATTGGGAAAAAGTTAATTTCAAAAAAAATGTAAAATATAACATTGGTTGGCTTGACCTTGATGAAATTGATAATCCTAAAGATGATTTAAGATACAGGGCAGCTAAAAAAGGTGCTGCTATTTTTGCTAGGCCTGAAGGCATGTGGTATGATAATAATTATATATATTTTACTTGTACAACCGGTGGAATAAAAAAAATTGGACAAGTTTGGAAAATAAATGTAGCTGATCAAACTATGGAAATGATATTTGAATCATATAGTAGTGCTGTAATGAAAAAATGTGATAATATGACCATTGCTCCATGGGGTGATGTAATCATTTGTGAAGATGGAAAAGGCAAGGACAGATTAATTGGATTAAAGCAAGATGGATCAACTTATGTTATTGCAGAAAACTTTTTAAATAATGCAGAGTTTGCTGGTGTAAATTTTGCACCTGATGGTAAAACATTATTTGTAAATATTTATAGTCCAACGATGACTATAGCAATCACAGGACCTTGGGAGGAGTTAGTATAATGAAAAATTATTTCTTATTAATTTTATGTTTATTTTTTTATGGTTGTGAATCAAACATATCAAGTGAAGTTAAATTACCAAATGACATTAGATGGGTCACAAATTCAAATGAATATAAAATACTCTGCGAACAAATCTATAAAAATGCATGGGATAACTTATCACAAGAATTAAAAAACGCATCTGATCAATCAGCAATTATTATGGATTTAGACGAAACTGTATTAGACAATTCAGATTATCAAGTTGGCCTGACAGAAAAAAATGAGTCATATAATCCTGAAAGTTGGTCAGTATGGGTTAATCTTGAAAAAGCCAAATTAGTCCCAGGGGCTAAAGCATTTATTGATAGTGTTAGAACAACTAAAACTAAACTTATTTTCTTAAGTAATAGAATGGCTAAAAATGAATTGCCTACAAAAAATAATATGATAGAATTAGGCATATATGAAGACGATGATATATTTTTACTTAGAATTGATAAGCCTGATAGGAAGCATGTTAGAAGAGCTGAAGTATTAAACGGTACAGGTAGATTAGAAAAAAATGGCCCAATGAAAGTCTTAGGATATTTTGGTGATGCTAGGCATGATTTTCCAGATCCAGATGATTATTATATTTTTGGTCATAATATGTATATGTTCCCAAATCCAATGTATGGAAAATGGTAATTATAGTTTGAATTTTTAAATTCTTTATTTAGCTTTAATCACATTTTTTGTTAGGAATTTGGTGAGAATCCAAAACTGTCGCGCAACTGTATTTCTAATTTCTTAGATAAGTCAGATACTAACTATATGGTATATTTCGCGGTTGAATATATTATATCATAATCGAACCGAAAAAAGGAAATAAATGAAAAAGTTATATCTATTGATTATAGCGTCTATGTTTTTATATACCTGTGAAAATAATAATGAAAACATTGAAGGCTGTATTGATCTTAATGCTTGTAATTTTAATGAGGAAGCAAATGTTGATGATGGCAGTTGTCAATTTGCAGAAGAAAATTTTGACTGTGAAGGCAATTGTCTAAATGATGTCGATGCTGACGGAATTTGTGATGAAAATGAAAATACATCTTGGGTGTTTGTTGCAAATGAAGGTAACTATGGGGCCTCTAATGGTACTGTATCAATGATTGATGACCAAGGCAATATGTATGAAACTGAAGCGCTTGGCGATGTAGTCCAAGCTGTAGAAGTTCATGAAAACAAATTAATTGTACTTGTTAATAATAGTCATATGATGAAAATTTTTGATATAACTGATGAAGGTTTAAGTATGCCAGGTATAGAAGTTTCAACTGAAAATTCTAGTCCAAGAGAGATGGTGGTTGTTAATAATAAAGTATATTTCACAAACTGGAATTCACAGGATGTTAAGATTTTTAATTTATTCAATTATACATTTGAAACATCAATTTCAATAGATGGTCTACCTGAAGATATTGAATATGATGGTGAATATTTATGGGTTACAGTTCCACATAGTGATTTTTACTTTAGTACTGGAAATATGGTTTACAAAATTGATATAGCCACAAATGCTATTGTTGAAAGTATAGAAGTTGGATCTGGGCCACAACAAATTGCATTTGATAATGGCGAAGTATTTATTTCACGTACTTTTTATGATGATAGCTTCAATACATTTCATGGAGCAACAAAAATAGGTGATGAAACCACTATTTTAAATTACGGAGCAGGTACTGCATGTGGAGGTTCTATATTAAAACATCAGAATTCAGTTTTTAGATCATTTGAAGGAGGAATATCTCCAATCAATGAAGATTTAACACTAGATTCTGATAATAAAATTGGTGACTATGATCAAAGTTTAGTATATCACGTTGAAGAAATAAATGGTAACATATGGTTTGGCTTAACTAACTATTCTGATTATAATCAAATTAAAGTAATTGATTCTAATGGTCAAGAAGTTGAATCCTATAATGCTGGTTTATTACCAGGTGATTTTACATTTTGGCAAAAATAATATAAAGTAAATTTCTATTGTTTTTTAAAAACTCCTATCAGTTTTTTGATAGGGGTTTTTTATTTTTAGTTCTAAATTTTTAGATTAAAAAAATAAATTTTGGATATAAATTATAATATGATTAATAGCTTTATAAATGAGATAACATATTTATTTATTGAAATCTCACCTTATTTAATACTGGGATTTTTAGTTTCTGGCTTTCTGTTTATTTTTACTTCCAAAGAAATGGTAGCAAATAATTTAGGAAAGCCAGGCTTTGTCTCTGTTTCAAAAGCATCACTTTTTGGAGTACCAATGCCCTTATGTTCATGCGGAGTTATTCCTGTGGCTACGTCAATGCATAAAAGGGGCGCATCAAAAGGAGCTACCTTATCTTTTTTGATTTCAACTCCACAAACTGGAATAGATAGTATCCTACTAACTTTAAATCAGATGGGTCTTCAGTTTGCAATTATTAGGCCTATTGTTGCACTTTTAACAGGAATAATAGGTGGCTTACTTGGAGAGAAGCTGACTCAAAATGAAGCAAATGAAGTGATAAAACAAAATCAAACTGATACAAAAAAAACTTATGTTGATGGAATCAAATATGCTTTTATCACCGTACCTGCTGACATTATTAAACCTCTTTTAAAAGGAATTATAATATCTGGTTTAATTGCAATACTAATTCCAAATGATTTTTTTGCAAGTTATAATTTTACAGGGTTATCAGCAATG
>CENP01191659.1_pt1 | contig 12174 bp, 11 predicted proteins | sample 361281 | NCBI WGS metagenome assembly CENP01 (sample SAMEA2591122, study PRJEB7988) | marine metagenome | biome: marine biome (ENVO:00000447); feature: deep chlorophyll maximum layer (ENVO:xxxxxxxx); material: saline water (ENVO:00002010), including plankton (ENVO:xxxxxxxx) | depth 70 m
CTCCTAAGAAAAAAGACAGCCACATCGGAATGTATCCAAATCTAAAAGAAACAAATATAACTATTAATATGGGTAATAAATTTGCAACATCATATAAATATAACAACATTTACTAATTACTACTCCATAGCTCTTTGTATTTTTGTATCATTTTTTTAAGACTAAAATTTTCATTAATTCTTTCATGGCAATCATCTTTTCTTTTAAGCCAAGAAAGAGTTCTTGACCTAAGTTCATCTTCAGCGTTAATAACAGCATCAACAATTAATTTTGGATTTTTTGGAGGTACTATCCATCCTGTATTTTTTATAATAAATGAAGCATCTCCAACATCCGTTGAAATACATGGTGTTCCACATGCCATTGCTTCATTAAGAACATTTGGGAAAGCTTCTGATATTGATGAAAGTATAAATAAATCTATGCCATTCATAACAGCAGGAATATCATTTCTCATACCAAGTAAATTAATACAGCTACTCAACTCCTTTTCCTCAATCTTTATTACCAGATCATTATTATCATTATCAAGATTTAACCCTACAAGTACAGCAATAAATTTAAAATTTTGTTTATTTAAAATATCAAGAGCTTCTATGAGAGTATTTTGATCTTTGAGGGGGTCATAGCTACCAACATGACCGATCACAAAAGTGTCTTCTGAGATTTTAAGCTCATTGCGAAAATTATTACCTAAGTTAGTGTCTCTATAAAATTTATTAATATCATATCCATTCTGAATAACAACGCCTTTTGACTTTTTAAATCCAATAGATTCTTGAACAGATCTTGATTTTTCAGCACAGTAAATAATTTTTTTTGGAATAAAATATGATAATAAAGCATTAATTTTTAAAATTAAAATTGTGGACAATTTTACCTTTCCATAAATAAGTACAGTGTGGTGGACACCCCAAAAAATATTTTTAATTCCAATAAATCTTGCAATCAAACCTCCAATTAAGTCAGCATGTATCATCCAAGTTTGAACTATATCTGGGTTTATTTTTTTGATAAGTCTATAAAGTTTAAGTACACCAGAAATTTTTAACTTTCCATCGGGAAAGTTTAGAGAAAATACAGGTACATTTAGCTTTTCTAGGGATGGTTCAAGGTCTTTAGTATCAGATAAAGAAATTATTGTGTGATTAAATTCCTCATCATATTCACATAGATTACATAGAAGTGTTTCAGCACCACCTTTCTTCAATCCAGTAATAATATGTAAAACTTTCATTTATTTAACTTGTTTAATAATTAAAATTTTAAATCTTTTCGATAAACTATACCTATTAATTAAGTTCAATAATCAAGGAAATTAAAGCCTTTTTAAAATTATATTTAACAGGAACAATATGAATTCTTTAAAATTCTTAGGTTTAATTATATCAAATGCCTGACTTATATATGGAACAGCCTCCTTCCATCCAGCTCTTTTAACTAACAGTTTTTTTACTAAAGATAATCTGTTATCTTTTCTTCTTTGCTCAATTTCACTTATTGATAATAATTTTTTATGCAAAGCATTATCAAGAAAGTCTTCTACACCATTAAAAGTGACATGTGGATCTGACTTGCTCCAAGAATCTTCGCGAATATTTCGAATAAAGCCTACTTTATTTATCCCACGAAACATTTTGTTTTTTGCAACACGCAGAATTAAATCAAAATCTTCGTTAAACTTAAGAGATTCATTGTATCCGTTAACTTTTATGAGAATGTCCTTTCTGAATAGATGATTAGTTATTTGTCCTGGAATTCCATTTTTACGTCCAACTAAAGAAACATCCAACTTTCCATCAATATCTGGGACGTTTGATGTAATATTTAATTTTTTTTCAATACAGTCAATCCTACTACAAAAAATAGAAGCATAGTCTTCTCCAAGTGAATTCAAAATTTCTTCCCGCCACTCTATAGAGTTTGGTAATAATTCGTCATCACAATCAATGAAAAGAATAAATTCTCCTTTAGCCAATGAAATTCCTAAGTTTCTTGCACTTGATGGACCTCCATTTTTTTTCTTCTCATATAACATGGAGATATCTGAATGTAACGAAAATGTCTTAACAATTTTTTCTGCATCATTGTTGTGTGAACCATCATCAATGATGATTATTTCGAGAGGTTTAAGGGTTTGATTAAGAACTGATGGAATTGATCTCTCTAAGAATTTTGCATCATTATATGTTGTAATAATTACGCTTGTCTTACTCGTTTTGATCAAACTCATATTAATTATTAAGATTATATTTATTTACTTTCTTTGATAAAAAATCTTCAAATATTTTTTCATCAAAATCATTGTAAAAGGCCTGTGACCATTGATATACATCATGGCAGTTATTAATAAAGATTTCTTTATTATCTAGGTCTAATAGTATTTTTTCTAAATCTTTATAATCTTTTATAATCATATCTTTGCATGGGTATTTATACTGATTTAAAAATATTTCCTCAGGCGACATTTCTTCTAACATATCTATGAATATTGAAGGAATTCCTATCATTGCGGCATCAAAGACTGAAGTAGAATGGAATGTCATGTGCATAGAAACAGTATCTAATAAATCTAAAATCGGTGTTTGATTATCAAAATCAATAAAATCTTCTTCAAAATTAATTTTCGGGCAATTATATGTGGTATATCTTGGATGATGTCTGAAGATGATTTTATAATTATTTTCAGTTAAAAAGTCTTTATTAAATGTAATGAGTTTATTAATGTTATTAATATAATTATTAACTAATTTAACATCAAGCCCAGGAACAATTTGTAAAGAAAAAAGTATTTTTCTATTATTACCTGGGGGCAGATTTTTAAAATTAAATTCTTTTTTTATTCCAACCTTTAGGACATTGTTTTCGCCATAAAAATTAGATTTATCACTATCTAATAATATATCCTTAAAACCTTGTCCATAAACTAATGTAACAATGTCATTAGCTGATTTAATCTTCGGTGGTCGACCATCTTTAATATATCCAAGGTGACCGTCATATATTACTCCATGCTGATAGTCAACAACGCATGAATCAGGGTCAATACTTCTCCATAAGGTAATATTGTTCCATAAAAGAGTTATATAAACTTTTGAATTAAACTTTCTAAAAAAAAAATTTTTTAATACATTAGAAATTTTGTATTCTCTGATGTAGTTTTCATCTTCTGATAATGAGTTTTTATAAATGAGATTAAAAAATTTTCTTAAAATAACCTGTAATAATGATATAAAATCAAAAGGTATTGAATTATTGGATCTGCGGAAGTTTTTGTATTCACCTTTCAGATCAGCATCCTCAAAAATTACAAAGTTAAGATTATTTTTTTTGCAAGATTCAATCATTGGTTTTAATAATGCATTTTCGCCATTATGACCTCTATTGAAATAAACTGAACTTACAAAAACTACATCATATTCTTTTGTAAAAAAAATGAGCTTCAAGAAATAATTCATAGATGCAAATAATTTTTTCCAATTGCTTATAATCATTGTCTAATTATTATTAATTAATATCTCTCATGGTCCAGCTTAATTAACGCAAAGTTTTTTTGACATATATAAACTAGCGAGTTCAAAATCTGTTTGTTCATCAATATCTATAGAGCATTCTTCGCTCATGATATATGCAAAAGTTTTATTTTTTATTAGGAACCTTTTTTCTTTCAAAAATTGTTCAACTTTACATATATATATTGCACCATTTAACTTATAAAAATTTTCCATGTTGGAATTTTCATTTAATTTATCATCTTTCTTAATAAAATTATTTATTAGCAAACTTTTGTCTAAGGAAAATGACTTTATTGGATTATGTCTTTGCTGGCAAACACTTACGACTGCTTCTGCATTTTTTTTATTTAAAAGCTCTATTGCTTGATTAATATGATTTTCATCTCTTAACGGGCTTGTGGGCTGAAGCAGAACTATATACTCATAACCTGTAAAATTTTTTAGTGCATGTAATAGCGCATCAAAAGAAGTAGACTGATCAGTAGCAAGTTCACTAGGCCTTTTAATGGTTGTCACTTTTAAGTTATTTGCAATGTTTAGAATCTCATCATCATCACTTGAGACAACAAGTTTATCAATGTATTTTGATTTTAATGCCGCTTCAATACTCCATGAAATAAGTGGTTTTTTGCATAGAGGTATTACATTCTTTCTTGGGAGCCTTTTGCTTCCACCTCTTGCCAAAATAACAGCTAAAATTTTTTTATTGAGAGGCATTAAAATATATTATTAAATTCAGTATTCGCTTTTTCATATTCTTCAAACCTACCAATGTCCATCCAATAACCCTCATGAGAAAATGAAATTACTTTTCTATGTTTTTCTATTAGTGTTTCAAAAAGGGTGGTCATGTTATAAAACTCATTTTTTGGGACGTATTTTAATACTTTAGGACTCAACATGTAGATACCTGCGTTTACAAAAAATTTATGAGAAGGCTTTTCTTGAATTGATTTAATTCGAATATTATCAGTATTAACAACTCCATATGGAATTTGGAATTCATACTCTCTAACGCACATAAGAGCATCAGCTTCATCGGAAACAAAAAAATTATGCATATTTTCAAAATTAATATCGGTTAGCAAATCTCCATTCATAACAAAAAATGGTTCAGATATTTTATCTTTTAGCAAACTAAGTGCTCCTGCAGTTCCCATCCTCTTCTCCTCTAAGATATACTCTATGCTTACACCAAATTTACTGCCGTCACCAAAAAATTCCTGAATCATATCTGATTTATAATTAACACACATTAAAATATTTTTATACCCATACTCCAGGAACCTTGATAGGATAGTCTCTAGTATTGTTTTGCTACCAACTTTAAGTAATGGTTTTGGTATTTTTTCAGTTAAAGGTTTTAACCGAGTTCCCAATCCTCCTACCATCAGTACTACCTTATTGCTTTTTTCCTTTGGTTTAATAAGCTCTTCTATTTGTCTGATATCAATCACATGGTGATTCTCATCAATTATAGGAACTTGATGTATTTTTCTATCAAGTGCCTTTTGTAAAATGTCTTTTTTTGATTCAGCTAATGTAGCCACCAATGGTGATCTAAAGTATATACCTTTAATATTACTTTCGATATCAAGGCCACTTAAAATACCTCTTCTAATATCACCATCAGTTAGAGTACCTAATAATTTTCTCTTTTTGTCAACAACTAAGGCCAATTGCAAATTGCCTCTATCAATAGCCTTGATAGCTTCTCTAATTGTTGTATCTTCAAATATTTCCAATTTTTTTAAATCAGTCATGGTTCTGTAACTCCTCAGCAGAAATGTTTTTTAAGATTTTTACAGTTTTTTCTATTGCTGACCCATCTCCATATAGCTCTTCATTTTTTAACAATAAAATATCTTTATTTAATAATGAACTTAAAACTTTTATAACTTCAACACTATCTGCATCAACATTTGTAACAGATTTATCTAAAGCTCTTCCCTCTTGGCGAGTCCCTATATTTAATACATGTTTTTTAAAATAAGGCACCTCCATAGAACCACTGCTAGAATTACCAATAACAAATTCAGAGCAATAAATTGCACTAAAATATGCATTAGATCCAAGATGAGGAACTACATGAATATTTTTGTATTTTTTAATACTATCTATATAAGAGGTAATTTCTATACTTTTTTCATCATTATTTGGATATGTGATCAACATATGAATATTTTTTGAGCTTAAATACTCCACTACTGCTTTCATAATTTCTACAACAGGTTCATTAATTAAAGTTACAGGATGAAAAGTGATAAGAATATATTTTTTTTTAGAAAGATTTGGAACATATTTTTCAATATTTATTGGAGACATGAGATAGCTTTTAATTGCATCTACTGTAGGTGAACCAGTAAAGTGGACATTATTGAAATTTACGGTTGGTAAATTTCTCAGCGTGTCGTAGGCTTTTCTTGAAGTAGTCAGATGATATTTAGAAAGATTGGTAATATTATATCTATAAATATTATCAACAGCGCCATTCGTAATATGGCCTCCTCCTGAGTGCAATATTGGTATCTTTGCAAAATGGGCTGCAAGTGCAGCTGCATAAGCTTCAAGCCTATCACCTACAATTACTACTATATTATATGAACTACTATTTAAAAAATTATTCAACACCTTAAAAGTGTGCATCATTTCTAGTGATTTTTCTTCCTGTGAAGTGATGGTTTCTAATTTTATAATCTTCCCAAAACTATCTCTTTTTATTTCATTAATAGAATTTCCAAAGGAATCTAAGAAATGAATTCCATGAACTAAAATATCTAAATTAAAATTTTTATCTAGGGAAATAGCCTTTAATGTGTTTCTAAATGGTCCATAATCAGATCTGGCTCCAGTAATGAAGGCTATTTTCATGAAATTTGCTCTTCTCTTATAACCCTATTTTCCTCAATATCCGTAATGGCTGTTTTACCTAAAACCATATGCTTGTCTATTGGCAAAAATCCAATTCCAGGACGTTTGAAACATATATCCTCTATTTTTATGATTGTGCCTTTTTTTATTAAGTGCTTTGCAACAATGCTTTTTCTGGCAACCTTTGATATATCTACTTCAGTTTTTGAGAAAATTTTTTCATTACTGCCTTTAATAAGTTCAATTTCTCTGATATTTATTACTAAATTTTTGAATTCACTAATAGTTGCAGAAGCTTTGTGATCAGGTCCTGGTAATGATTTATCAAGCGTCACATGCTTTTCAATTATGGAAGCTCCCATTGCAACGGCAGATAAAGATGCAATATTTCCTAAACTATGATCTGAATATCCTATTTTAGTTTTAAATTTTTCTTTAAGTTTGAGCATCACATTTAGATTGATTGAATCCAATGATGCAGGATAGCTTGTTACACAATGCAGAATTGTTATATCTTTATTTTTTGATTTTGAAGAAAGTATTTCATACACTCTCTCTATATCTTCAAATGAAGCCATTCCAGTTGATAATATCAAAGGCTTATTCTTGCTAACCATATATTCAAGCAAGTCAATTGAGAAAATCTCTCCAGAAGCAATTTTAAATTTAGGCACATCTATTTCTTGATCTAAAAATATTAAACTATCCATATCAAATGCTGTACAAAGATAATCAACATTCAACTCTTTGCACTTGATTGCAAGCTTCTTATGAGATTCGTGAGATAACTGTCTTTTTTTTGTTGCTTCAAATATGTCTTCAGCATTATCGTTATTTTTTTGGTAATCAGCTTTAAAAGCATCTAGCGATAAAGAATTTCTTGCATCACCCAATTGAAATTTAATCGCATCAACACCAATGCCAGCTAATTTTTCAATTAATTCTAGAGCCATATCATAACTTCCGTTATGATTTGGCCCTATTTCAGCAATAATATATGTTTTTGGCATTCCAGTTTTTTTTGTTAAATCTTAAAATCATCTTTTAAAACACTCATAACCTGCAAATCTTGATATTCACCAACACAAAAATAGTGTTTTCTAAGTGTTCCTTCATTGATAAATCCATTTCTTTCATATACTTTTCTTGCTCTTTCATTGTTATTTAAGGTATATAGATAGATTCTATTTAAGCCAAGCTCATTAAAGCCATAATTTAAAACTAAAGGTATAGATTCATCAGGAATACGTTTGCCCCAATAATCTTTTTCACCAATTGTCATATAAAACTGCCCTCTTAAATGTCTAAAATCAATATCGATTAGCCCTGTTATTCCAATTGGCAGATTTGAATCCTTAGATATAATCATAAAATTTCTTTTTTTTGGATCAAGGTCTTGCATATCAAACCATTTTTCTGTTCCTGATAATGATAAAGGCCAATCAAACATAAGCGTTTTTCGAGTTTCTTCGTCGTTCACCCAATTAGTTCTATAAACGCAATCTTCTTTTTCCATTAATCTTAAATAAATACTATTACCATCAAACATTTTTATATCCTTTTATTAATTTTTTCATACTTTGATATGAAACTTGCTAATTTTACTATGCCTTTACTAAAACGCTCTACATTCTCAATTAACGAAACCCTGATATGAGTATCCCATTCTTTGCCAAAAGCAATTCCAGGAGAGGTGGCAACTCTGCATTCCTTAATAAATTGAGCAGAGAAAGCATTTGAACTTAAACCAGTCTTTGAGATATTCAAAAAAGAAAAAAAGCCTCCTTCTGTTGATGATGTCATGACATCTTTACTGAGATATTTAGTCATAATTTTAACTTTCTCAATTAGTTCTGAATTAAACTTAGTTAAATGCGAATGATTTCCTCTTAGGGCTTCAAGGGCACCCATTTGGATAAAACCACATGTATTGGTATTTGTATGAAGTTGTATTTTTCGCATTGTATTTATTAAATGTGCTGGTGCAAGAGCATAACCAATTCTCCATCCAGTCATAGAATAAGCTTTACTAAATCCATTAACAGTGATTGTTAGATCCTTAAGTTCATTTATTGAACCAAAACCAAAATGCTCTTTACCTGAAAAGCACATCAAGTCATAAATTTCATCTGAAATGATATAGATATTTTTTTCAATTGCTATTTTTGCTATCTCATCTCTTTCTATCTTGCTAATCATCTTTCCTGTTGGATTGTGTGGAGAATTAATTAAAATAACCTTAGTTTTATCTGTAATATTATTTTTCAATTCATCTATGTCTATGGTGAAGTCATTCTTTAGTTTTATGTTTTTGATAACAGCATTTGGTTCAGCGAGATAAATATCTGGAATATAACAAACATATGATGGTGAAAAATTTATTATTTCATCTTCAGGCTCTAAGGTGCTTAACAAACTTAGAAATAACGCCTGCTTTACTCCAGGAGTTACAATAATATTTTCAGGATTAATCTCATTATTATTGACTCTCTTTTCTCTTATAGATATTTCTTTTCTTAACTCATATAGCCCTAATGGATTTGAATATCTTCTATAAGGGTCTATATCAATAGCTTTTTTTGAAGCATCTATAATATGTTTAGGAGTAGAGAAATCTGGCTCCCCTAAGCCAAATGAAATTATATCAATATTTTTTTTGTTCATTTCCCTGGCAACAGAAGCAAACTCCATTGTTACATCCTCTCCAATTTCAGGTCTGATAATCACTTTTTATCTCCTTATAGCTTTTAATAATTATAATCCTTTACTAAAACTCTTTAAAATGAACAATCTATAAAATATTTTTTTAAATTTAAACTATTACTTCAAAATAATATTTTCCAAAGGCTTGTTTTTAATAAAATTTTTCAAATTCCTAAATACGACGCTAAATTTTCTACCCTTAGACTCCTCTGAAATCCATGCATTATGAGGCGATATAATAATTTGATCTGTATCCCACATTTCACTATCGGATGATAGTGGCTCATTCTCAAAAACATCAAGAGCAGCAAAAATAATTTTCTTTTTATGGATAGCTTTTATAAGTGCAATTTCTTCTATTAGGTTGCCACGTGCAATATTAATTAACGTTATCCCCTTTTTTACAGTATTTAGAAATTCATCATTGATAATATGAAAAGTATCATCATTTAGTGGGGCAGCTAAAACAACTACATCACATAATTTAATAAAATCAGTAATATTTGATAAAGAATATGTATTATCAAAATAGTCAACAGAGCGACCAGATCTATTCAAGCCAACTATCTTAACCCCAAAAGTGCTTAGTTTTTTTGCTGTCTCTTTTGCAACATTACCTGTACCAATAAATCCAATTGTACTCCCATATAATTCTCTTACAGAGTAATCAGTTTTCCATAATTTATTTTTTTGATTTTCAAAAATTTTGAAGCTATTCTTGAAAGATTCAAGAATTCTCATAACAATCCATTCAGAAACTGCAATGCTAAAAGCACCACTATTATTAGTTATTAAAATATCTCTATTCGCAATATTATTTAAAGGTAAATGTTCAAAACCAGAGCTTGTAAGCTGAATCCATTTTAAATTTACAAAATCATCAAATGGTACTTTTTTAAAAGGATTGAGGCATATCATACAATCTATGTCTCTAAAATTATGAATAGATTTTTCAAAAGATAAATCATTTTCTAAGCATACGCTTACTTCATAGCCAAGATTAGTGATGCTATCTATATCTTTAGTCTTCATCGGAACTGTTATTAACAACTTATTCATTTTTATTTAAACTAATTTGACTATCCTAACGTATATACTTCTATGCCCTTCATTCCAATAATTTCTTTTCCTTTGAAGTCCATAGAAACCTTTTCTCCAATACTGAGTTTATGGAGTGCTTTTAGGTAATCAAATCCAGCCAAATGAGTATATGGATACCCCCCTCCAAATCTTGGATTGAAGTCAATAAAATAAATATCGTCAGAATTATCAATTATAAAATCAACATCAAGATTTCCAACATGTTTAAATACAGCACTTATTTTTTGAGCTAATTGATTAAACCTCTGATCATAAACCACTTCAGCCTTATCAGTTTCTCCTGATTTCATAGATATCTTTTTTTTAACACAGCAGTGAATGAAATTACCATTAAAATCATTAAAAACATCCATCCCATATTCTTGACCACAAATATATTCTTGATATAAAAAAGTATTATCAAAATATGAAGGTATTTCTTTTTTTGAATTAAATGTGTGTGTATCTATGCTTCCACTTCCATTAATTTTTTTTACAACTATGCTTTTACTTGATTCGATTTGATTCTTTGAATTCCATGTTTTTGGAACTGCTATATTGTGTTCATTACAAAAACTATAGCATTTATTTTTATTTAAACAATTTGAGACTGTATTAAAATCAGATACAACAACAGAAGTGCCAATATCATTAAACTTATTTACATTTTTAGCAAGTAAATGAAGCTCATAATCCATTAATGGTATCAATATATCGATCTTATTTTTCTTACACTTTTCTAATAAAATTTTTATATATTGTTTTTCATCTCTATCAACCCTTGGTGTAAGAATATTATTAGATCTTTGATCAACCCAAAAACTAGAAACATCTTCTGATGTATCAGACAAAAATATTTCTATTGAATTATTATAAGAATCTTTTAGTTCAAATAAATATTTGACCATGTATGTCCGTCTTCCAGAGTTTGTTAAAAGTATATTCATTTATTTATCAAAAAATCTTACTCTACAAGGAACATTTACAATTCTTTGCTCATTTATATCAAAACCAATAATTGATCACTTGCAATGAAACGTTTTTCATAATTTTTATATCTCCTAAAAGGTTGGGCTACTTGGAATATTTACGGATCTTTCTTCCAGATATTTAGCATTATCTATATTTGTGCATTCATAAGACTTAAACATGTCAAGTTCGTTCATTAATCGCCAAATAGGCCTTGTCATTATGCCATTATTATTAGATATTTCTAAAAATGAATCTCTTTGTTTTTTATTTCTAAAAACAATAGTATTTAACCAATAATTTGATTTACTATTCACTGGTTCTTCAAAAAAAGTACAGTCTATATTGCTAAAGAAAGCTTTATAATCGGAGCTTAACTGCCGTTTACTGGAAATAAATTTATCTATATTCTCAAGCTGAGCTACAACCAAAGCAGCATTAAGGTTTGGCATACGATAATTATATCCCACCATATCATGATTAAAGTTCCACTTATGTGGAACTTTAGCAGTTGTGGTTAGATGTTTAGCTTTTTTTGCTAAGGTATGATTATCAGTAATAATACATCCCCCGCCACCAGCTGTAATAACCTTATTTCCATTGAAGCTCATAATACCTATTTGCCCAAAAGTTCCAGCATGCTTTTGTTTATACTCACTGCCAATACTTTCAGCAGCATCTTCAATTAAAATTAAGGAGTATTGAATACAAATTTCTTTTATTTCATCTATTTTGCAAGGATGTCCATAAGTATGCATAGGCATGCAGGCTTTTATTACTTTGCCTGTTGAATTATTTATGCATTTCTTATTTTTTATTGTTGTATTATTTGCTAAAAAAGATCTTAGTGAAGTCGGCGAGAGACCCATGGTGTCCTTATCAACATCAACAAAAATGGGCTGCCCGCCACAATATCTAATCGCATTGCAAGTTGCTACAAAGGTTAATGGTTGAGTAATAACCTCATCACCTTCTTCTACGTTAGCTAATAAAAGTGCTATATGAAGAGCAGATGTACCATTACTAGTTGCAACTG
>CENP01226914.1_pt1 | contig 12166 bp, 5 predicted proteins | sample 361281 | NCBI WGS metagenome assembly CENP01 (sample SAMEA2591122, study PRJEB7988) | marine metagenome | biome: marine biome (ENVO:00000447); feature: deep chlorophyll maximum layer (ENVO:xxxxxxxx); material: saline water (ENVO:00002010), including plankton (ENVO:xxxxxxxx) | depth 70 m
TATCTATTATCTAAAGTTCCTGATACTATTTCAGAATCACTAACAGAGTTAGCTTGTATATGTTCAGCTCCTACAGAATCATCAGCTAATTTTGTACTATCTATAATGTCAGCTTCTAAATGAACTCTGTCTATAGATCCATCTACATATTGGTCACTATCTACTGAGTTAGCTGACATATGAGAAAGATCAACTGACCCTGTTGTAATATGTTCTGAATTGACAGCATTATCGGCAAGTTTTGTACCGTCAATAATGTCTGCTTCTAAATGAACTCTATCAATACTTCCGTCTACATATTGGTCACTGTCAACTGAGTTAGGTGACATGTGTACAAGATCTATAGAACCATCTACATAATGTTCAGAGTCTATACTGTCATCTGCTATTTTAGTGCCATCTACAGCATCTGCATTAATTTTTACACGTGTTACTGCGTTAGAACCTAAAGCTGTAGCATCTACTGAACCGGGAGCATAGTGTTCTGTATCTATTGAATCTGCTACATAATGTTCAGAGTTAATAACATCATCTTGTATATTATCTCCGTCTATAATGTCGTTAGCTAAATGTTCGTGATCTATTGAACCAGCAACATAATGCTCAGAGTTTATCTGGTCATCTGCTATTTTATCTGAAGTTATAGCATCGTTTCTTATATCAGAGGTTTTAATTTTTTGCTGTTGTTCTTGGTCAGCATATAAACTTTGATCTACATTATTATTTAAGTCTCCAGCTCTGATTGACGAACCAGCAGCAAATACTGCTTTGGCTGAATCTACGTCTGTTACTCTATAAATATGAATGTCTACGTTATTTGCGGGTGCACTATTTAAAACAACGTTTGTGCCAGAAATGGAGTAGTCGTTGTTAGTACCACTTGTGTTTTCAGTTTTTATAACTCCGTCAAGTTCTACCTTAAGATCGGAGTTCTGTAATATTGGGAATGTGTAACCGAAAGTAGTGGTGGAATTATTTCCGGTATAAAAATGTTCAGTTGTTGCCATTTGTTTTTACAAACGATTTGCTCGATCTTGGAGTCTTAAAATTTCTTCTACGTCTCCAAGTTGGGTAGCTTCTTTTATTTTTGCATTATAGTATTGTTTTTGTTCAACGTTACCACGATCTGAGATTCGACCAATAGCAAACGATTGTGCGTCTGATAATGCCTCACGTAGTCGTTGATGCAATAATATAAATTGTTTTCTATCTAATTCTGTACCAGCTTCAGTAGCTTTTTTATAATCCGCTCTAAATCTTTTACCATCCGCAGAGTTCATAATTTTAGTAATGGCTTTTTTAAAGACTTTATCTTCACCCATTAATCTAGTAACTTCTGATCTTTGCGCTGCTGTTAAATCAACACCGTTACCGTCAGTATTTAATTGTGGTCTACCATCAAACTCTACATCTATAAGAAATTGTTTTTCAGGTGACACACCATCTCTTACCTTAAATACAGGTGCGTAGGCGTTCCATGCTCTTGTCCAGAAACTGTCTGGTTCTTTAACTTTACCACCATCAACCCAATCGTATGCAGCAGGAAGATTTCCTTTCATACCGGGGTTTCTGTTAGCTACAAGTTGTGTAACTTCGTTTTCTACTTCTTTTATTCCGGGACTCATTAATCTAGATAGTTCATTTCTAAGTCCACTACCCGGTACAAGACTACTTCCAAAACTTGCAGTCCAACGAGCTGTTGCACTTGGGTTTCCTTGTAGTACGTCATACAATGGTTCTATACCAGCTAAGAATGTTTTGTTTGTTAAGTTAGCTGCTATCACATACATCATCTTCTGCATACCGATGTCCATGGTATTAGAATCTAAAGTACCATCAGATCCCGGTACGTCAAAGTTATCCATGATGTCAGCAGTTACTGCAATCCAATCACTAATAGCTCCTAAGCCTTCATAACTATACCATTTACCATCCCAACCTTTATAACTTCTAGGTTCCCAACCAAGTTGTTGTCTAGTACGTTGTCTAGTCTTATCGTAAATACCATTGCCATGTAATCTGTCAGAAGTAAACATAAATGCTGCACCTGACATAGCAAATGCACCAATAGCTTTTCTACCTTTTAATTCTGCACGTATTGTCTCATACGCCATTTCTAACTTATCATCAGCTAAATCAGTTATACCTCTTTGCTCTAGTAAATTTCTAACATTAGTTATTGATTGATTAGAGAATGGTTCTGCATATTCATTAAATTGTTTGACAAACAAACCCATTGGGTTATGTGAGCCAGTAAATTTAATCATGTTTGTTGCAGTACGCGGAAACATAAAAAATGGTCTAAGTAATGGAATACGTTTAATAAGACCGTTAAAACTGTCAACAGCAGGGTTATCTAAGTTCATAGCTATTTCCTTAGATGCATACTCAACAGCTTTGTCTGTAATCATTCCATTATCATCAAACATTTCTTTGTATAGTTTTTTATTTAATCTTTCTATACCTTTAGCTGTTAGTTTTTTCTTACCAGTTCTTTTTATCATATCGTCATATACTTTACCCCTTGTCTCTATAGAACCGATAAACGCTCTAGTAAATCCGTCAAATGCTGTCATAGAGTTAGCACTAAAACGTAACCATGGATGGTTAGCTATATCATTCATAGCTTCTATTCTATCAACAATACCAGCAGGACCAAAGTTACCTGATTTTTCTTGTGCATCAGCAAACGCTCTAAGAGCTTTTACTTGACCTTCGTTCTTAACTGCAATATCTTCTCTCATTACATACCCTACAGAGTTAGGGTCTGACCATGCTTTACGAAACACAAGTCTCATGTGATCGAAAGATTTTTGCATAGTATCACCTATACCACCAAAGTACATATAACTAGCTCTTCTCATAACGTTCATATCTCTTTGTAATATAGCGCCAGCCATTGTAGTAATAGGTCTTTCTATCATCAAAGCCATGTTAGACGCGGCAGCTTTTAGTGGAGTACCAATAGCTGAAAGAGTAGAGTTATAAATATTTGACCAAACACCTTGCATAAACATTGACTCATATTCTGGGTCTAAATCAATAAATGCTTTACGCATTATACCAGTAGAGTTTTTAAAATATCTATTTAGTTCGGCTATGTTATTTACTTTACCGTCAGTAAATTCATAAGCTAACATTAATGGTTTTAACATTTCTGGTCGCTCAGCATTTATTTGACGTATAGTGTCAATAGTATCAGCAGATTCTTTTGTTATATTTTTTAAATTATCTAATGTTTCTTTATTTGCACCTTCCATAAATTCTAATGCATTTGCCATAACCTTTTTTTTACCACCATGATTACTAAAATCTAGCTTCTTCATGCGGTTCCAAAGGTTAATCATATTAAGTGCTCTACCTCTTGCGTAAGATGTTTGACCTTTAATATTCATTAGATATTGTAAACGATCTAAGACTTGTTCTTGTGCTTGTTGTACAGCAGCAGTACCATTCATTAGTCTAGCACCTTCTGCCATATCTTTTACTTGGTCAGCCATAGACTTACCAACATAGGCTTGGGCACGAGCTAAGTCCATATTCATGTAGTCATCAAAGTATTTTTTAATAGCATTGAATACACCAACATAGCCTTCAGAGTTTAATACTCTAGTACCTGAGTCTACGTCTACACCAGAGAAGTTGTCTATAACACGCTTCATCTCGTCTACATCCATATCATACAAAGCTGCTGCTAAGTCTTCACCATTCTTAACTACATCTGCATGTGTTATTTTTACACCACTAGGTGAGTGCCATTCGATATCTAATTTTAAATCTTTAGATAATTCTTTCATGGTTCCTAATCCAGCATCATCAAGGTTAAGTCCTTGTTTTAATGCAGAGTCAGAAAACACACTACCTACACTACCATGTACACTATCAATATTTTTATTAATACGTACAACGTCAACTGATGCAGATACAATCCCTCCGGGATCTGTTGTTCTAAAACCTACTTCGTAGTCATCATATACATCATGTACACCTTTTAGTGGTTGATCAAAATTAATATTTCCTGCTTCATCTGTAGATAAAGATATGTTACGTTTACCTATTTCATTAAACTCTTCAACACGTTTAGCATTATTGATGGTCATTTCTTCACCACCATCTTTAGTAGTCTTACCCCAAGTTCTTTTTACAAAATTCTTTGCTTGTTCATTTTTAGGCACCCATTTAGTAGCATCATCTACACCTTTCATAGCTCTAGCTATTTTAGTAGCTCCTAACATGAAATCACCAAAGAAACTAAGACCTATGCCCTCATTTCTATTCTTCATTCTTTTAGTATCAGGACTATCAGTGTCGAGTGTAGCTACGTCGTCAGGTATCCAACCATATGTACTTGGAAACATCTTCTTTAATGCACCAGAAGCATTATCTTCAAATTCATTAAACTCTACAATTTGGTCTACCGCAGCACCAGCCGCAGCATCAATACCAGCACTACCAAACCACTTTACAAGTCGTTTGTCACCCATTGCCCATTTTACTTTCGCATGAGCACTTGCACCTTGTTTTTTAAGAAAACCAGCTAGGCTAAGTGAAGGTATAATTATAGAAGACATTTGTCTTATACCTTGTAAAGTAGAACTTTCGTACTTAGGTAACTTAGGTAAGTTTACCCCGGGTACAAGGTTTACAGTGTCTGTTAAAAAATCTACATAGCCAGCTCCAGCAGCAGAAGCATAATTAGCCCAGTTAAAAGGGTTTCTTAAATCTGCTGACTGCCCACCAAAAGTATCTCCAAATGTTACTTTTTCACCTTTTGCTTTCTTTTCTCTTAGTCTTTCTTTTAGTTCCTTTCTAGTAGGACCTTTTTTTTCGACTGGTTGAGCTTCGACTGGTGTAGATTGTTGTTGTGTTGTTTCCGTAGAAACCTGTTGAGATTGATCGGTAGTAGCTTGTTGTGCCTGACCTTGGTCTACAGTTGGCTGTTCTATGCCTAGTTCGGCATCTTGTTCAGCAAATAGCTTTTTAGCTTCATCTGTAATAATGGGCGCTACTTTTTCTATCTCATTTAATACTTCGTCGTTCATTTTTTGAATTTCACTCTCTGTCTAGGAGAAAGACCTGTAAAGTCTTTCCTTATTGTGTTGGCTAGTGCTTCTTTGTTTGTGCCTCCGCTATATTTAAAAATAGCTTTGTTGTACTCAAGAAGTTCATAATCATCTAGCTGAGAAAAAGGATTCTCTACTCCAAAATCTAAATCTAATTTAGGTAATATTTCCATTGCAGCAGCATATTCGGAAAATGTTGTGCCATTGCTTTCTGCAATTTCTTTAAATTCTTCGCCTCTTTCAAGAGGTATAAGATTAATATTTTCTTTTCCAGAAGTTGCATTAACACGTGCACTTGTATTAGGTGTTTTATATAATTCGTATTTCTTTATTTCAGCAGGATCTAAGTCTCTGTAGTCTTTTAAGAATGCTGGTTCTGTTAGTCGTTCTAAGTTAACAAGTTCACGTTGTCTTTGTATAACTTCAAAAGCATCTACCTGATCGTTAGGATACATAGCATTATGCATCTCAGCAATCGTATGAGCTTTTTGTGGAATAGTACCAGCAGAGCTGCCAAACGTATCATTAAAAGTTTCTAAGTATTGAGGTGTAAACATTGGTTCTGTATTTACAGCATTAGGTATAGTTTTAATTTGATCCCTAATGTCACTAAAATCTTCTAACTTTTCAGTTTTTAATTTAATAAAATCTTCACCAAAGTTTGTAGCCATTTGCCACTTATTGTTTTTACGTAGTGGATGTGGCTTACCTTCTGCATTAGTTTTTACAGCAGCATCTAATGTATTTAAAACATCTTGATAAGCTAAACCATGTGGGTCTTCTACCTTACCCATGTATGCTTCTACTTTCTTTGCATATTCTGCTTTTGCCCATCTAGCTACTTGTTTTTCACCAAACGTACCTTTAACACTTAGTTCAGCATTTATAAATGTTTCTAACAAACCTACATTACTTTTAGCTTGACCATTACCAGTATCTGTTTGTCTAGCAATGTTCTGCAAGTTACCATCAGAAGCAACCAGAATACCCATGCTGTTTAGTTTAGATGTGGTTAACAAACCTTTTTCAGCTAGGTCTAATGCTTCTTGTTTTTGTGCTCTTAGTGCATTTTTATCTTGACTCATTTCAGAAATGATAGTGTCAAGTCTACCATCGTAGTTACCACTAGATAATTGGTTAGTTCTGAGATTTTTAAATTTCTTTATATCAGCATCACTAAAACCTTCTTCGTAAGTAAAACCACCTTCAGGTGTTAAATCTTTTAGTAGTTCGTCTGTCTGGTTTCTATGTCCTATTTCTAGTCCTGTCTTTTCACGTCTGTACTTTTCGTTTTCAAAGTCAGCTTTTTTCTCTTCTATTTCAGCAATGTCTGCTGCAAAATAATCACCGTAATAATACTCTTTACCATCAGCAAAGCTAGTAAATTTATTCTTATCATTTTTAGCTTTCATCTCCTTAATCATATTGTCTGTAATAAGACCTTGGTCAGCTAAGTTTTTAGATATCTCTATAGCTTCTCTTCTAGCTGGACCATTCTGTACGAAAGGACCACGTTCATTAACGTATGATATAAAACAACTACCACCACCTTTTGAGTTTACACACTTGACAAAGTTAGATTGAGCAATTTGTTTACGTTGTGTTTCAATCTCTTCTTCTCTACCTGTTGTCCAACCGTTATAAGCATCTTGTTGTAGGTCGCGTTGTTTTTCGTATATACCCTCTTCTTGTAAGAGTACAGGGTTTATCCCTTTAAACTTTCTAAAAAACTCTCTATTATATACAGCTTCAGCAGCTTTGTATTCTTCGTAGGTTGTAGCACCTTTTAATCTTGGGTCACCTTTAGGGTTGTATTCAGCAAGTCTTGATCTAGCATAAGCTGTCACAGCTCCTTGCTTCATAGCTGGACTCATTTTTCTAAACTCTTCTCCAGTCCAGATGTCCCCACCGTTAGCTCTCCATTTAGCAGCAGCTTCGTCTATAGCTATACCGTCTTCTATAACACCACCTTTAGCTTCTCTGTAAGCTGAAAGTTCATCGTCGCTAAAACCGTTTTCGTAGTACCACTCATAACCTTTGGCAATGTCCTCCTCGCGTTTTTGTTCTTCGCGTTGCTCGAAGATACCACCGAGGGTTTTAGACATAGAGGCTAGTTGTGCCATATCTTTACCAGCATCCTGTGCTGCGTTTTTATAATTACTTAGTTCTTGTGACCAGTAATTATTCATGCCCTCGTTGATCTCTTTGTAGCTATTAATTAAAGGAGCTACATAATCCTCGGACCTTTCGGGTTCAAAGGAACCGCCTTGAAATGAGTCTGTCATAATTTAATAATTGAAATATGAACCTGTAGGACTAGGTACATAACTAAAATCAGGTAATGCATTTACATTGAAATCCATACCACTAAATGTACCAATACCACCAAAATCTGCATCAAAAGTTGAACTAAAATCCATACCTCCCAATCCACCTCCAGTATAGTCTACATCAAAATTACCAAGAGATGAATAATCAGTAGTAGGCGCTCCGGGATCTTGAGTCATACCTCCAGCTAAAGCGCCTGCTGCGCCTACAAAAGCATTCATCATAGTCATACCTGTGCTTCTTAGTTGTGGAGGGTTAGGTGCCATAGAAGGTACTGGGTTAAATGCTACCTGAGAGAATAAACCTCTACGAGCGCTAACCTGTCTTCTTCTAATGTTCTCTGTATTTTCTTTAAACTTTTCTCTAGCCATAGAAAGACCATAAGCTTGTCTACCAGTGTATCTACCAAACTCAGCCATATCTAGAGTTTCACCTCTTTGAACTGACCTACCAGTTTGACCACTAGCTCTACGTGCTCCTAGTTTCTTTGACACGAGTTGTCTAAACTTTTCTTCGTTCTGAGCTGTTACTTTACCACCTAAAGTACGTAGATTAGATTGTGCTTTAGCGTAGCCACGTTGTGCAGCTAGATCATTTTCGTTTAGATCTATATTGTATTTGTTAACTTTAGCGCCATAAACAGAGAGTTGTTGAAACCAGTTACGCTTACGCATTTCCAGTGCACGTTCATACTCTCTTATTCTTCTAGCATTCTCAGCTTTGATTGCTTTCGCTTGACCAATGCCACCAAGAATACTACCGGCTGCTTTAAAGATTGCGCCAGCTCCTATTGCCACGGCAAAACTCCATAAATGATAATTGATTAGGTCCGTGTTTTACTTCCCTTAGAAATTTGAACCCTAGGAATCTCAGTAGTTTAATATGTACTTTATTGCGTTTGTCCACAATGTTCCATAATAACTTTTCTTCTCTACCCTCTATATATCTTTTTGCTTCTTTAGCAAATGTAACTGGGTAGTCTTCTATTGCAGGCGTGCATACCATCCAAATCTTTCCATCTGGAGATACTCCTGCCATGCCTGCTATTTGACCATCAGGTACCTTAAAGTACACTGAGTCGCAGTTATTCATTCCTACAACTAATGCATTCTCAGGATCATGTCCATGACCTTCGGTAATTTCTCTGTAGTCATCTGGTAGTAAATTGGAAGCTACTGCAATAGCAGCCTCCAATGTTGCTGGGTGAATGTATTTAGACACGTGTGTAATTTCTATTGGTGTATTTACCTTCCCACTGATACGAAACTATCGTAGCGGGTGAAGGGTGTTTAGATTTTACAGTAATTATTAAATTCTTATTTCTTTCATAACAAGGTATTGTTCCGGTTATATCTGGTACAAAACTTATGTTATTTGCATCATAAACGTCGGCTACAGTTGATTCTACTACTTGATTAAATAAAGGTTTACCACTTCTATTTACTTCCATGTTATATAAACCAACTTGTCCAAAATTAAATTTAACTCTATGTATTACTAAATCAGCTCTAGTATCTTTTCTTGTAGCATTGCCTGATCTATAAGTAAAGAAAATTTTAGGTAACTCTACTTGCATCTCAAATTGATATCCAATAAGAAATGTCTCTCCAGACCAGTTTCCTGTTATTTCTAGGTTAGAACCATTAATAGTTACGTCTGCAAATCTACCTAAGTTAGCACCAGAGTCAGTATCATAAGCTGCAATATCATTAGAACTTTCAAATCCTGTAGGTTTTGCAAATGTAGTTTTGTTAGTTGTACTATTATAAGTACCACCACCTGTAGTAACACTTGTACAGTGATCTAAGTGTATAGGGTAGTCTTCTCCAGCAGTTACAAAATGACCATTGTCATCTAACTTAATCGAGTATTTTAATAACTGATCTTTATTGTTATTTCTTACTACTACATATAATGCATCGTCTAACATACAATGATATCTAATGGTACCAGTTAAAGTCCATTGAAACCATGCCTGTAATATACGTTCATTACCTGAAGTAAAATATCTGTAACCATATAAAACTGATTGATCTTCTTCACTAAATAATACTAATCCGTTTTCTCTAGAGTTAGATATAAGTTTTAAATCGTTCTCAAATAACTGAGATACTACTTTACTTTGTTCTACAACCTCCGGTTCACCTTCTCTTCTTACCTGTGACATTTCAAAGAATCTACTATATTTATTAGCATTATCTAAGAAACCAATAGTAGTTCCTAAGTTTACTGGATTAGTTTTAAAGTTAAAGTTATATGATGCAAGTCTGTTTATTTTAGCTGTATTAGGATTAAACAGGTCACTATCTGTAGTCAACATAAATTGTTGGTTTTTAGAAAATAACACTAATCCTGTATTTACTTGTATAGCATCATAAATTATAGCTGGGTATTCTGAACTGGCAGATATATCTATTGGGTCAACATTTGAAAAACTGATAGCAGTCCTAGCCCAGAAATTAAAAAAGTTTCCCGGACGAGAAAGTATTACGTTCTCATCACTAAGCATGGCTAATCTATTTCTAAAGAATACCATTTTATTTATAGTCTTACCAACAAAGGATGCCTGTGGGTTAGTACCACCAACCCCAGTATCTCCTACTTCTGCACCTTCCCATGCTACTTGTGATAAGGTAAATGTTGTTGAGTTAGTTCTTACTAACTGTAGTGGCATAGTGCCAGCATCAAAGTTAGTCTTAGCTCCCGGTAACACACATTCTTCCCACACACCTTCACCATCAAAACCATTATTAGCAATAAATTTTAAGTAATAATCATCTTCTTCAGCAGCACTGTTCTGAACTTTTACTACAAAACCATCTTTACATTGTCTTGGTAAGTCATCTACAGTAAGTACTTCTCCAGCTACAACATTTAATAATTCACTAACTGGTGTAGAAACATTAAATAAGTTTTGCTCTACTCCGTTTTGTACGTTAGAAGTTCTAGTAATATATAATCCATTACCTATTTGTTGTACAGTGTTAAAGTTTCCTGTAGCTGTTATCTCTGCTCTAAGAGTACCAAGTATAGATTCTGGAGTTACTGTTGTTTTAGTGTCAAATGATGTAGGGTTAGGTCTGACTAATCCTAGATTAGCTTGTACGGATGATGAGCTAGTTTCATTGATAGTTACTTTATAATAACCATCTTTCATGTACACAAAGAAATAATCGCCTGTTTGCCATCCCTCGCCGCCATAGAGAAGGTCGTTTGTTGTTGTGTACCTTGTTCTATATTCAACGTTAGTTCCACTTCCTACGGGCGTAGACTGCCCTGTGGTAGTAATTCTAAAATATAGGTTACTTCTACCTGTCTGTCCTGATTGATTACTTGAGTTATATATATTCACTTGATATGAAAAATCTGATCCACCTAGTGTAGATACGGCATCATTATCAACTAAAGTACCACCACTAGCTATATCAAATATTCTAGTACCAACGTTAGGTGCTAAATCATCTGAATTTTCATTAGCAGAATCATCACACCTTGTAGTGTTACTTACTCGTTGAGTATGGTTTTGCATACTACCATCTGATGTGCAATAGTTATTACTAGATCTTACCATTTCTACACTTATTCTAGTAGCTGTGGTAACAGTTTGAAAGTTTGCGTTATCAAATAAATTTAAAGCATACTGAGCTGCATACTTTAATGTCTTTAGTTCTATAAATACTTCTGGAGGTCTTAGTGGTTCTATAGTGTTAGCCATAGCAACAGTTTTAGTTCTGTTAGTTAAGAACGTAAAATCGTTGATAGTTAGTGTCTGTATATCCTCATCATTACTATGAGATAGATATGTAGCCATAGCAGATGTAGAACCAGTAACAGTCATTTCTGAACCGTCGTTACATTTCCACATATTTATGTCACCACTTCTACTAACCTGACCTATATACTGTTCGTCTTCATCTCTGTAGTAATGAAACCATCTACCAGTAGCAGATGAATTATTAGTCCCATCACTTAGAGAAGTAACAAGTTTTCCACCGGGACGTTTAAGTAAACCATGTGTTACATCAGGTAAAACATTGTTTGCAACATTAACCTGTCCCGGGATTTTTAGTTCGTCTGGCTGTTGTGAAACGCCACCGGTTAATGTAGGTACTAATTGTGTAACACTTGCCATTATCTAATTAATGCTTTGTAAGGTTGATAGGCGTCATATCCTTGATTCTCGTGGAATCCAAAGAAACTATGATCTCCTTGCTGAGTATCATATTCCATGACTATTGCTCTAGTTATTGCTTCTTGATTCTGTAATAACTTAGCAAGGTTAGCATCCCCAACTAATTGAGTAGCTGCTCTGGTTGATGCTTTAGCTATAATATATCTTTGGAATGCAGAAGGTATATCTTCAAAATCATATAAATATGTAGCGTCTATTTCTACATCGCTTGTAAACTCAAATGTATGGTTTACTTTGTCATATAATTTTCCTTCTCTTTTTACAACATCAAGATTTCTAGTTATCTGTCCATCATGTATGTCGTAACGGAGCATGTTAGTAGGGATACTAATATGTTTATTTACATCAGGACTAATTTTAATATGTTCTTCTGAATTAAAATGCCATCCTTCATTCAATACATCTTTAGTAGTTTCTACTAATAAGTTAAATATAAATGATATCTCTGGGTTTGTACTTATCAACGCACCTGTCGTTGTATCTTTTAATTGTGTAATAGGTGATTGTCCTATGCTACCCAAGATAGAGTTAACTGCGGATAGTTCGGTATCGGTTGCTATTGGAGTAGTCATAAAAAAAAGGG
>CENP01079531.1_pt1 | contig 12136 bp, 14 predicted proteins | sample 361281 | NCBI WGS metagenome assembly CENP01 (sample SAMEA2591122, study PRJEB7988) | marine metagenome | biome: marine biome (ENVO:00000447); feature: deep chlorophyll maximum layer (ENVO:xxxxxxxx); material: saline water (ENVO:00002010), including plankton (ENVO:xxxxxxxx) | depth 70 m
CTTTAAATCTATTATAAATATAATCTTTAGTTTCATTATCCATATGCACGTCCTTACCAAACTTAAGCAAATTTTTCTTTATAAATTTAAAAGTATAGTGTTCCCTAAACTGTTATTTCAAGTGGCGTCCTCGGCAAGATTCGAACTTGCGACCCTCTGCTTAGAAGGCAGATGCTCTATCCAGCTGAGCTACGAGGACATAATCAAAAATATAAACTAAATAAAAAGAAATAAAAAGAATAATTTTTTATACTTTTTTTATTCCTTTTTAATTTCTTCTATATCTCCACCCTGCTTTAACCATTCAGTGTAACCGCCTTCTAAATGAACAACTGGATTTAATCCCATCTCCATAGCACTTTTAACAGCTAATGCTGATCTCCATGCACTAGCACAATAAAATATATATGTTTTTTTTTGGTTGAAAAGATTTTTATGATAAGGACTTTTAGGATCTATCCAAAACTCTAGCATTCCTCTTGGACATGAAAAAGAACCTGGTATTTTACCTTCTTTTAAGATTTCTCTATAATCCCTTAAATCTATGAAAATAAAATCATTATTTTTTAATATTGATATAGATCTTTTAACACTAATAGTTTTTGCAATCTTGTTAGCTTCATTCAGTAATATGTTAATTCCCTTTTTGATTTCTTGGTTCAATAGAACTCCTTTATTAAATGTCTGTTCTCACTCTTTTAAACTTAAAGTTATCAGAATAACTTTTATTTTTAGTCTCTTTTGTTGTCTCTTTTATTACTTGAAAATCTAAATTATTATTTTCAGCATATAAAACAGCATCTTCCTTTTTTGAAAATTTTATTTTTTTTATTAGATTAGTTTCAGTGGTTTTCCAACCAGTAAGCAAGTCTGTTTTTACGCTTTTTGTATTTACGTGCTCAAGAACCCAATAATCTTTTTGTAATTCTCCTGACTGAGTTGGTGATTTTCTATATTTATAAATAATATATTTCATTTTATTTTGGTCGGGGCGGAGTGATTCGAACACTCGACCCTCTGCTCCCAAAGCAGATGCGCTACCAGGCTGCGCTACGCCCCGAAACCTATATATTTACTATAATTTTAATCATAGTACAATAGGTATATTATCAAATTTATCTGCATTGTATATTAAATGTACATATATTGAGGCAGCATAACCTAAAGCTATTACTGGTGTCCATTTTAAATGACCAAAAAATGTATAATTTCCTTTTGACTGACCCATTAATGCTACTCCAGCAGCAGAACCTATAGATAACATACTACCTCCTACTCCAGCCGTTAAAGTCGCAAGCAACCATTGCCCTTCATCCATTCCAGGAAACATTGTTAATACAGCATACATAACAGGAATATTATCTACAATTGCTGAAAATATACCTACTAAAATATTTGCAACAGTAGGTCCTAAATCTATGTAAGTTACTTCTGCGGTATAGGCTAAATATCCAAAAGCAGATAGACCACCTACACACATCAAAACTCCGTAAAAGAAAAACAGAGTATCCCACTCTGCTTTACCAACTTGGGTAAAAATATCAAATCTGGTTTCTCCAGCTTTACATGTTTTCTTAAGATAAAAACCAAAAAGAGACAAGACTCCTAAACCTGTGATCATACCAAACGTAGTGGGCATATGAAATTTTTGATGACTAATAACTGTTAATGTAATAGTTGCTAAAAATAGAAATATAGAAACTAAACCTCCTTTTTTTAGAGTTACCTTTTCGTCAGATTGTTGAGGACTCTCTTTTGGTATTGCAAAATACATTACTACTGCAGGAACAATATAATTAACTACTGATGGAATAAATATACTAAAAAAACCAAAGAATGGTATGACGCCCTTTTGCCAGACCATTAGAGTGGTTATATCACCAAATGGAGAGAATGCTCCCCCAGCATTTGCGGCAATAACTATATTAATACAAGCTAAGCAGATAAATTTTTTATTTCCTTTTGCTACTGCCATTACAACAGCACACATTAATAATGCAGTTGTCAAATTATCTGCTATTGGCGAAATAAAAAAAGAGAGTATGCCTGTTATTATAAAAATTTTTCTAAAATCAAAGCCCATATTCACTAACCAAGCTCTCAAGACTTCAAATACATTTCTCTCTGTCATAGTATTAATAAAAGTCATAGCGACTAATAGAAACATAAATAATTCAGCAAATTCTAAAAAAACATGCCTAAATGTATAATTAATATCATTATATGATACACCACTTGAAGTTGCTGTAATTGCAACTGCCATCCAGATTACACCTGAAGCAATAATTACAGGCTTAGATTTTCTTAAATGACTAAACTCCTCGGTCATTACAAAAAAATAGGCAACTACAAATGTAACCAAAGAAAAAATAGCTGGCCCGCTTAAAATCATTTTTAAGTTCAAGAGTTCTCCTCCACCTCCTGCAGCAAATGCCGCTGAAGTTCCTAAAGAAGCCAATATAAAAAGTGTTATACCACTCATAATTCTATTCATTGTAAATTCCTTATCAATTCATTTAAAATTAGATTATATCTTTTTTAATACAAAAAAAAAGGGTAAAGAAAAAATCTTTACCCTTTTTAATTTAAAGTATTGAGTTAATGCTTACGCTTCTCTCATCGCACTCTTGATCTTCTCTGGAGTAATCGGAAGAGATCTAACTCTTGCTCCAACTGCGTTATCAATAGCATTTGCTATTGCAGGAGCTACAACTGTCGTTGCAGGCTCACCTGTACCAGCTGGATAATGTCCATTTTGAATTAATACAGTTTCAATCTCTGGAACCTGATTTAATCTCATAGGTGTCCAAGTATCGAAATTGCCTTGCTCAATTGAACCGTTTTTCATTGTTAAGTTCTCATAAAGTGCTAGAGAAATACCATAAAGAGCTGAACCCTCTATTTGCTTTCTAACACCATCTGGGTTAACAGCAGTTCCTACATCCATGGAAACAGTTATTTTTTTAACTTCAACTTCTCCTGAATTTGGATCTACCTTAACTTCAGCTACACAAGCAGTCCATGTTGGTGAGCCTCTTTCCTGAGATGACACACATGCCATTCCCATTCCTTCATTTTTACCTAAAGGCTTCACACCATATCCTGCTCTTCCAGCTGCAACTAGTAATGCGTTTCTTAATCTATGAGCACCACCTACTGAATTAGGAGGTGTACCCGCATTTTTACCAGCAGCAGTTAAATGATCAAGTCTAAAAGCAAGAGGGTCTCTGCCTGCTTTTTTAGCCATCTCATCTAAATAACTCTCTACAGCCCAGAATGTCCAAGAAGGCGCAACCGCTCTCAAGAAACCTACTGGTAGAGCTCTGTCTGATAACTCATTGTTAATAGATCTAACTTTATGGTTAGGAATGTCGTACCAGTGGTCTGATCCATTTGTAGAAAATTGATCCACTTTACCTTTTTTATCCACTGAGTCAGGCATAAAACCAGGCGCCGCTCTTTTGGTTGACCAACCAGCCACAACGTCATGATTCATAGCTGTCATTCTACCGAATTCCTCTCCACCTTCAATTACTTGATAAGTAGGTGATCTATGGAAGTCAAACATCATATCCTGTTCTCTGCTAAATATAAGTTTCACTGGCTTACCAACATGTTTACAAGTTTGTGCAACTAGTACATGTAGATCAGGCTCTGTTCTTCTACCAAATCCACCACCAGCATAATATTGATGACAAACAACTTTATCTTGCTCAACACCCAATGCAGCAGCAGTATTACCTACAGCAAATGTAAATGATTGATGTCCAGAATGAATGTGCATAATGCCATCTTTTTCATAAGCAACACCATTCATTGGCTCTAAACACCCATGGTAAGCTATTGCTGTTTCATAAACAGCGGTATGCTTATTAGCAGCATTTTTCATACCCTTATCGGTATCTCCTTCAAGCACCCACAAAAAGCCAGCATCAGGATCATTTTGAAGTCTAATAGATTCGTCTCTAATATCATCAGAAGAAATATTTTTATTTTCTCCTAGATCCCAATCAATCTTCAATGCTTTAGCTGCTTTTTCAGCTGCCCAATATGTTTCACCTATTGCTACAACATATCCAGTATTCACTCTTGTAAAACCTTCTTTGTTTACATAGGCTCCCACATATCCATCAATTTTCTTCGCAGCACTCTCGTCAACTGCTTTTGGAATTGCACCATATCTAGTTGGATTTTGAATAGGTATAGCATAAACCATATTAGGAACAAATACATCAATTCCGTATTTCGCAGAACCATCAAGCTTAGCAGGAAGATCTAAAGGCTGTTTAGATTGACCCACTATAGAGTATTCACCGAAACTTTTAAGCTTAATTGATTTCATTTCTTCTTCGCTAAAAGTTCTATCGATAGTATTGGCGCTTAAAATTTCTTTATAAGAAACTGATTTGCTACCATCTGCGCTGTAAACTCTACTATTTTTCGCATAACAATTCGCAGGCATAGCTTTCATCATTTTAGAACCAGCTTCGATTAAGGCAATTCTTGCTGATGCACCAATTCTAGAGTTTCTATCAAAAGTCCAGTTAACTGACCATGATCCTCCAGTAATGTGCAATCCCCACTTAGCGTGAGACTCAGGATAATTTACTCTAACGTCATTCCAATCAATTTCTAATTCTTCTGCAACAGCTTGAGCTAGGGCAGTACCTACATGTTGACCTATTTCACACTTAGTTACATGCACTGTAGCCTTACCATCAGCATCCATTGACAAAAACTGTTGATGATCCCAATTACCTGCTGCAATTGCTTTAGAAGCACTATCAACAGCATTCGGTAAAACTGAATAACCTATTACAAGTCCTGCACCAGCGGCTGAGCCAACCAACACTTCTCTTCTAGAGAGACCTGAAACTTTTTTTATATGTTTTGTCATAGTTTTAAGCTCCTTGCATGATTTCAGACGCTCTTTTAATAGCAGTCTTAATTCTGTTATAAGTAATACATCTACAAATGTTTCCCTGCTGTGCATCTATAATTTCATTTTCAGACGGTGCTGAATTAGAATTCAAGAAAGCTGCAGCATTCATCATTTGACCTGACTGGCAATATCCACACTGTGGTACTTCAATTTCAGCCCATGCCTTTTGCACAGGATGATGACCATTTGCACCAAGTCCTTCTATTGTAGTAATTTGAGTTCCTTCCGCATCTGTAAGTTCTATCTGACAAGAACGAACTGCTTCTCCGTTCATATGAACAGTGCATGCGCCACATAATCCTAAGCCACAACCAAATTTAGTTCCAGTTAGTCTTAAGTGCTCACGGATAACCCATAGTAGTTTGGTATCACCCGGTGCATCAACAACCTGGTTACTACCGTTAACTGATAGATTCATATTTCCTCCCAATGTGAGTGTTAAAATTATATTACTAAAATAATGCACTTATTACCATTCGGCAACCCTTTTTTTTAAATAACTCTTCCTCCATCTATTTCTAACATTACACCAGTAATGAAATTAGCCTCTTCTGAGCATAAATAGAGAGCCGCATTAGCCACATCTTCTGGTTCAGCTAAACGGCCAAGTGGTATAGTAGATATAAATTTTTTATGATTCTCTTCTGGATTAACAGAACCTAGAAAATCTTTTAGCATTGGTGTTTCTCCAGCTACAGGACATATGCCATTAACTCTGATTCTATATTCAGCTACTTCTAGAGCTAAAGCTTTGGTCATTGGGATTAAAGCACCTTTAGTTGAATTATATATAGTTAAGCCTGGCCTAGGCCTCAAAGCTGCCGTAGAAACCGTGTTTAATATTACTCCCCCTTTCCCTTGTTTCTTGAGAATCGGAATTAAAGCTTTAGCTCCTAAATATACTGATTTTACATTGACAGCAAATAATCTATCAAATAGCTCTTCAGATGTATCTAATAAAGATTGAGGTTTCATTCCTATTGCAGCATTTTGTACCAGTATATTTATCTCAGAAAAATGCTTTAAAGTTACTTCAATCATTTTATCAACTTCGTTTTTCTTTGAAACATCTACATTTACAGCGATTGTACTTTCTCCTGTAATACATTGGAGAGCTTTTGCAGCTTCATAGTTTACATCCGCAATAACAACTTTAGCTCCCTCTTTTACAAACCTTTCTACGATACCCTTACCAAAGCCTGAAGCTCCACCAGTAACAATTGCAATTTTATTTTTTAAACGCATAAATATTTCGTAGAATTAATTAAATTAACTTTTTCATTGCTGACTCTATACCTTTTAAATTCATTTGATACATATTTTTTTTCATTAGATCTCTCAAAATCATTGTAGATTGAGAATATTGCCAATTTTTTTTTTCCTCAGGATTTAACCAAACAAACTTATCGAAGTAATTAGTTAACTTCTTAATGTAAAAAACTCCTGGCTTTTCATTCCAATGTTCAACACTCCCTCCAGGATAAGTTATTTCATAAGGAGACATTAAAGCATCTCCTATAAAAATTAATTTTGTATTCTTTGAATATGACCTAAGTAAATTTTCTGTCTCCAAATATTCTGAGTTTCTACGGTAATTATTTTTCCAAATATTTTCATACACACAATTATGAAAGTAGAAATAATCTAAACTTTTGAACTCTGAATTAGCCGCAGAAAATACTTGCTCACTGCTTTTAGCGTGATCATCCATTGAACCTCCTATATCTATCAATAATAATACTCTAACACTATTTTTTTTCTCTGATCTATACTTTATATTTAACAGCCCTGCATTTTTTGCTGTTGCTTTTATAGTATCTTCTAAATCAAACTCATCTTGAATACCTTCTCTAGTAAGTTTTCGAAGTCTTCTAAGTGCCATTTTAATATTTCTTGTGTTTATAGTTACTTGATCATCTAAATTTTGATAGACTCTTTTTTCCCAAACTTTAATAGCTCTTCTATTACTAGGTTTGCCGCCTACTCTAACTCCTTTGGGATTGTAACCTGAATTTCCAAACATTGATGTTCCTCCTGTTCCTATCCACTTATTTCCTCCCTCATGTCTTTTTTTTTGTTCGTTTAACCTTTCCTCAAACTCTTTTAAAATGTCATCCCAATCTTTATCATTGGAAATTTTTTTTTTATCTTTTTTAGAAAGTATTTTTTTCAACTCATTTAATACCCAATCCTCTGGAACATTTTTTTGTATTTGATTTATTATATCAATGTTTTCTTTATAAAAACTGTTAAAGGCTCTATCAAATTTATCATAATTTTTTTCATCTTTTATCAGACATAGTTTTGCAAAATTATAGAAATCTTCTATTTTATTTGAATTACAAAGTCCTAAGCTTAAACCTTCTAGTAAATCAAGATACTCCTTCAGTGTTACTGGGACTCCGTTGTTTCTAATCGAGCCAAATAACTTTAAAAACATTAGCTTTCGCTTCTACTCATAAAAGCTATTTTCTGAAAAAGCTCTACATCAGCCTCATTCTTTAACAAAGCTCCGTATAAAGGAGGCAATATATTCTTATTGTTATTTTTCATTAGATCTTGAGCATCAATATCATCAGCTAATATTAATTTTAACCAATCAAGCAATTCAGATGTAGATGGCTTTTTTTTTATTCCTGCAGTATCTCTAATAGTTAAAAAAGATTTAATAGACGCATTAATTAAGTTTTTTTTTATATTTGGATAATGAACATGAATGATTTTTTCTAATGTCGCTATATCTGGAAAACTAATATAGTGGAAAAAACATCTTCTCAAGAAAGCGTCAGGTAAATCTTTTTCGTTATTAGAGGTAATAATAACAATTGGCCTTTGCTTTGCTTTAATAAAACTACTTGTTTCATAAACGAAGAATTCCATAGCATCTAATTCTTGAAGTAAATCATTTGGGAATTCTATATCAGCTTTGTCTATTTCATCTATAAGCAAAACAGGCTTATTTTTATACTCAAAGGCATTCCAAAGAACCCCTTTTTTAATATAGTTTGCTATATCTTTAACTTTTTTATCACCAAGTTGTGAATCTCTTAATCTTGATACTGCATCATATTCATATAAGCCTTGATGAGCTTTAGTAGTTGATTTTATATTCCATTTAATAAGTTTGGTTTCAAATTTTAGTGCAATTTCTTGAGCTAATTTAGTTTTTCCTGTTCCTGGTTCACCTTTTATTAACAAAGGTTTTTCAAGTGTAATACTTGCATTAACAGCCTCTATTAAATCTCTTGTAGCTACATACTGTTTTGTACTAGAAAATTGCACCATACATAATAATTACTTCATTAAATTTGGCTTTGCAACCAATTTTCTTTACCTACCTTATTAACTAAATTTAAATGTGTTTCAATAACATCAACATGCTCTTCTTCACTATCTAATATTGTTCTAAAGAGTTCTCTTGATACAAAATCATTTAATTTATCAGAATCAACTATAGCATTTTTCAAATCAACTAATGCTTTTTCTTCAAGAGATAAATCACATTTTAAGCATTCAACAGGCTCTTCTCCTATCATAACCTTGTGCATATCCTGAACGTTGGGCAATCCTTCTAAAAAAAGGATTCTAGCAATAATTTGATCCGCATGCTTCATTTCATCTATTGATTCTTTATATTCGTAATCTCCTAATTTTGAATACCCCCAATCTTTAAACATTTTAGAATGTAAAAAATATTGATTTATTGCTGTAAGTTCATTTTTTAACACCTGATTAAGATGTTTTATAACAATCTCATTGCCTTTCATAAAAACTCTCTTTCCCGTACTTAATTTATAATTGATATACGTCAAAATAGCTAGTAAAGTTTAATTTTATTAATTTGAAACATTATGAAACGTTTAATTTTAATTAGGCATGGGCAAAGTATTTGGAATGCCGAAAATAAATTTACAGGCTGGGTAGACTCACCTCTTTCAGAACAAGGTATAAGAGAAGCAAAAAAAGCCGGTGATCTTATAAAACAACTTAATGTAAATGTTGATATGGCTTTCACATCTTATCTCTCCAGAGCCATAAGTACTCTCAACATACTAATGGAAAAAATTAAAGATAATAATTTTAAAGTATATAAATCATGGTATTTAAATGAAAGACACTATGGTGTATTAACTGGTCTTAATAAGACAGAAACTAAAAAGAAAATTGGAGATAGTCTTTTTTTGCAATACAGAAGATCTTGGAATATATCTCCCCCTCCAATAATTAATAAAAAAAATAATAAAATTTCTTATGGACATCTAAATGAAAGCATTTCGTCAGATAAGATACCAAAAACCGAATCATTAAAAGATACATATGAAAGGGTAATAAAATATTATTCTACAACAATAATTGATTATTTAGCAGATGATAAAACAATAATAATAGCCGCTCATGGAAATTCGTTGAGAGCTTTATGTAAATATCTTTTTGAAATATCAAATGAATCCATAAGCGATTTAGAAATTCCTACTGGCAACCCAATGATCATAAATCTACTATCTGATTTTTCAATTGATAATGCTTTTTATCTTGATGAAAGTAGAGCTAAACCTTTAATTAATGCTAATTAACTTATCTAAACATTAAAGTGCCTTAGCTTTATTACTCTCTTTCTCAACGATACCATTCATTAAATCAATACATTTACCACATTTTGGCTTACAATTATAGAATTTATATACTTTTTTCGTAGATGATACACCTTTTTGTAAAGCATAATCTACTTTTTTACTATTTAGATTGTTACATAAACAAATATACATAATTATATCCAAAATAAAATTATCCTATTTGCAAATGAATGTCAATGATATTGATAGTCAATCTCAAACAAATATTCAGCTTTTAGTTTAAATTTTTATTTTTTTTTATATACTTAAAATATTGTTCAAAGGAAAATATGTTAAATCAAAGAATAACGATTACAGATTTATATAAAAAGAGAAATAATTCAAAAATTGTTATGCTTACTTGCTATACAGCACCTATGGCAAAAATTTTAGATAACCATGTAGATATGTTATTAGTAGGCGATTCATTAGGCATGACTATCTACGGTCATAATAATACTTTGTCAGTAACTAAAAGAATGATGATAGATCATGGTAAATGTGTAGTTGCAAATAGTAAAAAAGCTTTAGTGGTTGTAGATTTACCATTTGGATCATATGAAACAGATAAGATAAAAGCTTTTGACACAGCAGCTGAAATAATTTCTAAGACTAATGCTACAGCAGTTAAACTAGAAGGTGGTAAAGAAATCTCTGAAACTATAAGTTTTATTGTTAGTAGAGGAATTCCTGTGATGGGACATATAGGTTTGATGCCTCAGAAAATAAATTTAGTAGGTAAATTTTTATCTGTTGGAAAAAATAAAAATGAAGAAGATAAGATACTTGAAGATGCTAAGGCATTAACAGACTCTGGAGCTTTCGCTTATGTTTTAGAGGCAATGAAAAGTACCTTGAGCAAAAAAATCACTAAAGATTTTTCAACAATAAGTTTAGGTATAGGTGCTGGTCTTCATTGTGATGGCCAAATTTTAGTAATAGATGATTTATTAGGTCTCTATAATGATTTTACTCCAAAGTTTGTAAAAAAATATGCAAAATTAAATAGTATAGTAGATAAATCAGTAGAAAAATTTTCAAGAGATGTGAGAAAGTTAAATTTTCCATCTAAAAAATATAGCTATTAAATGTTATCATTTATTATTTAGTAATTTTATGACACTAGACTTAAGTACATTATTTCACGCAACAATTGGCTTTGATGAATTTGGTAAAATTTTAAATAATTTTGCTAATACAGAGCAATCAAACACTTATCCTCCTTACAATATTTCTAAAATTAATAATGACACCTACAAGGTGTCCATTGCCTTAGCAGGCTTTGAAGCAAAAGATATTAGTATCATTTTAGAAAAAGATGTTTTAACTATTAAAAGCCAAGGGAAAAATAATACAAATGAAAACTTCCTTTTTAAAGGAATTGCCTTTAGAGCTTTTGAAAGAAAATATCAATTAGCCGATAACATAAAAATAAATGGAGCATCTTTAAAAAACGGTTTATTAGATATAAATTTAATAAAAATACCACCAAAAGAATTTAAAAAAGAAATAATAAATATTACTGAAACATAAAGTAATTCATTAATTGATAATATCCAAACATTTTTGAAAAACTTTTTCTACTGTTAAACTACTCATCAAAGAACTACTATCATGTCTGCTATATCCCTTAATATTTACTAAGTTATCATAATCAATATCAGTCCTTAAAAAAAAAGATTTTTTACCCCATGGCCTGTAATTTATGTCTTTGCTTGGACCAAAGAGGCCTAGTGTATTTATTTTCGCGGCAGCTGATAAATGCATTAGCCCAGAATCATTTCCTATAAATAATTTACAGTATTTCAATAAAGCATAAAAAACACTAATATCATAAGAACCACATAAATTTATAACAGATATATTTTTAATTTTTTTTACTAAATAATTACACTGAACCTTTTCATTTTTACTACCAATTATAACAATACATTTGAATTTTTTTTTCACACTAGATTGTTTCATTAGTTTGTTGATTAGTAATGCGAAGTTTTCAATTGGCCAATTTTTTCTTTGCCAATTAGTAACTGGAGCTATTGCTAATATAGGCAAAGCAATTTTATGATCTGATATTATTTTTAAGGCTTTATTCATTAATGTACTTGAAACAGGTATGCTAGGAGCAATAATATTTTTTACTTTAATTAATTTACATAAGCTTTCAACCCTATGTTGATTAGGATTAATTTTTCCTATTCTTAATATTTTTTTTTTTCTTACTAACCTTGAAACAATAGAATTTCTTAAATCTATAACTAGATCCCAATAAATTCTATCTAAAGCAAAATATACTTCTAACCAATGTTTACCTCTTTTTTTTTTATCTACTGCAATAATATTGATAACTGAAGGGAAATTTTTATAAATATTTTCAGATAAAGGACTGCAAACTACAGTAATATTTATACTTTTATCCACATAATAATTTAATATGCATGTAGATAAAATTGCATCACCTAATCTAGTATTACCTATGAATAATATTTTCATAAATCTTTTTTTCAAAACTTTCTACAACAACTTTCCAGTTTTTAATTTTATTATTTAATTTTGAATTACTCTTCATTCTCAAAAATAAACT
>CENP01097517.1_pt1 | contig 12117 bp, 7 predicted proteins | sample 361281 | NCBI WGS metagenome assembly CENP01 (sample SAMEA2591122, study PRJEB7988) | marine metagenome | biome: marine biome (ENVO:00000447); feature: deep chlorophyll maximum layer (ENVO:xxxxxxxx); material: saline water (ENVO:00002010), including plankton (ENVO:xxxxxxxx) | depth 70 m
GCTCCCAAAGCAGGCGCGTTAACCGGACTACGCTATACCCCGAAAAAGCTGGGTGAGTGATGGGATTTGAACCCACGACCTCCTGGGCCACAACCAGGTGCTCTAACCAACTGAGCTACACCCACCATATAACTTTAGCTCAACATATGTTGATTTAAAGCGGCGAAAGTTATAATACTTATTTACAGATTTGAAGAAATTTCACCCTAAACAATTTTCTTAATGATTCATTAATATTATTAGTTAATAGTAATTTTGCCTATGCGTCTTATTTCAAGATATTTCATTCGAGAAATGATAATGCCCTTCTTTTTCTCATTATTGATGATCACTTTCCTTCTTTTTATAAATTTTCTTTTAAGGGCGATTGACCGTTTTCTTGGTAAAGGGTTAGATATTCTAACAATCTTAGAATACCTATTTTTGAATCTTGCTTGGATCATTGCTTTATCAGTACCAATGGCGGTCTTGTTATCAACCTTAATGACTTTTGGAAGGTTATCTGAGGATAATGAAATAAATGCTATGCGAGCATCTGGCATTAGTTTCCTTTCAATAATTAGAGCACCAATTATTTTTGGTATCACGGTAGCAACTCTATTAGTGGTATTTAATAATTTTATTCTACCCGATATGAATTTCCATGCTAGACTTCTTTCTGGAGATATTTACCGTAAAAGACCAGGAATGAATATTGAACCAGGTGTTTTTCTTGATAATCTTCCTGATTACAGTATGATTGTTGGTGGCAAAAATGGTGCACTTATGTCTGATGTACGCATATTTTCTAAGGGTCAACAAGAATCGCAAACAAGCATTCACTCAAAAACAGGAAAGCTATCTACTTTATCTGATGCATTTTTATTAACTCTTTTTGATGGTGAAATTCATGAAATTGAAAACAAAGATTTTGCTAATTACCGCCGTATTATTTTTGAAACACACAAGATTATAATACCTGCAGATGATATTTTATTGAACCGTAGAGATTCATCAAATAGAACAGATAGAGAAATGACAGTTCCAATGATCATGGATAAAGTTAATAGTTACGAAAAAAAGCTTATAGTGGTCAGGACTAGATTAAAGGGAGCATTTTATCGCACTGTTGGTGACAGCATACTGCCTATTTCAATAGATGAAGGTTTGGCTACTGTTTCAAATATAAGAGACTCTATTAAATCGGACACAACCCTAACTAAAGGAACATTACATAAAAAAAATAGGCAATTAAGAAGTCTTGAAAGACAAATCAAAAATGAATTTGGCTTAATTAATAGTTATTTAAAAGGGCGTAATAAATATACTGTTGAAGCCCATAAGAAGTTTTCAATACCCTTCGCATGTATTCTTTTTGTTCTTTTGGGAGCGCCACTAGGTGTAATGGCGAAAAAAGGTGGGTTTGCTGTTAGCACGTCACTTAGTTTTGGCTTTTTTCTACTTTATTATATATTATTAATCGGTGGAGAAGAATTGGCAGATAGAAACCAGGTGACTCCCGAAATTGGAATGTGGGCTCCTAATGTGGTACTGCTGATATTTGCACTTTATCTCACCTTACACACCATACGCGAACGTGCTCCAATCTCTATCCTCTCATTTTTAAGCAAAAGAAAGAATTAAGCTTGATACCAGCTAGTCTTATATCAAAGAAACGTGATGGCAATCATTTAAGCAGATCTGAGCTTAGTGATTTTATTCAAAACTACTTATCAGGTCCCGTATCTGAGGAACAGATGTCAGCTATGCTAATGGCTATTTTTTTTAATGGTATGGATGAGAATGAAATTGTAGCTCTGGTGGAAATAATGGTGGATTCTGGCTCGTCTCTAGAATTTAGTAATTCAGAAAGATATGTTGCTGATAAACATTCAACTGGAGGCATTGGTGATAAAATTTCTCTTATTCTGGCGCCAATAATGGCTTCAGCTGGGGTTAAAGTACCAATGATCGCTGGTAGAGGACTTGGGTTTACAGGTGGAACGATAGATAAATTAGAATCAATCCCTGGATTTAATACATCGCCTACTTTAAAACAATTTAAAAGTTGGGTTAACAGAAATGGATATGCAATCATGTCACAATCAGTCGATATATGCCCTGCAGATAAAAGGATATATGACCTTAGGAGTCGTACAGGTATAGTCCCATCAATACCTTTAATATGTGGTTCAATCATGAGTAAAAAGATTGCAGAAGGCATTTCAGGACTTGTTTTGGATATAAAAGTCGGAAGCGGAACATTTATGAAAACAATAGACCAAGCTAAAGAACTGGGCTCATGGATGGAAAAAATTGGCAACCTATTTAATATAAGAACAGATATAATATTTACCAATATGAATCAGCCAATTGGAAAGTTTGCAGGGCTTTCCTGTGAAATAGAAGAATCAATAGAATGCCTAAAAGGTGAAGGCCCAAATGACCTACTCTCAATAACACATGAATTAGGTTCATGTTTGTTAATCCAGGCTGGTCTAGCAGAGAATAAAATTCAGGCCGTTAATATCCAGAAAGATATGATTGGGTCTGGTAAGGCGCTTGAATCTTTTGAATTATCGGTCAAAGCACAAGGTGGTAAGCTCGATAAATTGATTTCATCAAATAAACCAAAATATGAGATCTTAGTTTTATCGGATATTGAAGGTGTTATCCATACTTTTGATACGGAAATCATTGGTTGGGCATTGGTAGAGCTTGGATGCGTTCAAAAAAATAAAAACCAAGATCTTGACCACAGCGCAGGAATAGAATTTTTAAAGAAGGTAGGAGATACTGTTGTTAAAGAAGAGCCTGTATACCGGCTATTTAATTCAAATAAAGTAGCTTTGGATAATGCATTTAAAATGCTTAAAAAAACAATAGGTTATGGAAATGGCATCACAAAACATAACCTGATAATAAAATGAAGTTTAACTAGTCTTGTGGACCTTGCACTTCTGGGTTGGTTCTGTACCTCCCTTAAATATCTCCTGCTCTATGGGACAGGCTGGCAACGGTAATTTCTTGGTAACGGTACATATCTTTTCGTCTTTAATTCCGCTTGGTTTTTCAAATTTTACTAGTGGTAGTTCTAAGGTATCGTGTGCTGCTTTCATAAACTTTGCCCATGCTGGTAAGGCCGCCCTGCTTCCATCCTGACCTGGACCAAGAGGTACTTTAAAATCATCAACACCAAACCAACATCCAGCAGCAATTTGAGGAGTAAACCCTACGAACCAAGCATCACTCCAGCCCTGAGTTGTACCTGTTTTACCAGCCGCGGGACGATTGAATTTATATTTCCATCTAGCGCTCCCTCCTGTACCACGATCCATCACCGTTTGCATTAGGCTTGTCATAAGGTAGGCTGTCTCTTCACTAAGGACCTCTTTACGCTCTGGATAATATTCTTTAATTATATTTCCGTAGCGGTCCTCAATTTTTGTTATTGCAAAGGGTTTAGAATAAACTCCTTTATTTGCTAGAGCTGAGTACGCACTTACCATCTCTATTGGGTAAACCTCTGATGTACCAAGAGCAATTGCATCTACAGCTCTAATGTCTGTGTTTATTCCCATACGCTTTGCAGTTTGCTTTACCTGCTCAGCCGGTGCAATATCCTGCTGAACCATTCGTACAGATATTAGATTCATTGATTTTCTAAGGCCTTCTCTAAAAGTAGTTAACCCTCCAGTGCTTCCATCATAGTTTTGCGGTTTCCACTTAACCCAGGTACCATCCATATTTTGAATATTTAATACCACTGGTTGATTTAATAATTGTTCAGTTACAGGGTAGCCATTATCAAGCGCTGTAGTATAAACAAAAGGCTTAAAAACAGAACCTGGCTGTCTACGAGCCTGTACAGCTCTATTATATTGATCATGGTAATCGGGCCTTCCACCAACCATAGCTAGAATTGCTCCAGTATTCGGGTCCAATGCTACGAATGCGCATTGCACTAAAAGCTTGTCTCTTAGGTCCTTATATAATTGCCCCTCTCCAGCCAGCATCATTTTTAATGTATCTTCAGGGTATATTGTTAAATAAGCTAGATTTTCAAATTCCTCTCTATCATTATAGAGCCTTTTATTTAATCGATTTTGATCATCCCTAATAGTACTTAGTACCGCTTTTTCTGCAATTGATTGAAGTTTGGAATCTAAAGTTGTATATATTTTTAAACCGTCTCTATAAATATTTATCCCTAAAGCTGTATCTTCTTTTTCAAGTAGTCTACGTATGTGTTCGGTAAAATAAGGAGCACTACCCCTCTTTGGTACATCTAGTACTGTCTCAAGAGTTTTAGCTCGATTTTCATCAAATTCAGCTCTATCTATAAAACCCTGATCTCTCATCAGCCTAAGAACTGTATTCCGACGCTTATAGGCTCTATCTGGATGATGTACGGGAGAATAACTTGCAGGTGCAGGCAATAACCCAACTAGCAATGCTGATTCATCAATATTAAGAAATCTTGATTCTTTTCCAAAAAATCTTTTAGTCGCGGCTTCAACACCATAAGTGCCATGACCAAAATGAACGGTATTGAGATACATTTCAAGGATCTCTTCTTTTGTGTATGTTCTCTCAATTTGAATAGCAGTGATCATTTCTTTGACCTTACGAAGAATGCTATCCTCAAAACCGACGGATTTATAAAGATTCCTAGCAAGTTGTTGTGTAAGAGTGGAAAAACCCTGGCGATAGCTAAGCGATAATGTATTTACCATTATTGCCCTAGCAATACTTCTCATAGATAGGCCCCAGTGGTCAAAAAACCTTCTGTCTTCGGATGCCACCACCGCAGATTGCATATGCTCCGGGATACGGTCTATCTCAATAAAGACCCTCTTTTGCACAAATAGCTCATTTAGTACTTTTCCATCAGATGAATAAATACGAGTCACAAGGTCTGGGTCATAATTCTCGAGCTGTTCTAGGGAGGGGAGGTTTTTTGATAGGAATAAAACAAATGTAAGGACAGCTAACATCCCAATTATAATTACAATGATGCATCGATAAAATATTTTATTTAGATTTAAGTTCGATGTAATTTGGGCCATTAGTTATCTAAAAACTGATCCAATATATTTTAAATTGGTTGTTTAAATAAAAAAAAATTAGCAGAAATGAATTGATACAGCTCAGTCTTTTTTCCTAGGCTTAATCATATCGGCAGGATTTACAAGCTCATCAAACTCATCTCCAGTCAAATAACCTAGCTTAATGATAGCCTCACGCAGAGTGCTCTTATCTTTAAATGCTTTTTTTGCAACTTCAGAAGCTTTATCATATCCAATATGAGGATTTAATGCTGTCACCAGCATCAGTGAGTTATATAAATTATGTTTAATACGTTCTTGATTTGGTTCAACACCAACAACAGCATGCTTTGTAAAAGAACGACATCCATCTGAAAGTAATCGAATAGATTGAAGAATATTATAAGCAAGCACCGGTCTGTATACATTTAATTCAAAATTCCCTGAAGCACCAGCAAACCCTATAGTTACATCATTACCCATTACCTGAGTACATAACATTGTCATGGCTTCGCACTGTGTCGGGTTGACCTTACCTGGCATAATTGATGAACCTGGCTCATTAGCAGGCAATATTAATTCGCCAATACCACTTCTAGGACCACTGGCTAGCAGTCTTATATCATTTGCAATTTTAAACAATGATCCAGCGACAACTTTAAGTGACCCAGACAACTCTACAATGCAATCCTGTCCACCTAATGCCTCAAACTTATTATCAGCAGTTCGGAAATTTAGACCTGTCAAATTAGAAATTTCATCAGCAGCAGCCTCTGCAAAACCTTCTAAAGAATTAATACCCGTACCTACGGCTGTGCCACCCATTGCTAATTCATAACAATTTTCAAGAGAATTTTCTAATCGCTTAATCCCATGTTCTATGGCAGATACATAGCCAGAGAATTCTTGCCCTAAACTAATTGGTGTGGCATCTTGGAGATGAGTGCGTCCAAGTTTTATAATTGAATCAAATGCATCAGCTTTCTGACCAAGGGAATCTCTTAGGGTTTTCAGGCTAGGAATAAGTTGATGATAAACGGTTTCGCAAGCAGCAATATTTATAGCAGTTGGGAAAGTATCATTCGTTGATTGGCTCATATTAACGTGATCATTAGGGTGAACTGGATCTTTACTGCCTATTTCACCATCCATCATCTCAATAGCCCTGTTAGCAATGACCTCATTGAAATTCATATTGGTCTGTGTTCCGCTTCCTGTTTGCCAAACTACTAATGGGAAATGGTCATCAAGCTTACCATCAATGACCTCATCCACTGCTTTATGTATTGAGCTTACAAGGGATGCATCTAAACTACCCAATTTATGGTTAGCACTCGCGGCGGCTTTTTTAATTAGACCATAAGCCCGTATGAATTCCCTGGGGAATCGTTCTCCCCCTATTTTAAAATTGTCAAAGGATCTTTGGGTTTGGGCACCATAGTACCTATCTGAAGGCACCTCAACAGGTCCAATACTGTCCCGTTCAGTGCGTGTACTCATAATTTAACTGACTGTCCAGGTATCTCCAGCGTTGAGGAGATCTTGGACACTTCCTTCGCCTTTTTTCTCTTTTGCAAAATTAATTTGATCAACCATATCTTGGTTATAAGTAGGTTTGTCAATGCAATAAATAACCCCGATTGGTTCAGGGAGGTCTGGGTTTGAGGTCCAATTTGCTATAATATGTGCTAGGTCAAGATTTGTTTCATCATGGATGAGAATATCATCAATACTATGCTTCTCCATTTCCACGACCATTGCTGTAGAGCCGTCTAGTTTAATACCCTTAGTATCTTTTGCAAAAAGCATTGGTTCACCATGTTTTAGATCTATAACATTATCAAATTTTTCGGAGCCAGTGTATTCTTCAAAAGCTCCGTCATTGAAAATATTACAATTTTGATAGATCTCGACAAATGAACCACCATCATGGTTATAAGATTTCTCCATCATTTCTGCTAAATGTTTTTGCCAACGATCAATGGTCCGTGCCACAAAAGTTGCCTGTGCACCTAGGGCTAATGATGGTGGGTTTAATGGTATATCAATAGAACCATAGGGCGTGGCTTTCGTGACCTTACCTACTTCAGAGGTAGGAGAATATTGACCTTTTGTTAGCCCATATATCCTATTATTGAACATCAAGATATTTAAATCCATATTCCTGCGAAGGGCATGCATAAAATGGTTTCCACCTATTGATAAACCATCTCCGTCTCCAGTGACTACCCATACAGAGAGATCTGGGTTTGCTATTTTCACCCCAGTTGCAAGAGCAGGCGCTCTACCATGGATGGAATGAAAACCATAGGTATTCATGTAATATGGGAAACGACTTGAGCAACCTATTCCAGATACGAAAACTATATCTTCTTTCTTCCTGCCAAAAGTGGGCATCTGTTTTTGCGCTTGGGCAAGGATTGCATAATCACCACAACCAGGGCACCAACGTACCGCTTGATCTGATACAAAATCTTTTTTTGTTAACTGCGTTTCTTTTATTTCACTCATAATTCACCCTAAAGTATTTTTTACTGTTTCTACAATTGTTGCTGCACCTATTGGCCTCCCTCTAACGAGGTTTAAGCCTTTTGCATCAACTAAATATTCTGAACGAATCAATCTTAATAATTGACCAAGATTAATTTCTGGGATTAGAATATTTTTAAAATGTATTAAAATCTCACCTAAATCTTTTGGAAGGGGACTGATCCAGCGTATATGCACATGAGAAACTTTATTGCCTTGCTCCTGAAGAGTTTCTGCTGCAGATCTACATGCCCCATAAGTTCCACCCCAACTAAGTATCAGAAGATCACCGCTATTTTCACCAAAAATTTCAGTTTTTGGTAGGTCATTTTTAACTCTTTCAACCTTCTCTTGCCTTAAGGTAACCATTTTATGATGATTCTCAGGATCATAACTAACATGTCCTGTATTTTCAGCTGTTTCAATGCCACCGACCCTATGCTCTAGCTCTGGCGTGCCAGGTATCGCCCAAGGTCTTGCTAAGGTCTTTTCGTCTCTCATGTAGGGTAAAAAATCTCCATCGGCATTAAGTTTGTCTGCAAAATTAACTTCGATTGGATCAAGCTCTTTAACTTCAGGAATATTCCAAGGTTCAGAGCCATTAGCTAAGTAGCCATCGGTCAACAACATTACAGGGGTCATGTGTGTAATAGCGACCCTACAGGCCTCATAAGCTGCATAGAAACAATCTCCAGGAGTTGCAGCTGCAATCACAGGCATAGGAGCTTCACCATTACGTCCATATAGAGCCTGGTTCAAATCAGATTGTTCAGTTTTAGTAGGAAGGCCAGTACTTGGACCGCCTCTTTGTACATTAATAACAACAAGTGGTAATTCAGTCATTATCGCTAGTCCAATAGCCTCTCCCTTTAATGCGATTCCAGGCCCTGAAGTAGTAGTGACAGCCAAGTTCCCAGAGTAAGCAGCTCCAATAGCTGAGGTCACACCTGCAATCTCGTCTTCAGCTTGGAATGTTTTAACCCCAAAATGCTTCCATGTAGATAAAGTATGCAGAATATCACTCGCTGGGGTGATCGGATAGCTACCCAGAAAAATATCAAGCCCTGATCTTTCAGAGGCTGCTAATAAGCCTAATGATGTTGCTAAGTTACCATTTATATTCCTATAGGTACCTGCTGGTAAAGATGCCTTTTCAACTTTATATCTGGTTGTAAATATTTCTGTAGTATCTGCATAATTATAACCCGCGTGCATTGCTTTCGTATTTGCTTCTATAATTGCATCTTTTCCAGCAAATTTTTTCTTTAACCAGTTTTCAGTAGCATCAAGTGGCCTGTCATACATGTAAAAGAGTACGCCCAACGCAAAAAAGTTTTTTGTACGTAAGACTAATTTCCCATTTAGATCAAGTCCCTCGCATGCCGCCTTAACCATTTTATTCATTTCAATTGGAATCACAGTAAAATAATCATCAAGGGATCCATCTTCAATTGGGTTGGATTCATAACCCGCAAAATTTAGATTCTTCTTTACAAATGCATCAGTGTTAATGATCATAGTTCCACCTGGGATAAGATCTTTTTGATGCACCTTGAGTGCCGCAGGATTCATGGCTACTAGAACATCCGGTTTATCTCCTGGAGTATGTATGTCCTTTGATGAAAATTTTAGTTGGAATGCACTTACGCCAGCTAATGAGCCTGCAGGAGCTCTGATCTCTGCTGGAAAATCAGGTAAAGTGCTTAGGTCATTTCCTACTATAGCTGTAGTTTCAGTAAAACGGCCTCCAGTCAATTGCATACCATCACCAGAGTCACCAGCAAATCGGATTACAGCCTCATCTATTGTTTTAAATGTTTTTCCCATAGTCCCTAATTATTATATCAACTTTTTTATATTTGAAAAAAGTGTATTGTTATAGTTGTTTAGTCATAAAAATGATTTATGATATTATACCAAAATAATAGTTGCCAATTTAGGCAGTTGTCCTGAATTCAAAAAAGAAATTAATTACCCTTATTGTCTAAAAGTTTTTTAACATTCCTGATTGTAACCAGCATAATTATATATTATTTCTTATGAGTAAAAACAAAAACTACCCATTCAATACAAGACTACGATATGCCATAGATAATTTCATGTCTAGGGGCAGCTCCTCAATTTTCCTTGCTCTGTTATGTTTGTTCTTGTTTGGGTTTCTAGTGATGGTCTTGATTAGAAGTATTGTAAATACATTCATGCCAGATGAAACACTTAGTAGCTGGGGAGAAATACCATGGCGAGTGTATGTGGCAGTTATGGAAGGCTCTGCTGCAGAAACAGATGGTGATAGTAATTGGTTAGCAAAAATAACATCGATACTTGGAGTATTGGTTGGCTTGGTCCTTTTTTCAAGCATGGTTGCATTTATTACCAGCGTCTTCACGGCTAAACTTGATGAATTACGTCGAGGACGTAGCTTGGTTCTTGAAAATGACCATACCCTCATATTAGGGTTTGGAGACAGAATACTAGAAGTCATACGTGAACTTATTGAAGCAAATGAGTCAGAACCAGATGCAGCCATAGTGATACTGGCTGATAATGATAAAGAAGAAATGGATAACATGATCCGAGATAATATTTCAGATTTTGTTTCGACTAGGGTCATTACACGTTCTGGTGTGGTCACCAATATAAATAATTTAAAAAAAGTAATGGCTGCAGATGCTAAATCTGTGATAATTATGAACAGCGCTGCTAGTTGGCAGCCTGAAGATGAAAAAAATCTTGCAGATGCTCTAGTGTTGAAGTCAATTATGTCAATCATAGCCGTCTGTGATGGTGATGAACACCCACCGATTGTTTGTGAGATCCACTCAGATCGTGATCGGAGCCTAGCTGAGAACATCTCCAATGGAGATGTAAAAGCCCTAAATGAGGTGAGTGTTTTATCAAGAATGATCGCGCAACTTGCTCTAAGTCGTAATGGGTTATCTGTAGTATATAGCGATATGGTTGGATTTGACGGGAATGAATTCTACTTTTATCAGCCAGATGACGGATGGGGTGGGCCACTGAACTTTGGCGAAAGCATCAACCGGTTTAATAGTAGCACACCCATGGGAATCCATAATGCTGATGGGCAGATCATATTGAACCCACCAAAAGAAACGCCCGTGAATGATGATGATGAACTCATCATATTTGCCGAAGATGATTCTACCATTTTTTATTTTAATGAGCCTGTATTCCAACCTAAGGTGGATAAAATACCCACATCGGAGATGAAGCCTCGCTCCCATAGAATCGCTCTCCTAAACTGGACCACGAAGACAGGTATCATTTTAGAGAAACTTTGTAGCTATCTACCCGAGGGGTCTGAGCTGTGTACTTTCGTATCTGCTATACTTCCCGAAATGGACATACTAAAAGACTCTCTATCTGAGTCCTATCCTCATATAAATATTTCTATTAAAGAGGTTGATCTAAATGACCTAGAGAAATTAGATAAACTTGAACCTCAAGAGTTTGAAAGCATTCTAATATTATCTCCAGGTGGAGCTACTATTGAGGAAATGGATGCATATGTTATATCGTTACTCATAAGAATACGGCAAATACTTATTTCAAAGTCAAATAAATGGCCAAAGCTAATTACAGAGGTTATGGACAGTGACAATATAGACATCATCTTAAATAGTGGTGTTGAAGATTTTATGGTCTCTAATCAATTTGTTTCTCAGATCATGGCTCAAGTTTCAGAAGAACCATTGGCTTTAGATGTTTATGATGACCTTTTTCAAGCTGAGGGCAGCGAGTTATACATAAAACCAGCATCTTTCTATTTTGATTTTTCCGGACAAGAATCACTTACCATGCCCTATGGAGAATGTGTACAAGCTGCACAATTAAGAAATGAGGTCATCATAGGTCTTCAAATTCATGAAGACCAAAAGAATAAAGAAAAGATGTTTGGGATTATATTAATACCAGATAAGAAAGATGAATTCACAATAAGAAAAAAAGATGGCTTGATCGCTCTTGCTGAGGATGAGACATAAGTTTAAAAAACTAGCAATTATATTATGAACGATAGAGATAAAATAAGACTTACAACGTTAAGTCATGGGTCGGGTTGAGCTTGCAAGATAGGTCCTGCTGACCTAGCTCAGGTACTGGGCGACCTTAAACTTTATACCAATAGTTCCGTCATCACTAACCATGAAGGAGCAGATGACGCGGCAGTAGTACGTCTAGATGACGGAAAATTATTGCTTCAAACTGTTGACTTTTTTACTCCTATTGTAGATGAACCATATGCTTTTGGACAAATTGCAGCTGCTAATTCACTCTCAGATATCTACGCGATGGGAGGAAAGCCATTGTTTGCTTTGAATATTGTAGGCTTTCCTATTAATGATCTTCCTAAATCAATACTTACTGAAATTCTACAGGGAGGGGCAGACAAAGCAAAGGAAGCAGGGATACCGATTGTAGGTGGACATTCAATTGATGATAAGGAACCAAAATATGGTTTAGTTGTGACAGGCGAAGTCAAAGAAAAGAAAATATGGAAAAACTCTGGTGCTATGGTTGGAGATGCTTTGGTATTGACAAA